>JAAUYH010118976.1_pt1 | contig 10127 bp, 10 predicted proteins | sample 7278061 | NCBI WGS metagenome assembly JAAUYH01 (sample SAMN14350203, study PRJNA611818) | marine sediment metagenome | isolation source: surface marine sediment (0.6m) | place: French Polynesia: Moorea | collected 2018-08 | reverse complement strand
GTATGACTTGGGCTGATTATGAAAAGTTTGATTCAATTGAATATCCAGGTTATCGGGTTTCTTATTTTAACGGAGTAATTACAATTGTGTCCCCTAGTCCCAATCATGAAACGATAGCTGAGGTAATTAATTATTTAGTAGTAGCTTATTGTCGTAAGTACAATTTGCTTTACTTTCCCATGCGTTCAACCACATTAAAAAATCCTCCCTTGGCAGGAAAGGAACCTGATGTAAGTTTTGCTTTTGGTACCAAGAAACCTCTTCCTGATTTGGCGATTGAGGTTGTTTACTCTAGTGGCGGTATTGCAGATTTAGAAAAGTATAAATATTTGGGAGTAAAAGAAGTTTGGTTTTGGCAAAATAATCGGATAAAATTTTATAAGTTAGTGGATTCTGATTATGTTGAAATTCACGTGAGTGATTGTTTACCTCAAATATCTTCTAATTTTTTAATTGGTTTTATTAATCGTGGGTTAACTGAAAGTCCCTTAATTATTGAAGCAGATTTCATAAAGAAATTGAAATAATGTTATAAACCAATAAAATTATTGTGCTGAGATAAATTTTTTTCCTAACTTATGACTCTATTTATATAAAACAATAATACTGTATCCTAATTCCACTACCTGATACTTAAGTTATTTTAAGCAATAACTTATGGATTGGCGATCATCGAGCAACAAAGTCAACAATTTCAAGTAAATTATCTTAAACTATTGTTGTGTTTTTGAAGTTATTAATTCTCATATAAGATTAAGAATAGATTAACTTTAGATTAAGAAAAATTATAGTTATTGTTCACAAGTTCTTCATGTTTTTTCTCTAGGATTAAGAGATATATAAGGCAGGTATTTAAGCGAGAGTTTAATTGTGATGGAAACTTATCTTGCGCCGAATCAAAACTTTAGTATTAATGAACCAACAGAGCCTCAAGTTTTGCTCAAGGAATTACAAAGAATTCGTCAAACCATAATTTATGAAGGAGATAAAACTTTTAATCAATGGCGATCGCAGATTACGCGTAGATCATTTGCAGAAAGTGCTTTAAACCTAGCTTACTATTTAGCTTTAAGAAGTGAGGATTTGCGTCAACTACAGCTAGCTCTGATGCCTTGGGGTTTATCTTCCCTGGGACGCATTGAATCCCGTGTTTTACCCAACCTAGATGCGGTAATCGCTACTTTGGGCGCTGTATGCCATCAAGATTCTTATCTTTTACCCCAACGACCATCTTTAGCAGCTTTTTTAGCTGGCGATCGCCTTTTAACTCAACATACAGAAGAGGTGTTCGGTAAGTCGGCAAACCAGCGTCGAGTCAGGATTATGGTTACTCTACCAACGGAAGCGGCGGAAAATTATAAGTTGGTTCGAGAATTAGTACAACGAGGAACGGACTGCATTCGTATTAATTGCGCCCACGACACTAAAAAACATTGGGCTGCAATGATTAAGCGTCTTCGTCAAGCGGAGGTCGAAACGGGACGTTCTTGCAAAGTATTTATGGATATCGGAGGGCCGAAACCTCGCTTAGGAAAGGTCTTGCTAGCCAAAAACCAGCAACGTCTGCATCAAGGAGACAAGTTGTTATTGAGCAAAGAAGAACCCCTCAATGCTGACAAAAAGATTTTTCAAGCTAACTGCACTATTCCTGCAATTTTGAAACAACTGAAAGTTAATGCCAAAGTGTGGATTGATGACGGCAAAATCGGTGCGAGAGTTAAGTCTGTAATAGCTGATGGGGTTCTCTTAGAGATTACCCACGCTAGAGCCAAAGGCGAAAAACTCCGTTCTGATAAGGGAATTAATTTCCCCGATACTGTTCTTAACCTCAACCCTTTAACCAGTAAAGACCGACAGGATTTAGACTTTATTGCTGCCCATGCCGACATCATTGGTTACTCATTTGTCCAGCAAATTGCTGATATTGAACTACTCCAGCTAGAATTACAAGCGCGTTTGGGTGTCAACTGGCGTAAACCGGCCATCGTAGCAAAAATTGAAACTCCTGAAGCAGTGAAAAATTTGCCAGAATTAATAGTCTGTGCCGCCGGTCAACAGCCTTTTGGCGTAATGATTGCCCGAGGCGATCTCGCCGTGGAAATTGGTTATCAGCGCCTGGCAGAAATGCAGGAAGAAATTCTCTGGCTCTGTCAAGCGGCTCACGTTCCGGTAATTTGGGCAACTCAGGTGCTAGAAAATTTAGTCAAGAAAAGAATTCCCTCACGAGCAGAAATTACCGATGCAGCTATGGCAGAGCGGGCAGAATGCGTTATGCTCAATAAAGGGGCTTATATTTCTGAAGGCGTCACTATTCTCGATGATGTCTTAACCCGTATGGAGACACATCAGTCTAAAAAAACACCCCAGTTAAGAGCGTTAAATTCTTGGTAAAGGAGGGCAACAAATGACAGAAGAATCGGATAACATCAAAGAAAGATTTTTATATCCCATTGGCAACTATTACGGCGAGTTTACGCCTCAAAACCTAGTTTTTAATGCCAATTTGCAACATTTTGCCCAACAAGTATCCTATCTTTGCAGTTTAGAAGCTAATGGCAAGATTACTCCTCATGATGCTTATGATGAGATTAAAAAGTTTTGGAAACAGCTAAAGCAATCCAAGAAGGAACTTTTAGACAATACAGATTTTACCCCCGAAGATTCATGAGCTAGTTATCATTAAATTTGCTAGTTGAGAAAACGGGGCCAGATTGGGGAAATAGTTGAGAAAAGAGAGATCCCGAAGCAGGGGGAGAAATGAGTGCTCAAGATCGTGCTGTGACACTAAAAGAATGGGCCAAGATTGCAATCTCGAAACACAGTCGCAAAATGCTCAAATATGAAGCGGGCGTAATCAAAGACAAAGATCCCGAAGACTTACATCAAATGCGGGCTGAACTCGCAGCCCTATTTACCAAAACTCGCTTGAAGATATTGATAGGTAATAGGTAATTTAGGTAATTTATGATGCATCGGTACTTACCTAGAAAGATTTCCACACAAGCTCGATAATCGAAAACAATGGAGCAAGCTATTTTTAAACTAAGATAAAACTAGCCAATAGCTCATTATCAATTGTTCTTAACCTTATCTTTAGACAATTGCTCTATGATAAGGGATGGCTTTAATTTACTGATAGATCAGCAATTTAAGGTTTTATTGTCGAATTATCACTGATTTTAGGGAATCACAACATGAGTCAACTTCTAGTCGCAGGCTTTAAAGAAAAATACAAAGCTGATGAAATAATGCTGGATTTGCTGAAAAAAGAGCAGCAACATCTAGTTGATTTAGAAGATGCTGTTGTTGTCACTAAAAATACCCAAGGCAAAATCAGAGTCAAGCCATACTATGATATTCTAGCGGCCACCCAAGGACATAAGAGTCAATTTTGGGGTTCTATAATCACTACCTTATTTGAAAGTTCTGACCAAGAAGCTTTATCGAAGATTGGATTAAATGAACAAATTTGTTCAGAAATTCAAGATATGATGCAACCAAACAATTCGGTCATTATAGTCTTACTTGAGAATATCAATCTGGAAAAAGCAACAGCAGAGATTCAAAAGTATCAAGGAAAAGTTTTACATACAGCCCTTACCGTTGAAAGTGAGGAAGAATTATTAAAAGCATTATCCTAAAATTTAATTTGCCATAGCGCTTGTTTTGATTACATACTGATGCTAGTGTACAATCTGAGACTTCCCGGGCACATTACTAAATTCTATGCTTCCAACATTACTTGCTTTAGATTTTGATGGTGTAATTTGCGATGGTTTGATTGAATATTTTGCTACGACAAAAAAGACTTATAACAAAATTTGGCAAGCAGATTCCGAAACTATAACTGATGGATTTGCCGAAGTTTTTTCGCAACTTCGACCTGTGATTGAAACTGGTTGGGAAATGCCTGTTTTATTGCGATCGCTTGTTTTAGGAATTACTCCAGAAAGTATCTTATCCCAATGGCATTTAATTCGAGAACAAATAGTTACTCAAGAAAATTTGGACAAAAAGTTAATCAGTCATACTCTAGACAGTACTAGAGATGATTGGATTAAAAATAATTTAGATGATTGGTTGAGTTTACATCGTTTTTATCCTGGAATTTTGGATAAACTACAACAGATTATTAATTCTGATTGTTATTTTTATATCGTAACAACCAAAGAAGGAAGATTCGTCAAACAATTATTAGAGAAACAAGGAATAGAATTAGCAGCTAATAATATTATTGGCAAAGAATGTAAAAGACCTAAATATGAAACCTTGAGAATATTACGAGATAATATTTCTGGATCAGATATTAGTATTTGGTTTATGGAAGATCGGTTAAAAACTTTAGAGCTAGTTAAACAACAACCTGATTTATCCGAGGTACAATTATTTCTTGCTGACTGGGGATACAATACAGAATTAGAAAGGAATAAAGCGCAACAAGATTCCGATATTCAACTAATCTCTTTAGAACAGTTTACAAATGCTTACTGAAAAAGATAATTATGTATTTATAAAAATTACTTTCACTGCTTCTTTGGCTAGCTCAGCGCCATTCTAAGTAATCATCTACAGAGTTGTGAAATTCTTGCTCTAATTCTGCAACAGTATTGCCTTGAAACGTAATTACATCTTTAACATCTCAGACCTTGCCGAATAAAATTCCTGCTGTTTCATCTATTTCAATATGAGCCATATATCCTTTATATTTCATGCGTCTTTTGTTAAATAAGTGTTTTATCGCACAGTTATATGATCTTAATTTCTGATATCCTAAATTGCAATTGTTGAGCGCTCGCTTTTCTTTTTTATGGGTATCAAGAAATTAGAACAAAAATCAGCTAATCATGCGTTTATCGGCACTTGGCATATTTACGAAATGGATCTGTGGGATGAAGATTATTTCAATAGGTCAGTGCAAGCTTACATAACAGTTAAATCTAATAATTGCGGTGATTTTCAGTTTGGCTTGGTAAGCGGTGGACTTGACGGTTATGTAGAGGCAGTAGGAGAAAAAGAGCGATTTTCTTTTACCTGGGAAGGTTGCGATGAAATGGATGAAGCAAGTGGCAGTGGTTGGCTTGAACTATCAAGTACTGATGAAGTAGAAGGAATGTTTAATTTTAATTATGGCGATCGCTCTACTTTTAAAGCGAGAAAAGCCGACTAAAAATCTTAATTTGTTTTAGATTAATTAGGTATTAGTACTCTCATTCAAATAAGCGGGGAATGATAATGGATCGCTCAGTGAAATTTTGGGACAGAATTGCCGAAGGCTATGCGAAACAACCTATTGCTGATGAAGCGTCTTATCAGAAAAAACTCCAGGTCACACGAGAATACTTTAAGCCAGACATGGAAGTATTTGAGTTTGGCTGCGGCACAGGTTCGACCGCCATCACCCATGCATCCTATGTGAAACATATTCTGGCAACTGATATCTCAGCAAAAATGATTGAAATTGCCCAAGGCAAAGCTGATGCCCAAAATATCGAAAATATTACTTTTCAACAATCGAAAATTGATGAATTCAGCGTGAGCGATCAAACCTTTGATATGGTTTTAGGACTCAGTATTTTGCACTTATTGAAAAACAAGGAAGAGGTAATCGCCAAGGTTCACAAAATGCTCAAACCAGGGGGCATTTTTGTCACCAGTACGGCGTGTCTGGGAGATAATATGAAGTGGTTTAAGATTATCGGGCCAATTGGCAACTTCTTGGGTTTGATACCTTTCGTCAAGGTTTTTACTGTGAAAGAATTGGAAAAAAGTTTGACCGATGCTGGTTTTGCGATCGACTACCAATGGCAACCGGGCAAAAACAAAGCAGTGTTTATTGTGGCGAAGAAAGCTGAGTAAGCTATTTTGGTATCCCCTCAAAATTTGGGGGCTAGATAGTTATTCTGGTATCCACGACCCAGCAAAGGAATGAAAAGAAGATTGTTCGCGAATCAGAGTTCCCCAAGAAGGAATATTTCCCAGTTGAGAAATGCGGTCACGCATGTATTCAAAAAAACTGATTCCCAACTTACGAGTCGTGACCACCAGAGACATAAAAATGTCCCATGCTTTTGTCCCTTCAAGAGTTTGGGTGGCATAACTAATGTTACGTCGCTGTACCATCGTCCTAGCACCTAACTCGGCGGGATTATTATGTAATGGTAATTCGGGATGCTCGCTCCACCAACAGCAACTCCGAGATTTTGGCCGTGGTTAATCGCTTTCGCTTGACTTTTGACTTGCGCGTAGTGCTATATAACGCGGTGTGTCCCAATGCCTTTTCTTCTTTTTTCTGCTCCCCCGATTTATCGAGCGGATACGAACTATCTATAATGAGGAACTATCTATAATTTAGATATAAAAATCATGAGCAAAGAGGAAATTGCACAATGGCTGGTTTTGAAGATCTCGTTAAAAAGGCTTTCTACATGGGAGTAGGTTTTGCTGACTATGCTCAAGAAAAAGCAGGTACGGCTCTTACTGAAATTACGACTCAAGCGCAGCATTTGGCAGATGAGATGATCGCCAGAGGAGAAATGAATGTCGAAGAAGCCCGCAAATTTGTTGACGAAATGGTGCAGCAAGCACAACAAGATATATTTGACGCTTCAGGAAATGAGCCAGAACAAAAAGAGCCTCGCATTATCGAGATTGTCACAGAAGAAGAGTCAGAAAGTGCTGACAATTCCAATCAGGATAATCCTCCTAATGTAGAGGAACTGCGAGAACAAGTACAGTCTTTAAAGGAAGAATTACAGCAATTGCGCAAAGAATCCGAATAATGTTACAAAATATGTAGATATTTAAAGTTATTTTTTTAGTCTTTTTTTAACATTTGTCGGCAAAAAATTTTGCTATCTTAATTGTTAAGAACAAAAACACTGTAAAAGAAGTTTTGTCGCTGTGTTCTTGAACTGCATATCGAAGGAGAGCGATGCCAGATATGCAGGCAGTGCTTTTGCTCTTTAAAATATTATTCTGACTAGAACGTAGGCGGAGTTTTTATCGCGTCCTCCCTTTACTTCTGTTCCCAAGAGATTAACCTCTCTATCAGAGCGGCTGTGGACAGTAGGCGCTTCTGGGATGAATATCTTGTAAAACACTGCTATTACCTAAAAAGATTAATTTTTAGGAAGTTTAGGAAGTATCCATTCAAATTGATGATTCCTGAGCTGAATCATGGGGGCTATTTCTCTCGCCCCCAGGGCTTTTTTGTTGTTTTCAGTTTTCAATTGAAGGAAAAAGCTGTTAGCTCTTGACTATTGGCTATCAGTTTTTCTTTCAAACAGAATCGAATGGTAGGTCGCAACTTTATTAGTCTTAAATCCTCGTCTTTTGTCGGCAGAGAAAAATTAAAAAGGGAAGTCAATCTCTTTCTCAATTCTTCAGCTAAGAGCTAAGAGCTAAAAGCTAGTTTAACTCTTAACGATCGCGCCAAAATCAGCTAAGACTCGTGCGTGGTTGCGTAATAAGCCTAATAAGTTCAGACGATTGCGTTTAACATTTTCATCTTCAGCCATTACTAAAACACTATTTTCTCCATCGAAGAATTCACTTACTGTTGGAGCAATTTCAGCTAAAGCATCAACTAATAGTTGGTAATTACTAGTAGAGAAAGCGGATTCGGTTTGGGGAAGTAAGGCGACTAAAGCATTATATAAAGACTCCTCTGAAGGAGATTCAAATAGTTCACAATTAATCACCTCTTGAGGATCTAATTGTTGCGTATCTAATTCTCCTTGAGCTGCTAATCTAGTAGAACGATTTACAGTTTCATAAATATGATCTAATTGATTATTTTGCCTAATTTCTTGTAAGAATAAAGCGCGATCGCGAACATCTAAAAGATCTTCCAAAGCTCTTGCTGTATATTCTTCATCATCTTCGCCCAGAATGGCATTAACTAAATCGTAATCAAGATTTTTTTCATCTTGCAAAAGAGTACGAATCCGTTGTATAAAAAAATCTTGGAGAGCATCAACAGGTGATTCTTGGTCTTGATGAGACGCTAGAAACTCATTGACACCTTGTTCGAGCAATTCCTTAATATTTACTTCTAAATTGGCATGCCAAATAATATTAATAACGCCATTAGCTGCCCTACGTAAAGCAAAAGGATCGGAAGAACCACTAGGAATCATTCCTAAGCCAAAAATGCTAACTAAGGTATCTAGTCGATCTGCTAATCCCACTACTTGACCGTTTAAAGTTTCGGGCATAATATCATCTGCCCCTCTAGGTAAATAATGATCAAAAATACCTTTAGCTACAGTTGGTGTTTCTCCACTTACCAAAGCATATTTTTCGCCCATTACTCCTTGTAATTCAGGAAATTCATAGACCATTTGGGTTACTAAATCTGCTTTACAAAGTAAGGCGGTACTTTCGCTTTCTTTTTGTTGTTCTTCGCTAACTTCTAACTGAGAAGCGATCACATTTGCTACTTCCATAATGCGGTCTACTTTATCTCGCATTGTGCCTAACTTTGCTTGGAAAGTAACGACTTCTAATTGCGGCAAATAGGTATCTAAATGTTCATCACAATCTGCTTTATAAAAAAATTGCGCGTCGGCTAATCTAGCACGAATCACCCGACCATTGCCTTCAGCGATAACTTGGGATTGTTCGGGAGCGCCATTAGAAATAGTAATAAAATTTGGTAACAGATTATCAGAACCTTGCTGTTTAATCGGAAAATACCGTTGGTGAGTTACCATAACCGTCGTAATAACTTCTGTGGGTAAATCCAGAAATGCTGGCTCAAACTTGCCGACTACCGCAGTGGGATATTCCACTAAGTTAGTAACTTCTTCGAGTAATTCAGGATAAATTTCGGCATCACCGCCTATTTCTCTGGCAACAGCTTGCACTTCCTGCTCTATTTTCTGTTTTCTGACCACCGAATCTACCTCAACAAAGCCTTGGCGCAAGGCTGCAACATAATCTGCTGCTTGAGCCAGAGATATCGATTCAGGATGTAAAACTCGATGTCCCCGCGAAATGCGATCGCTAGCGATCATTTCTGAGCCATTAACCAACTCTACAGGTAATATTGCATCGTCTAATAATGCCACCAACCAGCGAATTGGACGAGGAAAGCGAATATCCCCATCTCCCCAACGCATAAACCGTTTGCCTTCCAATCCAGTAATCCACTGAAGACATAATGCAGGTAAGATTTCGGTAGTCGCTGTACCTTGAATCTGTTTCTGAATAAAAACAAACTCTCCTTTGGGAGTATCTCTCAATTCTAAATCTGCAACGTTTACTCCTTGTTTGCGAGCAAATCCGACCGCTGCTTTGGTGGGTTGACCATCTTTAAATGCTGCCTTGGAAGGTGGTCCTTTAATCTCTTCCTCACGATCTGGTTGTTTACTGGGTAATCCTTTAATCAATAACGCTAAACGGCGTGGTGTACCGTAAACTTCAATGCTTTTGTTAGTTAAAAATTCTGCTGCTAAGCTTTGGGGAATCCGATTTTGCCATTGAGCGAGCGCACTACTGACAAAATCGGCGGGTAATTCTTCGACTCCAACTTCCAATAAAAAATCAACCATAATAAGACTTGCTATAACCATCCAGCTACAACAGAATAGCAGTTTATTGATGGTTGGAACTAGCAGATCAAACTTAATTTATAAATTAATGGCTGAGGTTGCCTGGGGGCAATTTCTAACTTTGTCGGCAGACAAATCGGCAAATCTTGGATCTGAAATCAAAAAGATAGACAGATTTTTCCCTAGTAGTAAAAAATGAGTTGCTACAGATATGAATTGACGCATAATTGGGATAGATAACAAAGTATTCTATTTGTCCGTGCGTACTTCCGAAACCTCATCCTATACCAATCAGATACAGGTTAGCCGCCGCAGTACCTTGACCCGTTTGAGCATCGGGATAACGATCCTAGCGATCAGTGGTATCGCCTATGTTAGCTATCGTGCAGCCCGTAACCTGATTTTACACGCCCTGAAACAAGCTGCCTTAGTTGTGGTTCAGCAAGGAGTTGATGAAGTTGATAAATGGCTCGCGATTAGAAAAGCAGAAGTTAACACCATAGCAAATTCTCCCAGTCTTAAAACTATGGATTGGACTATTGCCATTCCCTATCTCGAAGCAGAGATTAAACG
>JAAUYH010061886.1_pt1 | contig 10128 bp, 10 predicted proteins | sample 7278061 | NCBI WGS metagenome assembly JAAUYH01 (sample SAMN14350203, study PRJNA611818) | marine sediment metagenome | isolation source: surface marine sediment (0.6m) | place: French Polynesia: Moorea | collected 2018-08 | reverse complement strand
TGCGAACAAGTTCAGCGGTGCGTTCGATCCCAACTGCTATCTGTACCTGTCGCGCGCCTCCGACCTGTTCGATCTTGCGGAGCATGGCGGTTCGCTGCAGATCGAGCTTCGCAAACCCCGACTGCAACGAACCGCCATGCTCCGCAAGATCGAACAGGTCGGAGGCGCGCGACAGGTACAGATAGCAGTTGGGATCGAACGCACCGCTGAACTTGTTCGCATGGTTCTCCAGATACGACTCCACCGAGAAAGCAATCTTAAACGGATCGTTCACGTTTTCCTCGGTGGCCGTGGTGCGCTGCCGCCCGAATCGCTGAATCCACTCCTCGGGCGAACGGTAGGACATCATGCCGAGTTTGCGCGCCAGTCGCTGTCCGGTAATCGGCGGATCATCGGGATCGTAATTGCCGCCCAGCCACTTCGGATCCGAGCGGATCATCTCACGCTGCAGGGAACGCACTGCAATCGAAAACGGTAACGCACGGGTCGCCGACGAGATCGATATGAAGCGCCGCACGCCCTGCGGGTGACGTACGCAGTACGCGAGCCCGCTCATGCCGCCCATCGAGCAGCCCACGATAGTATGCACCTCCTCGATGCCGAGGTGTTGCACCACACCGTATGCCGCCTCGGCAACGTCTTCCAGCGACAGCGTCGGAAAACTGAGGCGGTAGGTCTCGCCGGTTTCGGGGTTGACCGACGCGGGCCCGGTCGACCCGAAGCAGCTGCCGAGCGAGTTGACGCAGATGATGAAGTAGTGATCAGAGTCGAGAGGCAGCCCCGGGCCGATCATGTCTTCCCACCAGCCGTAGGACGGGTCTTCGGCAGACGAGGCAGCGTGCGCCGACGGTGACAGACCGCTGAAAATCAGGATGCCATTGTCCCGGGCTTCATTGAGCTCGCCCCAGGTTTCGTAGGCCAGCGTGGGCGACTGCAGCTGTCCGCCGCGATGCATGCGAAAGCAGCCTTCCAGGGTGACAGTCTTGGTTGCAGAGCCCATCGAAAATATCCTTTGGCGTACGGCTTTATATCATGCCTGCGGCACGCTGGAGCGCTCGGCCCCTGTCAGGCTGCTACTTCTTGACGCGCTTCATCAGCCGTTTGCGGCGCCGTTCCTGGCGCGGTGTCAGCTTGTTGCGCCTGCCCTTGAACGGGTTCTCGCTCGACTTGAGGGTCAGGCGCACCGGGGTGCCTCTCAATTTGAAAGCCTTGCGAAAGCGATTGATCAGGTAGCGGCGGTACGCCTCAGGCACCCGTTCGGTCTGGTTGCCGTGGATGACGATGACGGGCGGATTGCGCCCGCCCTGATGCGCGTACCGCAGCCGTATGCGGCGGCCGCGAACCAGCGGCGGCGGGTGCGCGGTCACGGCAGCCTCGAGTTCGCGCGTCAACTCGGTTGTCGACAGATCCCGTGTAGCCGCACGGTAGGCGCGCTCTACCGCAGGCAGCAGGTCGCCCACTGCGGTGCCGTGCAATGCCGAGATCGTAATCCGCTCGGCAAAATCCAGAAACGGCAGGCGCCGATCGAGTTCGTCGCGAACGTGCTTGCGATCCGCGGCAGACAGGCCGTCCCATTTGTTGGTTACGACAACGAGTGCGCGACCGCGCTCGAGCACGAGCCCCAGCAGACTGACGTCCTGTTCGGTGATGCCTTCGTGGGCATCGAGCACGGCGATGACGACGTGGGCACGTTCGATAGCCTGCAGCGCTTTAACGATGCTGAATTTTTCGATCGCCTCGTGCACTTTCGCCTTGCGACGAATGCCGGCGGTGTCGATCAGTTCATACTTGCGATCGTTGCTCTCGAACGGCACCGAAACGCTGTCACGCGTCGTGCCGGGCTGATCGTATACGACGAGTCGCTCCTCACCGATCAGGCGGTTGATCAACGTCGACTTGCCGACGTTGGGCCTGCCGACCACGGCAATGCGTAACGCAAACACGTCGTCGTCGTAGGCCGGCAGTGGTTCCTCGAATTCAGCCGGCTCGAAGTCGGCCAGAACGGCCTCCATCAGCGGCTTGACGCGATCGCCGTGCGTGGCGGAAATCGCGAGCGGCTCGCCGAGGCCGAGGCTGTGGAACTCACTGGCGACGATGCTGCTGTCGAGCCCCTCGGCCTTGTTCACGACGAGCCAGACCTGCCTGGCGCTCCTGCGGGCAAGATCCGCAACGTGCTCATCCGCCGCTGTCAGACCTTCCCTGCCGTCGACCATGATGATCGCCACGTCAGCCTCTTCCAGTGCGCGCCGGGTCTGCTCCACCATGCGCTCGTCGATACCGACCTCACCGCCGGCCACACCGCCGGTATCGATGACGAGATACGGGATCGGGCCGAGCTTGCCGAAACCGTACTGGCGATCGCGGGTCAGCCCCGGATAGTCTGCGACGAGCGCATCGCGGGAACGCGTGAGTCGATTGAACAGCGTCGACTTGCCGACGTTGGGGCGACCAATCAGTGCAATGACAGGAAGCATCGGTCGAGACCTGTCTGCGAACCGTCAGGCGCCTTCTTCGGCGATATCCGGCGCGCGGCGGCTGCGTTTCGGCTGCTCCACGACATAGGCAGAGACGGTACCGCCGTCGCTCTGTACGTACAGTCGGTCGGCGACGACGATCGGCTCTATACTGATGGCCTGTCCACCCACCTTGAGGCGCGCTACCGGGCCGCCGTCCAGATTACTGAAGAAGTGCAGGTATCCCTCGAGATCACCGACGACCACCGTCGACTGGAAGGCAATCGGTAACGTCGGCTCGCGACGCAACAACGAGTTCTGCCGCCAGCTTTCGTCACCGTTGCGGCGCGTCAGCGCGATCAGCCCGCCCTGCTCGTCGACGGTATAGAGGTTGTTCCAGTCGGCCGACACGCCCTCGTAGGACGATACGCTGCGAGTCCAGAGAATCTGCCCGGACTCCGCAGCAATCGATGCGACGCTGCCCTGATAGCCGGCCGCGTAGACGTCCTGACCGACCACGCTGATCATGCCGTCGATATCGGCCAGGCGCTCCAGGTCGGACTTGCCGGTGGGCGGCGACAGCATCGTGTCCCAAAGGATGTCGCCCGTGTCGAGTTCCACGGCCATGAGCCGGCCATTGTCGAAACCGGCGATGATCGACGTGGAACCGACGAGCACCGGGGAAGCGGAGCCGCGCATCGTGAGCCGCGGGATTGACTGCTCCACAAGCCAGCGCTCGCTGCCATCGAACGCCGACAAGCCGCGCAGGCGATTGTCGATCGTGAGCACTACGATCACATCGCCCCTGATGACCGGCGTCGCCAGCGATTCGCCACCGAGATTCCTGCGCCAGCGCTCGGCACCGGTAGCGGCATCGAGCGCGAAGAGTTGGCCGTCAGCGGACCCGACGACCACCAGTCCCTCGCCGACGCCCGGCCCGGCAGAAAGCTCGATGTCCAGCTCGCTACGCCAGTTCGTCCGGCCCGTCTCGGGGTCGAGAGCAACCACGTTGCCGTCGCGACTCGCCGCGTAAATGCGGCTGCCGTCACCGATCGGCCGCAATGCGACTCGCAGGAACTCCGCCTCACCGCCGACTTTGGTACTCCATAGCCGCTTGATCGGCACCGTGGTCTCGATGTCGGTCAGCTCGGTCGGTTCGAGCTCCTCGTCTTCATCATCACCACCGAATATCCCACAACCGGAGAGCGCCAGTACCGTCAGGGCGACAAATGACGTTTTCAGAACCGTATTCACCCGGACTCTCCGCCCTCTTCCGTGGCGATCGGATCGGCATCGGGCTCGGTCATCGGCTCGGCCTCCGCCGGCAGCGCATCGGCATCATCTTCTTCCATCTCCGCTTCGGGCGCCGGTGTTTCAGCCTGACCCGGCGAGGCCGCTGGCAAGTCGGTGAGCTTCATTTGCACGAGACCGCGGTTCACGGTTTGCGACGTATCAGCCAGCGCGACGCGATAGGCCTCACCCGCCATCTCGACCTGGCCGAGTGCGGCGTAGGCATCGCCGCGGACTTCGGCGTAAAGGCCGGCGAATGCCTTGTTCTCCTGATCCGCAAGCAGATCTAAAACCTCCTGCGGCTTGTCCTGATACAGGAGAATCCGGGCCAGCCGCAGTCGTCCGACGTGCCGCAGAGCACCGTTGCCGCGCATGGCCACGAGCTCGCGGAGAATGTCGGCGGCGTCCTGATCCCTGTTCCTGTCCATGTACAGGCGCGCCATGGCGAGTCTCGACTGCGCCGCATACGCCGTGTTCGCGAAATTGCTGGCAAGCTCATCGGCCACGCCTTCGGCGCTGTCCAGATCACCGCTGGCAACGTGTTCGGCCAGGGTCTCGAAAAGATCCGACGCGGCTATCTCCGCCTCGAGCTTGTTGCTCTTGTACTGATTGAAACCGACCAGCAGGCCGACTGCGATGACAACGCCGGCGATGACGTAACGGCCGTATTCCGACCACCACGCCCGCATCTCTTCAATTTGCTCTTTCTCTGATTGTAAATCGTCCACTTTGGTGCCTTTACTGATTTGCTGTCGCTGTCTCCGCGACGGCGATCCCCAGTCGTTGGGCCAGCGTCGCCGCCAGCTCGTCGAAGCCGACGCTGACCTGATCCTCATCACGTCGCAACGGCTTCACTCCCACACGTCGGTCGGCAACCTCCTGCTCGCCGATGACCACCGCGTACTCCGCATTGCTCCTGTCGGCCCGCTTCAGCTGCGACTTGAAGCTGCCGCCGCCGAGGTTCAGCTCGACGCGGATTCCCTCGATCGTATCGCGCAGGGACTCCGCCATTGCGAACGCGTGCTCCAGCGCCGCATCACCCACCGCGACAATGTAGACGTCGGCATCCGTCGACGGCGCTTCACCGCCGCACGCCTCGAACAGCGCGACGAAGCGCTCGATGCCCATTGCCCACCCCACCGCGGGAGTTGGGCGACCGCCGAGCTTCTCGACCAGGCCGTCATACCTGCCACCGGAACACACAGCTCCCTGCGAACCCAGCGCATCCGTCACCCACTCGAACACGGTACGGCTGTAGTAGTCGAGGCCGCGGACGAGACGTGGATTGATGGTGTACGCAACGCCGGCCGCGTCGAGCAACACCTTGAGCTCATCGAAATGCTGCGCCGATTCCGCATCGAGGTGGTCGAGCATGACCGGCGCCGCCGCGACGACGTCCTGCATGTCCGGATTCTTGCTGTCCAGAATCCGCAACGGATTCTGCTCGAGGCGGCGAATACTATCGTCATCAAGCCGATTTTTCACGTCGTGGAAATACTCGACCAGTACCTCGCGATACCGTGCCCGCGATTCAGCGGTGCCCAGCGAATTGAGCTCGAGCGTCAGTCGCGACATGCCCAGCGCCCGCCACAGTCGCGCGCACATGATAATGAGCTCGGCATCGACATCCGGGCCTTCGAAACCGAGCGCCTCGACGTCGAACTGGTAGAACTGGCGGTAGCGGCCCTTCTGCGGCTTTTCATAGCGAAACATCGGCCCTGCAGTCCAGAGCTTCTGCCGCTGATTGTGCAGCAGCCCGTTCGTAATGCCTGCCCGAACCACGCTCGCGGTGGCCTCCGGCCGCAGCGTCAGGCTTTCGCCATTTCGGTCGAGGAAGGTGTACATCTCCTTCTCGACGATATCGGTCACCTCGCCGATCGAGCGTCGAAACAACTCCGTCTGCTCCAGCAGCGGCAGCCGAATCTCGTCGTAACCGTACGACTGCACGATGTCGCGGACGACCGACTCAAGATACCGCCACGTCCCCGACACGTCCGGCAGGATGTCGTTCATTCCCCGTATGGCTCGCAGTTTCATTGCCGTGTGCTACGGATTGACGATCGTGAGACGCGCCGTGCGACTGCCCGGGTTGGAGGGCGACACGGGATAGGCCTCGCCATTCACCTCGACGGTGACGTTCTCGACGTTGCCCAACAATACGGCGAACGGCGCTCTGCCGGAAAGCTCGACGCTGCGGCCAGCCCTGCCCATGTCGAAGAACAGGCGCCTGCCACGAGCATCGCTGATTTCGGTCCAGCAATCGCCGGAGAAACTCAGGCGTATACGGGTCTCCCCGTCGGCGACCGCCGCCGGTTCAGGCTCGGGCTCGCTGACGGTAGGCGCCGGCTCCTCCTGCACAGCTGCAGCGGTTTCGGGCTCCGGCTGCGCGCGCTCGGGCGCCGGGTCGGCGCGCTGCTCCGGCACGACCTCCTCGGGGGCGGTGCTGGTCGGAAGAATGACGGTTTCCGACTGCACGACGAACCACCAGTAGGTCGCGGCAGCGATGATGACCACGACGATGACGGCAATCCACGGTCCCGGTGACAACTCCTGCCGGGGCCGCGTCCGGGTTGCCACAACGACAGGGGGCATCTCTTCGGCGCGGGTCATCTGATAGTAGTCGGTGAATACATCGTCCGGGTCCACGCCGACCAGCTCCGCATACTTGCGCAGATGACCCTTCGCGAACACCGGCGCCCCGAGCACGTCGAACTCGTTCCGCTCCAGCGCACGCACCTTGGCCTCGTCGAGGTGCAATTCCTTGGCGACCTCCAGCACACTGATCTGCTGCTTGCGCCGCGCCTCTTTCAGGCGCTCGCCCGCCCGCGCGCCCGCCGCTTCGGCCTGCGGCTCTTCGCTGTCAGGTTGTTCGCGCTCTTCAGTCATCAACTATCCCGATTGAAGAATCCGGCGAGCTTCCTGCGATTTCGGGAATTCACGCAGGATCTGGTTGGCATACTCTGTCCGCGCGCGATCGTCGCCGAGCGCCTCCTCGATCCGGACGCCGAGGAACAGCACGCTGGCCGTCGGCACGTTGTTGCTCAGGTAGCGCTGCAGAAACGCCCGCGCGCTCAGATAGTCCTCGTTCGAGAATTTGAGCAGGCACAATTGCAGCAGCGCGTCGCCATAGTTTGCCTTGCGCTCCAGCGCCTTGCGGAAGTAGGCCTCTGCCGCGACGAAGTCGGGTTTTTGCGCCATGCAAACGCCCGCATTGGTCGACGTGATGTAGGCGTTATCGTTTTCCGGCGCCTTGATCGCGCGGTCGAAGTGTTTTTTCGCCTTGTCGAAATCGCCCTGGCGGCACAGGAACACTGCGTACGTGTTCTGCACATCGAAGTTACGCGGCTCGACGCGTACGGCCTTCTCGTAGGATTCCGTCGCCAGCCGCAGGTTGCCCAGCTGCTCGTAAGTCAGCGCCAGCGTCGAATGCACGATCGCCTTGTTCGGATCCAGGTCGATCGACAGCAGCAGGCGATCGCGAGCAAGCTCGTAACTGCCGTTACGGTAGTAGCGCGCCCCCAGCTCGTAGTTCAGCTGCGCGGCATCAGCGTCATCCTGGTCCGGACTGATACCGCGAGATACCGTCGTCGACTGCACACACCCCATCAGCAGCATCGTTGCCGCCAATCCGGTCAACACCCTATCGCTCTTTTTCACAGCGCCGCCATCCCCAGTTTTTGGTCCCGTGGTCGTTTCTCGCTCAGCCGCTTGCGAACCCGGTCGCTGACCTTGCCTGCCAGCTGCCCGCACGCGGCATCGATGTCCTCGCCTCGCGTCTTGCGCGTCGTCGCGACGAGCCCCCTCGCTCTGAGCCGATTCTGGAACTGCATGATCGTGTCGGCAGCGGAACGCGCGAACGCGTTGCCGGCGAATGGATTGAAGGGGATCAGGTTGACCTTGGCCGGCTTGCCCGCCAGCAGCTCGTAGAGCTGATCCGCATGCTCGAGCGAATCGTTGACTCCGCGCAGCATTACGTACTCGAAAGTAATGAAGCGATTGGTCCGCTTGGCCGCATAGCGCCAGCAGGCCTCGAGCAGGGATGGGATCGGATGCATCTTGTTGATCGGCACCAGCTCGTTCCGCAACTGATCGTTCGGCGCGTGCAGGGAGACGGCCAGCGATACGTTGCACTCATCGCCGAGCCGATCGATGTTCGGCACCAGCCCCGACGTGCTGACGGTAACGCGGCGATGCGAGATACCGTAAGCAAGATCGGAGATCAGCAGTTCGATCGCGGGCACGACGTGCCGGTAATTCGCCAGCGGCTCGCCCATGCCCATGAAGACGACGTTGGTCACCGCGAAGTCTTCGGCGTCGTTGTCGCGACGCGGCAGCGCCTGATTGGCGTGCCAGACCTGGCCGACGATTTCCGCTGCTGTGAGATTGCGGTTGAAGCCCTGAGCGCCGGTCGCACAAAAGGCACAGTCCAGCGCGCAGCCGACCTGTGACGATATGCACAGCGTGCCGCGCTCCGGCTCGGGAATGAAGACCGCTTCGACGGCCTGGCCGAAACCACTCTCGAACAGCCACTTGACGGTGCCGTCCGCCGAATCCTGCTGCGAAATCACCTCGGGCAGCTCGATCGTGGTCCGTTCGGCGAGCTTCTGTCGCAGCGACTTCGACAGGTCGGTCATCGCCGCGAAATCGGTCACGCCCCGCTGATAAACCCAGCGCATCAGCTGCCGCGCGTGAAACGGCTTCTCACCGAAATCGGTGAACAGCGCCTCGAGCTGCCGTTGCGGCATCCCGAGCAGGTTGATTTTTGCAGCGGCGGCCGTCACGTCAGCGCCTTATCGTGTCCTCGGGCAGACGCCGTCGTCGCCGAAAAAGAACGCGATCTCGACGGCCGCAGTATCCGGCCCGTCCGAGCCGTGCACGACATTCTCCTCGATGCTGGCGGCGAAATCTGCGCGGATGGTGCCCGGATCCGCATCGGCAGGATTCGTGGCACCCATGATTTCGCGATTCTTTGCGATGGCGTCCTCGCCCTGCAGCACCTGCACGACGACCGGGCCCGAGGTCATGTAGCTAACAAGATCGTTGAAGAACGGCCGCTCCTTGTGCACCGCATAAAAGCCCTGCGCCTGCTCCGTGCTCAGATGCAGCATGCGGGCTGCAACGATTTCCAGTCCCGCTTTCTCGAAGCGGCCATAGATCTCGCCGATAAGATTTTTTTGCACGCCATCCGGCTTGATGATGGAGAGCGTTTGCTCGACGGCCATACCTGGTTCCTTTGCTGATGAGTGTTGATGATCGACACCCGGCATCGATGCCGGGCGTTGTGGACGTAAACGACTAATTTTACTTCAGATGTTGAAGCTTTCGCCACAGCCGCATTCGCCCGTGACGTTCGGATTTCTGAAGCTGAAGGCCTCATTCAGGCCGTTCTTGACGAAATCGACCTCGGTGCCGTCGATGAGCCGCAGCGCTTCCGGGTCGACCACGATCTTCACCCCGCGGTCCTCGAAGACGACGTCGTCACCCTCGATCGAGTCGGCGAAGTTGATCACGTAGGAATAGCCTGAGCATCCCGTCCTGGTGACGCCCAGCCGCAGGCCGACGCCCTTGCCCCGCGCCTCGAGGTGCTTGCTCACTCGCTGAGCTGCCGATTCCGTCAAAGAAATTGCCATAGTTCAGTGATCTTCAGTCGTTTGCGGTCGAGGCGCTGCCGGCGGCACTCCCAAGCGATCGCACGGCATCCTCGATGACCAGTATACGTCCGGTCTTCTCCACGGGTACAGAAAGACTTTGCATAAGGTCGGCAGCCGAGAATTCAAGCAGCTCCGCGACGGGCCGGCCCTCGTAGCGGGCGCAGACCGCCTCGGCTGCCGCTATCACGTGCGGGCAGCCCCAGGCCAGGAAACGCATGGCCGCGAGGCGCCCGTCCGCCACGTCGGCAAACAGGCTGATGCGCACGCCCTGCTCATCGCGCCCGGCCTGCGCCGCGCTGTCCAGGCGGCCGGCATGTTCCGGCGCGTCGAAAAGTCCGCGCACCTGCGCGCTGTAAGGATCCACGCTCATGCCGCACGCACCGGAGCGATGCGCCGCAGCTTGTCCACGGCGTTGCGGTAATGCGCAACGGCGAAGTCGATATCCTGCGCCGATGTCGGCCTGCCAAAACTGAAGCGAATCGCGCTCTGCGCCTCGGCATCGCTCCTGCCGAGGGCGCGCAGCACGTAAGACGGCTCCTGCAGCTGCGAATTGCAGGCCGAGCCGGTGGCAACGCAGAGCGGCTCGAGCGCAAGAAGCAAACTCTCGCCTTCCACGTCCTCGACGCTCGCATTGAGGATTCCCGGGAAGCGCTGCTCGAGAGAGCCGTTCAGGCGCACGCCGGGCAGATCGGCGATGCCCGCCCAGAATCGCTCGCACAAGGTGGTCAGGTGTA
>JAAUYH010046918.1_pt1 | contig 10129 bp, 4 predicted proteins | sample 7278061 | NCBI WGS metagenome assembly JAAUYH01 (sample SAMN14350203, study PRJNA611818) | marine sediment metagenome | isolation source: surface marine sediment (0.6m) | place: French Polynesia: Moorea | collected 2018-08 | reverse complement strand
TGCAGCACAATTCGAAGAACAAAGAAAACTTCCGACGAATACATACCCAATTGCAGCGCATTAGCACATTTGAAACGTTGTGTACCGTGTGAGATATTACGTGAATACTCATTTGAAATGAGCTGTGTTCAATAATTGTCGCATTGCTCTTGAAGCACCACTCCAAATTTGATGGCGCATCAGATAATTTAAAAATCTACCATCGGCGTAGATGCATATGGTCTAAATTTATTGAGAAATTGCTAGACAGATCAGCTACGTAAATTTTATAACTCATGGAATAGGTGATAGCGCGCTCCAGTACCAACTCACTCCATCCACGATTAATTCGCTTTCCCAATTCATATTTTTCAACTGTAACGCAATTTGCAGGCCGTATGGATACCGCATAACATGACACACAAATTCACTGATCCTCATCTATGTAAAAAGTAGCGCTCGAGTTGGAAAACATATAGTGTAAATTTCAATTAGATCGGTAAAGTCGGAAGCAGTTCAGTATTCTAGTGCAGGTTCAAACAATCGTGAATAGCTTCATCTGAACTGAGTCAGGGTGTTCATGCCTGGAGTAAGTGTAGAAGCTGTATGATTAAGATGAATAAAAAGGCTATGATTCATACAATGCAAAACGTAGAAGAATAAAATCAACAATTTGGACTGAATATGAATTCAAGTTAGTACATACGAAAATATATATATATGCAATGATTACGCAAAAACAGAAGATAACAGACGATTGAGGTGAATTCTTTAGAAGAGTACCGTACACCGCTTTTACCTTATTGAGCCCGTAGTTAAAAGAGAGTGACACAATTTATATTTTTAAATTTAATATAGAATATAATTTTTTATAATTTTATTGATGTATTGGCATAAATTTGGACTTAATTTCGTGACGGACCCTGAGGCCCGAAGGGCCAGAGCGGACCTCTTGTCAATACTGTAGAGCAAAGTGACATAAGAATTGAACCAATTCATGATGTAACAAATAAATAATACCGTACATGCTTACTTTGAGGGCCGTACTCCTGCAAAACACTACGCAAAATTTTGAGCTACCGTAGAAGATGAGGGTTCACGCTTTTGGTTGTTCATTAGAATTTTCCGTAGAACAAGGACTGTAATTCGTGATTCGTGAAGCGTTTGTTCGGAGTGTAGCTGTCTCTCAATGTGCGGCTTCTCTGCTTCAGTTTACCTTTTTGCTCTTCATGAATTTGATTTGAACAACCTGGTTGCGTTAGTTAGACGGTTACGATTGGACTGCAAAAAAATAAATTGGTCAGAAGCAAGTAAAATGGGAAGGCGAATCATGCAGCCGTAGAACTAAATTACTGAATTCACACTACAAGCTACAGTTTTCTCTTCGATTTCAGTAGCCGTTCAGAATCAGCCGGGGCACAGCACTCTTGAGATGCGTTTCAGTACAGTACGAATTATAGTTTTACGGTGCACGTTCTGTATATAGGAGTAGGCTGCGGAGAATCTGGATCATGGTGCAGTAGAGTAAATATACAGCAGTGCCAAAACTGACCTGTCAAACTAGGGCAACGAGTCAGTAAAGCGTAGAAAAGAGAAACGCAGAGCCGTAAAAACTCCGGAGAAGATCCCAGTGGAATTACAGCAGCCCTTGAATTTCTCTTTTGTCTCACTTTTAGCACAAGACAACCTGCAATGCCTGCTTATTTCGGAAACTATCCAGGCACAGTATTCCCCTTCAATTTTACAGTTGTATTCACATGTGATTATACTGTACGGTACAGCACTGTACAGACAAACCTCCAATTTGCACGACACTCGACCGAAGGGTATTAGAGGTTTGTCTGTACGTAGTCAAGAATCTCTGCAGCCCTAACCCTGGCACAATATCTAACCCTCGGGATCTTGTAAAATGTCTTGCAGATCTGGTCAATTCTATAACGCAAATGAAGTCAGCTTCATTTTGCATTGGCATCTGATTTATTATTATACACCCTTTATTTGTTCTGGAAGTACCAGTTCAAAGTACATACATCGAAGTCGAAGCTATACTTCGATAATTCCACAAGAATGTCATAATGTGTCTTAGTCATGTTTTTCACGAGCGGAAGGGTACGGTGCGGAAAAGACCAGAAGATCGAGTGACAGTTGGTCTCCGAACAGACCCTACTTGAATCAGCAATCACGAACTATATTCTAAAGTAAAATCTAATGCTACCTTTTACTTGAACCTGGAACTTTGCTACTCTCTTATGCATTCTTCAAACTGTACCAAACGTCACTCGGAAATTCCACTAAGACTATGGCATCCGGATTTGAATTGCTTGGCGGTGTTTTGAACATCGTGCAGATATTAGGTGTGCTCAGTCGTCACGTGCAAGGATTTGGGAAACTTGAACGTGCTCTGAAAACAGCTGAGGCAAGCGCAATGCGAACCGAGAAAAAGATTCGGCGACTGGATTACCTGCGCACCCTTGATGGGCTCCAATTTGAGATTCTGCAGGAAACTGAACTGGAATTTGAGAACATTCGGGAAGAGCTACTCGTCATCCAGGACAAAGTAGTCAATCGTTCACACGTCCGAAAGCTGTTGTTAGCTCCTGTGATACTTGAACAATTGAACCAAATTGGGAACCGGCTCGCGAAGAAAGAAGATACCCTAAAATTAGTGGGGATGGTAGGCGCGTTGAATGTAGAACATCGCTCAAATATTGCGCATATTTGCCGTGAGCTTAAAACCAGGCCATCCTGCTCATCATCACTTACAACAAGGCTAGAAGAAGTTTGTCAAATGAAAGTTGTCGAAAGCGCCCTTTTTGACGTATCAGAGCAGACTAAAGTGTGCAGCGCTGACCAAATGACTGGCTTTGTGCACCTGTCTGCAGGGGTATGTTTGTACAAGACGGAATTCGGTTTGAAGAACTTTCAATTAGCCGCTCAGTATTTTCATTCGGCACTCAAAACCGGTTGGATGGAGGCATATTACTACTTAAGAATGTTGTACAAACACGGTCTCGGCGTCGAACGGTGTGATGTGACAGCAATGAAGTTCTTCGAAATAGGAACCAATGCAGGTGTCGCAGCTGCTATGAGCCAGGTTGGCAGTTGCTACGATGAAGGAATTGGTGTTGAAAGAGATCCTGAAAAAGCATTAGAATTTGTTCGACGTGGAGTAGCTGGAGACGATCCAGTAGGTTGCGGACTCCTTGCCTGGTACAGCTTGCATGGGCAATACATGAATACAAACTTGCCGCTTGCGTTCAAGATGGCGAAAAGGGCTTCCAAAGGTGGATTTGCATTAGATACTCTTGCACTTTGCTATGAGCAAGGTATTGGTATTGAACGAGATCCCGCAGAAGTGTTCAGAATATTGACTGAAGAAGTTGAAGAATGGAAGCATTGGCTTTCAGGCCTTGCCTTGGCAAAATGTTACAAGGAAGGTATCGGTGTTAAACCCAATCTCGAGAAAATGGCAGCGGCTTACAAGAAAGGAACCGAGTATTCTGGATGGAAACGACCATATTATCAAGGATATTACGGATTATGCTTGATACGAGGTGTCGGAGTCGCCGAGAACAGGAGAAAAGGATGGCAGATGATCCACAATTCTATTCGGGGGAGTAATGCCACCGGTTGGTACGTGAAAGGTGAGTGCTATCGATATGGCTATGGTATCGAACAAGACTTGAACAGAGCCGTGCAGTGTTACAAAAGGGCTTCACAAATGGAGAATGGGATGGATGGAAAAGTCAAGGCAATGTTTGCCCTGGGCTGCATGTATGAACTAGGGCAAGGTGGGTTGCCACTGAATCTTGAGGCTGCATTTGAACACTTCAACTATGCAGCCAATCGAATACATCAGGAAGCACAATGGAAGGTTGCATTTTTCTGTGAATCAGGTATCGGCACAGACCGTTTCGAGGATAGGGCTGTACATTATTTCCGTCTTGCGGCGAATAGCGGTCACCGGAATGCGCAACTAAAAGCGAGCGCGTACTACATGCAAGGAAAAGGTGTCTCGAGGAATTTGCAAACGGCAATTCAGATATTAACGCCTGCGGCACGAAACGGCGATCGGGGAGCGAGACGTCAGTTGCGACTCGCTCAACTACAGATTGTACTGAGGCGGGAATGGCCATATAGAACAAGGACATCTTAATTGAAGAATGTGATTCACTATGAATTGGAAGTTCTGCTGAGAAATAAACTGGAATAGGGCGTATACTCTCCTGCAGTGTAATAAGATGAAGAAATCAGACCCTCCAGAAAATATAAAATAATATTCGTTTTAATTTATTTCAAACCAGTGGAAAACGACAATTATTTATTATAACATCTACTTCAAATGAAATTATCCTTCACATAGTTTTCTAACTTGTATTCAGCAGATAAAACGTTGGATTTTTTTATAAAAATTGAAAGTGTGCTTGAAAATGTTCCAGAGATTATAGATAACTTGTTTTTCCTATTCCTGCTCTCGGAAAAATTACATATTCAGGAATACTCTTAAGTGGCTTTAGTTCATTTTTTATTACTATTGCCTCGAATAATTAGAAATTTTATTTGTTGAGGGTATGAGCACTTTTGAAATTCCTGGATAGGCATTGCGGCAATCATATGCAAGTCAAGTCAGCTCTAAATTTGTTGATACCTGCATTTGCACTTGTGATAAAAATCAGTTGACTGAAAGTCTTGCCATTTATCAAACTCTAGTTACTGTTATTTGATTATATGAATTCGCTGATTGTTGTGTCCCAAATTAATCTACTTCTATCCAAAATTCATTGTGAGTTGCTAAACTACGATACTGTGCGTCTTCAATAAATCGGACTACAGTCCGTTCGAAACGTAGCATAGTACCTACCTGATCATAGAATTTGAATTTCTACTATTCTCACATCTAAAAATGCTTGGTTACTGTATAATTTAAACAATCCAATATTAATTCTCAAGTGAAATAGTTTCAATTTCTAGCCTCTGATTTTTGTAACACTTATGTAGCCTCTCATGCTTTTCTTTTGAGGAAATCTCCCTGCCCCGCATTCATGGCCTTGTGATCTAGCAAAGAATTGCTACTAGATATTATTTTGAAATCCTTAGCTAGTCAAGCAGTAGGGACTGATCAGTTTCCAGTCATTTTGCACTGAATGCTTTTGATTACATCTATAGGCAGTACAAGAAGTCTGCTGACATGATAAACCTCGAATTATGCGCTGCGCTGAATTAAATTAGCTCTGAGCTTCCTATTCGAGAGAGAAATTGATTTCAGGGTTCATGGTACCATGTCCCACAACGATAGAGTGACGCACTTGGCTTTTATCGATCCTCACTTATCTCATAACTGCCACCCGTTGCATTGTAAGATCAGGCATACCTCACTATAGAATTTGGCTGCCCTTGTCATATTACAGAACTTAGTGCAATATTTACAATGCCATATGCACTTACTAGTGACACACCGGCGTTAGATTCAATGACCAAGCCGCAGATTAAAGCTGGCAGTGATATTTGGGATAAGTTCGAGAATGTGGCTGAGACTTGTCATGCACTTTTGAGATCAGGACATTGTAATTCTCTTTATCTCGACATCTAATATTCATACTCCACTAGGGTACTATGTTTTCTGCCAAATATCATCGTATGGCGCACTTCTGATTGCAGGTAAGAAACATTCGATCAGCACACTGACAGATTCCAAGCGTATATTCGGTTCTACCAAAGATTCATTGGGAGCTTGGGAATAACAGTTTTTATTGATGTTTTCAGTTCAAATCAATCATGCATAGAATCAGAAATAGAAAAATGGAGAGCGTGTTGCTGAAATTTAACTCAATAAATTCTTTGGAAAATAACAAATAAAAAACTCTCATAAGCCCATTTAAACTCTAAAAGAGAGCCTACGTAATTAATTTGTGGGAAACAAAACAATATCCTTTATTCCAGTAATCCGAGAGAGAGAGAGAGAAAAGCACTAATAAAGGAGAAGTACGTAACTCACAATCAGAAATTCCTCGTAATTATGAAACATAAGTAGCTCACGTGATCCACATCGAATACGATCTATATTTCTTCAATACTAGCAATAGAAGATTTCATAGTAGGCATACTTACCTTTTTCCAGAGGACGGAGGTAAATCAAACCGATGATGAACCGTCAATGATCATTGAACAGACTGGCTACCACGGGTTTCAGTATAATCGGAGAAGGTTTGAAAAGTGTTGCTGCTGAGGTCCAGTTTTTTCATTTTGCAATTCATGTTGATCAGATATTATTTGATTTTTACGTTACCGATTAATTTTTGATTCTGATCAATTTCTTGTTTTTCTTAACAACAATCTATGTCAATTCTGGGGCAATAGATTTACTCGAATCAGTAAACTTTTGAGACATTTAGCGATTCTCGAACTTCTCAATATTTCATATTTTCTCAAGGACAAGATTGCCATAAGTATGAACTTTACTTTTGGATTTCTATAGCCCTTGGTGGCAATCCACAAATTCCAATATTCTAAATTTATTCTTCGTAAACTGAGTCAGTCGCCGACTTTGTGCTCACCGATACAAAAGCATGCGTCCCCTCTTCTGTAGGTCTATCGAGTATACAACAAACGCATGTAATGTTCTAGGAAAATAGAATTGATGAACAAAGGAATAAATTCTAGGATTATGGAATTCTAAACAAATTTGCTTAAAACTGTAACGACTGTCTCCCAGTACAAGTATCTGGGAGGTGTAGATATTAAATAATCTTCGTTAAGCATAGTGCAGAGAAGGATTTAACCAGGCTAGAGAAAGCATCAAAGTGTTTTGCAGAGAACTGACCATGTTTCGGAAAGTTCTTTGAGACTGGAGTTCCTAAAAGGAGAGAGATGGTTGGAGCAAAACCTATTTTGAATTACTGCAGGCACAATTGTGCAGACATAATTCAATTTGGACGATTAATCCAATTATTATAATTTCGCCTCACTACTTGCGTTTCTGCTTGTTATATTTCATTTTATTTTCGATGCAGGAATCAACAGTTTTCGGCTTATGTACAGATGCAGGTCCTAATTGAAATCGTACCAGCGATCCGCTTGAATCATGGCTGTTGTGCAGACAACTACTATGATTGCAGCAATACTGAATGTTTTTTCAATACATGAAGTTTCTATTCAGCACAAGGATGCGGACACTAGAGGCTAGAGCTCAATCTGAGGCAAGAAAGGTCCTCCAAGTTAGTTGGAGGCGGTGTTTTAACAGACTAGAACTGGGTATGATAGGGAGAGCTTACAGCACTGCCAGTTGAAGATCTGGAGATGATCTGAAAAGACAGTCTTCTGAGAGATACTTGTTGGGTTCCGGTGGAATTCGAATCCCCGATCTTATTATATCCCTAGTTTCCATGAGTATTACGCTTAATAGAATTTGTAGAACGAACGAAAATCGATGTTATGTGGCTGAGCATTGGTAACGATAAGTTATCTCTTCTTAGAAGAACGTAAAGAGCACAGCGCAGTACTTCAGGTGAGGTGCGCAAATGAGAAAACCGGCTGTGGTGAATACAAGGCGTCGTTCATGAAGAGGAGTGGTCTTTCTTGAAATCTCGACAGTGCTTTCGAATACTTCTAACATTTTCCCTATGAAATTCACAGAGGGACTGAATCCGAGGTTCCAAAATCTTATGAATCATATGTATTCACCCACTTTTTAGTGTCGAGCTATGAATTGCTTTCAGCCTGCAGCAAAGAGCTTTCGCGAAAAGACACAACTGAAGGCAAGCGAATTCATTCTGAAGGAGACAAGATTTTCAAGTAGTACGCTCATAGTCAGCAATGTAATGAGTTCAGCAGGTCAAAGCGGTGGTCGAGCAGCAAATTGAAAGCAATGAATGGATCGATTGTAGAAATTTATACTCGGAAACGAACACAAAGAACGAAAAGAGCATGATTTCGGTAAGCATTAATTGCCAATCAAAAATCTACCTGTAGTCTGAAAGCGTAAAAGACATAATGTGAAATGCGCGTTTGTATGGCTCTAAGGAAAATTCGTTGGATTGCAAAGAGTTTAAAAGCATAGAAACGCGTCGAAACAAAGTTTTGCTTCTTCAAGAATATCTCGTGTTTAATTTCAAGAGCGAGCATTAAAAAGTTTCATCAATATCAATGAAAGCCTAGTATGTTCATCTTCCTCATTTTCACGATTTTTAAGCAGCCCGCAAATAAGTAAACATCTTGATGTATTTCTGCATGATTGACTATGGTTGTTCTCTGAATCAATAGTTCAAGAAGTTCATATTCTGTGGGCGACGATAATCAATTGTTTTCATATTGAAATCAGGTATTGGAACAATTGTGAGTGATTTCCACTCCGTACAGCATTGATTTATTTGTCCTAGCCTTCAGCCTTTGACCATAATCGGTTATAGATATCATCACTTGCCAAGAAAGGATCTAGAATCTCGTAAGATTTTAGAGCGAGAGAATTTTTAATTGTATTGATCAATAGGCACCTACCAAATGCTTTATATTTATAAACCGAGACAAGTTACAAGGTGCACCGATCAGACATAGTGTTGGTGAGGGCTGATGTCGATTTTCGACTCTACGATGTATGTCAGCGATCCTTATTGAGACTATACCTTGTGCTAAACAAGCATTAAGAATAGTTCCGAATTTGATGCTCCTAATTAATTATTGACTCCAACGGGATAGAAACGTTGTAAAACAAGTACGATCATTCAATGGAATTGGATGATCACTCGCCTCAAAAGCTTCAGTACTAGATTCAACGATCATCTTATGTTGTGGTTGATCATGCAATTAATCGGTGTAATTTTTCAAGGGTCTAACATCACCTTTATGAAGGGAAAAATGTTGCCATTCAAATCTCGCAAAGAAATTTGGTTCGATGAGGAAGTTGAATGATAGGAAGGTCATGTGAAAGTGCATGTCTATAAAAAATTTGCTCGTTCTTGTTCAGCTTGATTTCTGTACATTTTTCGAAAGAATATCTCCTTTTTTACATGTGGTGTTATTCATGAGGGAAGGATAGGCTGTGAAGTATTCCAAACCATTTAGTGACGGCTGAAATTAGGAAAATGCCTGATCAAGTCGCCAATCACTAGTACGACTATGATTATAACCCTAATTCTGCCCATGGCTAAAACTCAGAACTGCTTTTGTTCCTAAGATCAGCGGAAACACTATTACAAAGCACCAGCAATGTAGTGTGACTGCAAAATAAACATCTTGGCTGTCTTCCTAATATGGTTCAGGTACTAGGTGCGCTTAATTGATGGTTGCAGGCTTCTGTATTCAATGAAAGCTCCTCCAGAAAGATAGAGAAAACTGAAAAACCATTGCATAAACCACCTGCACGCAGTTGATGGGCGCCAATGTGAAATGCTGCATGAAATAGAAATATAATTTGTGAAAACTATGAGGAACTAGTCGCAATCGAAGACAGAGCAGTCATTTGTGCGCATTTTCGGAAGCTTCTACCTGCTGCAGAAGTATAAGAACAAGAATGCCTGATTGGGATCCAGCTCGCATGAGAGAGGACAGTCTGAAATAGCTTGCGATGGGTAGAGCCCTGAATTTTGAGTATCGCTCCGATATTTCTTATTATATTTTTATGAACTCAGATCCAAACAATCTTGCTATTCATGTCAGAAGGCCTGGATAAGAGATGTTTTGAAAAATACTTTCCACCACGCTGTTCAGGATGTAGCAAAACAAGAGTTTGAAGTATTGACCACTTCATAGTTCTTGTTAAGTTATTTGCAAGAATCAATTGGTTCAAGGCCGATTACGATTTGCAGAATTTTGGAAGCGCCTCTACGTATTGTTAATGGGCATTAAATAGGTACTGAATGCAGGCGTACTACCTCTTGGAAGTAATATACAAACACAGTAACGTAATACGGCATATCATGGCCACAACATATTTTTCGAGCTCGGGGCTACCGTAGGTCTCCCAGGTGCAGTAAGGCAACTTAGAACATGGTGTGTGAAAGGCAATAGTGTTGTATCGCGGTGAGCAGATAGATTAATTCAGACCAACAGTAGAAAATGTCGAAGAAGGTACAGATATTGAGTACTGGATGTGTATTAAAGCCGCAGAAACCAGAAGTGCATGTGATACGGTCGTCATCGATCGTCTCGATGTGGG
>JAAUYH010045636.1_pt1 | contig 10129 bp, 7 predicted proteins | sample 7278061 | NCBI WGS metagenome assembly JAAUYH01 (sample SAMN14350203, study PRJNA611818) | marine sediment metagenome | isolation source: surface marine sediment (0.6m) | place: French Polynesia: Moorea | collected 2018-08 | reverse complement strand
CTAGCTTGAGCTTGGGAAACTTGATATAACCATCGAGTATTTTGACATTTTGAGGATAGCTAATTGATTGCTTATTTCCTTTGCACTTGAATCGTGGAAATTTACCTCTACCTTCAAAGAAATTGATGAAAGCATTAGACAGGTTAAGTGCTACTACTTGAAGACATTGAGAATATGGTTCTTTTAGCCATTCAAACTCTTTCTTTAGCTGAGGCAATAGTCCTTGAATTGCCCCACGACTCAATCCTTTTCCTGTTTCTTGATATGTTTTTTGAGTAAGAGCAAGACTGTAATTCCAGTACCATCTAGCACACCCAAAGCTATGAGCTAAATGAGTGCGCTGTTCAATATTGGGATAGAGTCTAACTTTTACTGCTGTGAGCATTATCAGGATAAACTACACATGATAAATATTGTAGCAGATAATTAGTCGGTTTGCCCGACAAGAAGGTTAATATTTATTGTAGTAGTTTGACCAGCCGTCGGGGTTAAGGATTAGGGAAAAATTATTCCAGATCGCCAGTTATGGAAGCCCACACTGTACGGCGAAGCTGTCAGTGTGGGAAAGGTCACTCAAGTAAAAGAAGTAAAACTGGAGCGATTTACTCCTCAAATCAATTTTGACCCTCTGGGAGATTTTATTGAAAAAGTGCTGGTTTACGCTCAGAATCGGGACGATCGGCAGGAGAAGAGGAAGGTTTTACCGCTTTACTATCAGTTAATTGCTCTCCTGTACCACCATCAGCAGGATCGAGGAAGGGACGAAGATTGATATCCCCAGAAGCTTGACTCGCTGGTTTCTGTTTATCCCCACCTAAACCTTCAATACCAATTGCACCACCCACCTGCTCTAAAATATCACTGCCATTACTACGATCTCCATAAGTATATACACCTTGAGTTTGTTGACCATCATCAGCAATCAAGAGATTATCAAAAATTAAATTGCGAGTTGCTACGGGGTCTTGACCAGGAGGTACAGTTAAGACGATGCGACAATCTGTGGGGTCAATTTGAGTGGTAACGCAGATTGTGTTATAATCATTCTCCACTCCAGTAGACATTTCTAATAAGCCATCATCGCGATAAGATTCTAATCTACGAGTAATTTCATTACAACGCTTATCAGGTGACCACCCTCCCCCCAATTGACCAGGAATAGCCCAGGGATAGCCTCGGTCTGGTTGGCTTTCAGGATAGTACATCACCGTATATTCTCCATCGACCACCTCACAAGTAAAGCGAGTATCGCCAGTGGGAGATTGAGTTGATGGTGCGGGTGGATAAGGACTAGAATTGGGTTCGCCAATGATTACCTCTGGTGGCTCTTCATTGCTTTGACTAATAAGCTGCCAAACTTGTGCCAAACTGTTGTGAGTCTTAAGAGGAGTAGAACTTAGGGGAACAGCATTGACACTACTGCCTCCTACTAAAAAAGCGATTACCAAAAGGGTAGGCTTGGCGATTATCGCCAGTGGTAAAGAAGCTAGATTAGGGAGGGATTTTGACTGTTTGCCAGAATTCATAGATTTGAATACCATGATATTTAACTTCCTGAAATTCTACAAAATTGCTAATTTTTGAGTATTAAATTATGTTGAGTCGGGAATCAAATTAGCTACCAAAATTTATTTGGCTTCTGGAGTTATGACGATGTGAGTGTCTAAATGTTTCTGAGAATCGCCAAGCAGCTGTAAAAACTTGTTGATATTCAATGGCAGCATTAATTTTAACGCCAGTAAGGAGCGTGAATTCCTGGCACTGGCAATTGTTGTTTAAAACAACTCGCTTACTGTATCGTGAACTGTTAAGTAAATACAAATCTTAGATAGATGTACCAAGGAAATATAAAAGAGATACATCAGCAGTTAGTTAACAAAGAACGTTCGGCGGTAGAAATTACCCAGGAATACTTACAACAGATTGAAAATTTAGAACCCAAGGTAAAAGCATTTTTGTCTGTCACTGCCGATTTAGCTTTATCTACGGCTCAATCGGTAGATGCTAAAATTGCCGCAGGAGAATCCATCGGACTCTTAGAAGGCATACCCATTGGTATCAAAGATAATATGTGTACCAAGGGAATCAAAACAACCTGCGCTTCACAAATACTAGCTAATTTTGTTCCTCCCTATGAATCTACTGTCACCCAAAAACTAAAGGATGCGGGGACAGTAATGGTAGGCAAAACCAACCTCGATGAATTTGCCATGGGCAGTTCTACGGAAAATTCTAGCTTTCAGATCACAGCTAATCCTTGGGACTTAGAACGCATTCCTGGGGGTTCTTCGGGAGGTTCGGCAGCGGCAGTAGCAGCAGGGGAATGTGTGGTGTCATTAGGTTCAGACACAGGCGGCTCAATTCGTCAACCAGCCTCATTGTGTGGTGTGGTGGGCATGAAGCCTACCTATGGTTTAGTCTCCCGTTTTGGCTTAGTGGCATATGCTTCTTCTTTAGATCAAATTGGTCCTTTTGCCCGTAATGTGGAAGATGCGGCGATTTTACTAGGAGCGATCGCTGGTTACGATCCCCAGGATTCCACTAGCCTGAAAGTAGATATTCCCGACTATACCCAATATCTCAAACCAGATTTTAAATCCACAGGGGGTTTAAAAGTTGGCATGATCGTCGAAACTTTTGGCGAAGGATTAGATACCGTAGTGGCAGAAGCCGTCAAAAAGGCGATCGCCCAATTGGAAACCTTGGGTGCGCAAGTGAAAGAAATTTCCTGTCCCCGTTTCCGTTATGGTTTACCTGTCTACTATATGATTGCTTCTTCTGAGGCTTCAGCTAACCTCGCTCGTTATGATGCGGTTAAATATGGTTTACGGCAAGAAGCGGATAATTTACTGAATATGTATACTACTACCCGTGCTACTGGCTTTGGTAAAGAAGTCAAACGACGGATTATGTTAGGAACATATGCCCTGTCTGCTGGTTACTACGATGCTTACTATCTCAAAGCCCAAAAAGTTCGTACCTTAATCAAACAAGACTTTGACCAAGCTTTTGAGGAGGTAGATGTTTTAATCTGTCCTACTGCCCCGACTACAGCATTTAAAGCAGGGGAAAAAACTGCCGATCCTCTGTCGATGTACCTGTCAGATTTGATGACTATTCCTGTCAATTTAGCTGGTTTACCAGGCATCAGCATTCCTTGTGGCTTTGACGAACAAGGCTTACCCATTGGCATGCAGTTAATTAGTAATGTGCTGCGGGAAGACGTACTATTTCACGCTGCTTACGCCTACGAACAAGCTACAGACTGGCACACCAAACAGCCACAACTTTAAAGTCAATAAGAATAAGGGATGAGGGATAAAAGTTAAATTCAACTATTCCCCATTCCCTACAGCCTCTTCCCTATTCAAATATCATCGGGAATTACCCATTTTGGTGGTTCAGTTAGTTTTTTTCTTCTAGCTATTTCGGCGATCTCCAACATTTTATCGAGGGAGGTATTGTTAATGAATTTAGTAGCTTCTTGTTGATATTCTTTATGAGGACAGCGATCGCCTAAAATGCAACCATTAACGCAGTCTACGGCGCAATTAACCTGATGGGAATTCATCTTCTTTTTTATCTTTGTGTATTTAACAGGGTAAATTTTAAGCTAAAACTTAAGTAATCATGGCTAAGATTGCTATTTTTTTTAGATGAATCTATCTCCACCACCAAAGCCTAATACCGAATTAGCTAAAGAGCTTAATCGTGCTGCGGCTGAATGTACTATGAAGAATTATGTCTAACCCCAAAATTGCGATCGCTAAAGCTTCACCAGAGCATGATGTTATTGTTGCTCAACACTTTTATCAACTATGGTTAGATAATAATGTATCATCTGACTCTTTTCGAGATGATTGGTTAGAAATTACTCTTAACTTTATTGCCAAAGCACGTCGAGAATTTGCTTTTCAAAGTTTTATCGCTCAAGACAATAGTAAAATAATTGGCTCTGCTAGTTGCCAACTATTTAATGGTCTTTATCCTTCTCCTTTTAAGATAGAAAATCGTCAATATGGTTATATCTGGAATGTTTTCGTAACCTCAGCTTACCGTCGTCAAGGAATTGCTACCCAATTAACGAATAAAACTGTTGATTATCTCCAAGAGTTAAATTGTACTAGGGCTATCCTTCATGCTTCTCCCTTTGGTAAGCCAGTATATGAAAAAATAGGTTTTATTCCTAGTAATGAAATGGTTATAGATTTATAAGCTCATTATCTTTCAATTGTGTATTTATTTACGCCCAAGTCTACTAGAGCAAAAATTCGTTACCAAAAGCAAATATTTTTTCAGTAGTGCCAATATTAGGAGCGACATCGAGTAAGTTTTCATTGAGTAATGAGCGATCGTCAATACCCGAATTGCCCTCAAGAGTACCTATGATTTCAATACCATCGTAGTCAACTGCTAATCCTTGATTACGATTATTCTTTTCATTAGTTTCAATTATTTGCTCTTTACCATCAACAATCATTCCCAGATAATATGTTCCTGTTTGCTGCCAATCAGAAGGAAGTTCTAGGTTCGCCGTTAAAATATCGGTACTACTATTACCAGCGATCGGTTGTTCAACAGTATAAGTTCCAATATAAGTATCTCGATCGGAAATAAAATCATTGTCAGATAAGTAAAAATCCACTTCAAAACTTTTACTGGCTTTTACCTCTTTATTGCTAATAGTAAAATCAACTGTAAAACTTTCTTGAGGAGAAATTTTATCCTCAGTAACCTGAAAATATTCCCCAACTAAATCCACATCTGCAAAATCAATTTCCACTAGATCGTAATCAATGTTTAATCCTTGATTACGATTGTTATTTTCATTAGTTTCAATGACTTCTTTTTGGCTATCTATAATCATTCCTAAATAATATTTTCCTTCTTGCTCCCAATCAGCAGGAAGTTGTAAATTAGCTTTCAATACTTTGCTATTGTTATTGCCAGCTATTCCTGGGGATATTTCATAAGTACCAAGATAAGTATCTGCGGGAGAAATAATATTATCATTAGAAAGATAGAAATCGGTGTTAAACTTACCAGAAGTTTGAGCTGCTAAATTGCCGATCTTAAACTCGACTTGTAAAGTTTCTTCTTCAGCAGAGATTTTATCATCAACAACTGTCAAAGATTTTCCTATAAGATCGACTCGCTTGATACTAATACTAATTGGATCGTAATCTCGATATAAGTTTTGATTACTATTGTTTGTTTCGTCGGTTTCAGCTACTTCATCGTAAGTATCGATCGCCATTCCTATATAGTAATCCCCCGATCGCTCCCAGTAATCAGGAATTTGTAAATAAGTTCTATAAAGCTCACTGGTGCTATCACCTTCTACTCCAGTTAACACTCGATAACTACCAATATAGTCATCTGTGGTAGTAGAAATTTCATCATCAGTGGAAAGATAAAAATCAACATCAAAGGCTTCTGAAGTATTGCTGCCAGTATTATCGATCCTAAAATCAATTTTTAAACCATTAGGCATAACTGTGCTATTTTTGGCATCGAAAAAATTGCCTACTAAATCTACTGTCATAGCCTTGAAAATATATGCAAGTGAATTTATGCCTAAAATTCTACTTTTAAATTGAGAAAAATGAAGACAGTATAAATACGAAACTTTATTTTAATTACAGCGATCGCTTATCCAACTCACTCTTGTTCTAAGACTTTTTTAGCAGCGATTAATTCTTGTTTATGCTGCTCGCTGACTTGAGGATAATACAGATTGAGCTTTTTTAATCTTTGAACAATAATATCACCGACAACTAAACGAGTAAACCATTTGCGATCGGCGGGAATAATATACCAAGGAGCATATTCAGTGCTGGTATGATTAAATACAGCTTCATAGGCTGCCATATATTCTTGCCAGTATCCTCTTTCTTCAATATCTCCAGGGTCAAATTTCCAGTTTTTTTCTGGTCGATTTATACGGTCTAAAAAACGTTTTTTTTGCTCTTTTTTCGAGACATTGAGGAAAAATTTGAGGATAATTGTGCCATTATCCACTAAATACTTTTCAAAATTATTAATCTCTGCAAATCGCTGTTGCCAAATAAGATCGTGTTTTGCTTGTGGTGGTAGTTGCTGCTTTTGTAAAATTGTGGGATGAACTCGCACTACTAATACTTCTTCATAATAAGAGCGATTAAAAATACCAATTCGTCCTCTTTCTGGTAATCCTTTAACGTAACGCCAGAGATAATCGTGATCTAACTCTTCTGCGGAGGGTTGTTTAAAACTAAACACTTGACAGCCTTGGGGATTAATTCCTGACATTACATGTTTAATCGTACTGTCTTTTCCTGCTGCATCCATGGCTTGAAAAATTAAAAGTACAGCATAAATATTTTGAGCATAAAGAATATCTTGATATTTAGCTAATTGTTTGATTCCTTTTTTTAATTGTTGTTTGGCATCTTTTTTTTTAAGAAATTTATCGGTGTAAGTAGGATCGTAATCTTTGGTTAGGGAAATTTGCTGATGGTTGGGGACAATAAAGCGTTCGCAATTTATCATTAATTTTAAGCGTAATTTTAATTAGGGTTATTCACTTATTCTTGATAAAAACCGATACGATCGCCAGGCTACGTAATTTAATTTAAATCTAATTTACTTAGATTTACCTAAGTGATATCCAGCAAATAATAGTCTTTTAAATATATATATAGCCACTTTAATAAAACCCAATTATATTGGATTTACCAACAATTGAACATTACAGACTTAACTACTAAATACAACAAAAAATATATTTAGGATTGTACTTATGTCTATACTTAAAGTTACTAATCTCGAAGATTCTGGTGCTGGTTCTTTACGCCAAGCAATTATTGATGCTAACAACAGTGAGGGAGCAGATGAAATCAATTTTGACACTAGTTTGGCGGGTTCTACTATTAATCTTACTAGTGGTGAATTAGCTATTACTGATAGTTTGAGTATTAGTGGTTTTGCTGCTAATTCTCTGACTATTAATGCTCAAAATAAGTCTCGTATTTTCAATATTAATGATGGTAACGACATCGAATCAATTGATGTTGTTTTGGATAATTTAACCATTACAGGCGGCAGAGTTACCGAAAGAAATGATGAATTAGGCGGTGTCGGTGGCGGCATTCTCAATGCAGAAAATTTACAAATTCTTAATGCCACTATCAGTGGTAATGCAGCCAAACTTAATGGCGGTGGTATTTATAATGTCGGTTCTTTAGAAGTCGTCAATAGCCTCATTCGGGACAATGGTGCTGGAGAAGGTGGTGGATTAAGTAATTTAGGAGCTTCTGCCACCATTATCAATAGTCTAATTAGTGATAATAGTGTCGATCGCATCGGTGGTGGTATTCAAAATGCCTATGGTTCACAAATGACTATTGTCGAAAGTATTATTACTGGCAACAGTGCCGATCAAAGTGGGGGCATTGACAATAATACCTCAGAGTTAATTATCACCAAAAGTTCAATTGCTAATAACAAAGCAACATCCAGGTTTTATGGTGGCGGTGGTATTACCAGTGGTTTTGGCTATGCTTTAGTAATTGTGTCTGATAGCAGTATTACGGGCAATGTTGGTAGCTATGGAGGGGGAATCTCTAACTATTACGGTGACGCAGTAATTTCCAACAGCACCATTAGCGGTAATGTTGCCCATGTTAGTGGCGGTGGCGTGGATAACTATGCTGGTTCTTATTTATTCGTCAACAACAGTACCATCACCAATAATCAATCCCCTTCTGGTGCTGGTATTCACAATGCCGATGATGTTCTGGATAGTATCATTAGCGGCAATCAAAGTTTTGTGGAAGTTACTAGCAGTATTATTGCTGGCAATCAAGAAAATAAAGATATTGGTGGTAACTTTACCTTTATTAGCGGTGGTAATAACTTAATTGGTAATGGTGATAATAGTACCGAATTAGATAATGCCGATCCTGAATTGTTAACCTTAGTTACACCAGGTTACGTGCCTCCAGAAAGTGATGAACTGGGATTTGTCGATGGAGTCAATGGTGACATGGTAGGTAATACCGCTAGTCCTATTGACCCCAAATTAGGTGAGTTAACTAATAATGGTGGACCAACCCTAACCCATAAATTACTGGATGATTCCCCAGCGATCGATGCTGGTAGCAATCCCGATGGTTTGACTACAGATCAACGAGGATTTGAACGGGAAGCAGATGTGGCGATCGATATTGGTGCATTAGAAAGAGCCCTTACAGGTGATAGTGGCGATAATGTTCTCTTTGGTAAACCAGGTAATGACATTATCGATGGTCGTGATGGCAACGATATTATCGGTGGTAATGCTGGCGATGATTCCTTAATTGGTGGTAATGGCGCAGACAAAATCTACGGTAATGCTGGCAACGATACCGTTGAGGGTGGTGCAGGTGAAGATTTACTTGATGGTTGGTTTGGTGCAGATCTTCTGAAAGGTGGAGATGGTGCCGATACTATCCATGGGGGAGCCGATGACGATATTTTAGATGGACAGCATGGTAACGATCGCCTTTTAGGTGACGGTGGCGCAGACAGTATCTACGGCGGTGAAGGCAACGATACCCTTAACGGTGGTTCTGGTAAGGACAGCCTGTTAGGGGAAGCAGGTAACGACAGTCTTGAAGGTTGGGCTGATGATGATACCCTCGATGGTGGTGTAGGCAATGATACTTTAATTGGACATCAAGGAGTCGATCTCCTTTTGGGAGGGGAAGGTGACGATCTTTTCTATGCAGGTACAGATGACGATCTGCTCCAAGGAAATGAGGGTAACGATCGCCTGTTGGCGCAAGCTGGTAGCGATCGCCTTGATGGTGGTGATGGTGATGATACTCTTGATGGCGGTATCGGTAATGACCAACTTGATGGCAACGAGGGCAACGATACCCTCTATGGTCAAGAGGGTAATGACAACTTAAATGGTGGTTTGGGTGACGATTTAATTGAAGGTGGTCTAGACCACGATACCCTCTATGGTCACGAAGGTAATGACATTATCGGTGGTGCAGCAGGTGATGACTCGGCTATGGGAGAACAAGGTCAGGATACTCTCTATGGGGGAGCTGGCAATGACACCCTTGATGGCGGCGTGGATGGCGATCGCTTGTTAGCTGGTGCTGGAGACGATCGATTATTAGGCAACCTGGGCAATGATACTCTCTGGGGCGATATTGGTAATGACTCTCTGTTAGGAGAAGAGGGCGATGATGACCTGGCTGGAGGCAATGGTGATGATACCTTAGATGGTGGTTTGGGCAACGACTCTCTCTCAGGCAATCTGGGACACGATTTTCTCCATGGTTTAGATGGTCAAGACAATCTCAACGGCGGTCTAGGTAATGATTACATGTTAGGAGATAATGACAATGACACCCTCCAAGGAGCTGATGGTAACGACACTCTCCATGGTGGTCTAGGAGACGATTCTCTCTTCGGGGAAGATGATGCGGATCTAATTTATGGTTGGGATGGTCATGACCATATTGATGGCGGTCTTGCCGACGATATACTCTATGGTGATGGCGGCAACGACCTGATATTGGGTGAAGCTGGAGACGATCGCCTATTTGGTCAAGATGGCGACGATACTCTAGATGGTCATGATGGTCACGATTTTGTCAGTGGTGGAGCTGGTAATGATACTCTCTATGGCAAAGATGGCAACGACGAAATTGAAGGTAATGCGGGCAAAGACTTACTCTTAGGAGGATTAGGTCATGACACCCTTTATGGCGGTGCAGATAATGACTTGTTGTATGGTCATCAGGGAGCAGACAACCTCTTAGGTAATGGGGGACAAGATACTTTTGCCATTCAGGAAAATATGGGTAAAGATCTCATCCTTGATTTTCAAGATGGTGTTGATTATCTTGGTTTAGCAGATGACTTGACCTTTGCCGACTTAACAATTCGTCGGGGTAGCCGCGGCACGGAAACTTTGGTGCAAAATCATGATAGCAGCCTTACTTTGGCTGTAATTAGGGGAATAGATGTGAGTGAAATTACAGCAGCCGACTTTATCGATCTGACTCCTGGCTAGACGAGAGAATGGGTAAGTATTAATATTGGGCGATCGCTTTTCTCTTCGTTTTTATGTAAGGCGCGATCGCTTTTT
>JAAUYH010034347.1_pt1 | contig 10129 bp, 11 predicted proteins | sample 7278061 | NCBI WGS metagenome assembly JAAUYH01 (sample SAMN14350203, study PRJNA611818) | marine sediment metagenome | isolation source: surface marine sediment (0.6m) | place: French Polynesia: Moorea | collected 2018-08 | reverse complement strand
TTGTATCCTTAATTAAACAATTATTAAATTAAGTTAGAGCCAAACTCGCGCGTTCCTTTGCTGCGGAAACCGCAGCAGGGTCGCTCGTCAATTTTGAACTTTGAATTTTGAATTTTGAATTCAAAAAATGGTCATTTATTAATCGCGGAATATCCTGAGATTGTTAATGCCGCGATCGCTAATTTTATCGATAAAATTCAAGTTAAATAATAGGTTTTTACGGGCTCAACTAATTGTTCTACTACCTGGGAATTTATTGCTTCTCCTAATGGTTCAGCATTTATGATTGTTGGAACCATGAACCAATACCACAAACAAACGAAGATTAGTACGAGTTGTTTCATCAGTCTTAAATACTGCAATATTACCTAAATTTTACCGAACCAACTGAAGCAGCTGAAGCAGCTGATATTCATTGACTGCTGTTAAATATCTAGATTAAGCAACACTATCTGTCTAAAGGATGAGTGAACACAAAAAAAAATTATTCCTTTCGGTAGTTAATTATTTAATTCCCAGGGAAGATTAAATATTTGGATATTTAATGTTTAATTATTAGTGTAATTTCCCGCTGAAAAACTATATTTTTTATGGCAAAAAGCCAGAATGAAAAGTGGCACAATCAGAAAATTTTGCAAGAAAATTCTTGATATAAACTAAATCATGAGATTGCAAATGAACTTGATTTACCCCAAGCAATCAAAGTAATAAAAATTAGTAAATAGTCTTTTTAGGAGTAAGTTATATCTATGTTAAGTCAAAAATTATCTCAGTTAATTTCCTTAAGTCAGATTCTAATTATCGGTGCTGGCGCAACTTTAGCTCTTAGTAGTCGGGCTAATGCCACAGAACTTATTACACTTCAATATAAAGAAAGATCGGCTTTGGTAACAATTAATGACCTTAGTAGCTTTGCTCGTACTGGTGCAATTCCTCCAAGTATTCAAGACCTATTTGACACTACCGATAAAATTCCTAGTGACATTAGCACAATTCTCAATAAAGAACTAAAAATTAGTCGCCAATTTGTTGATAGTTTTATCGATAGTTCCATTGGAAATTTCGTTCTTGGGGGATTAGATGAGGTCATCAATAACGCTTCTAGTCGTCAAGATCTCACTAATGTACGTTCTACTTTAGTAGCTGCTTATGAAGACGATAACAGAGTTTCTCTGATTGAATTGATTGAAATATATCCCCAAAAAGAAGTCCGAGTTAATGTTACTAGTCTAGAAAAAACCTATAACACAGTTAATGGTATTGTTGAGGATGTATTACCAGCCTTAGAAGTAGCTAAAACCTACGTTCAAGACTTAGTTTGTGACTGTGATGAACCAATCGCTCAACTATCCGAAGATGGCACAGAAATTTTAGTAGCAAGTAATAATATTAACTGCCAAAATAACAGTTCTATAGTGCAAAATATTCAATCTGAGGAAGAAACTATAGCACAAATTCTGGCAAGAAATTCTACAACTTTAGTTACAGATAAATAGTTGTAGTTCATCAGTTATTAGTGATTAGTCTGTCTTCGCAATATTCAGAAAGTTATGTAGGGCAATTTATCAGCAATTTATATCAATTTATAAATTGTCTCTACAAAGAATCCTATGAATAGCAGCAAAAAGACAGTTACAAGATTAAATTATGTTCTTCCCTATTTCAGGTTAAAAATTATGAATTTTGCTTTTCCTTCTTTCCGTCGTAGATTACCTGGATTTTTATATACCAGTCTCTTATTATTAGCAACAGGCGCAGGGTTAGGCATTAAAACAACTGATTCCTTGGCTGCCGAAGAAATTGTTCTTATATACAGTGCTTTAGATCAACCAGTTCTAGTTGAGGACTTAGAAACTTTTGTCGAAACAGGAAAAATGTCTCCTTCCATTCGTTTCTTGGTCGGGGTGACAAAACAAGATCCCGAAGATGTCCGTAAAGCCTTAACTCAAGAAATTAGTGTGGATGGTCGATTTGTCTATAAAGTTTTCAATAGTTTACCTGGAGAATACATACTGTTTCAAGCTGGGCAAGTAGTGCACCCCAGATACAAACCCAACCGCGCTATTATTCCTGCTTTAAGAGGTACTTTAACTCTTTCTACTATTGATGATGGCAAAATCAGTCTCTTGGAATTCTTCCAAAAATATCCCACCAAACAAATGTATATCGATGGTAGGTTGCTCAAGAATACTGCTGAGGATGTAATTGGTTTTATTAACAATGCTAAAGCAACTTTAGAAGTCCCGCTAGCAATTGCCAAAGATTTATTAGAAGATATGGTCTGTGACTGTGAGGTAGCTACTTCAACTAGTCCTCGTTTAACTCAGGTAGATGCAATTTCATCTCAGAAATAAGCGGTAATTTAGTTAAACACTAATAGTTCAATGGTTATGATCAACTCCGACAAAAAATCAGGTAAGCTTATAGTCTTGATTCCACAAGAAAAGCTTTTCTTGGAATCTAAACATGATGTTTTATTGCTTTTGCAACATCTAGCAGAATCCCAAGAAACTACAGTAAAGCTAATTTTAGGTCGCCTTTATGATGTCGGAGCAGATAATCTCATAAATCAAAAAATACCTTCTTTTCCTCTTAAAAAAGTATTGAAAGGTACAGCCAAAATATCTAAGTCAGCTTTTATAATTCTTGCTTTTTATTGGTTCAAAAAAAATTGTCCCCAATTGATTGCTGATTGGTTGTTAGAACAAGTTTCTTTTACTCAGGCCAAAAATACAACCCAGGAAGTAGTTACAGTCAATCAAACTTCTGTAGAAGCAGAACAATTAGAAGCAGAACAATTAAAGGTTAAGCAACTACGCTCTCAAGTTCATGTTCTGAGAAGAGTTGTGATAGGACTAATAGGTATTTTGGGAGGTAGTATTACCTGGATAGCTTATCTCAATTCATTTTAACTTTGAGCGGAATAAATTCTACGAAACCACAGGCTATATTCATCTAATGTGTAGCGTTCATTTAGTAAATTAGTATGACAGCAGCAATCATTAACCAGTATCAGGCTTACACACTAATATTCCTGCTATCGTCCAAAAATAATTTCACTGAATTTTTTTACGTCATATTCCCCATTCATAAATTAGGAGTTGTACTATGTTTTTTGCTATTAAAAATCAGAAAAATAGCCTTGATCGTATAGTGACTTTTTCTCAAGCTCTTTTATTGGGAACAGCTGTTAGTTTATTTATTAACACTAATGCTAATGCCACAGACGTAGTTGATATCAAATATAAAGAAACAGAAATTTCCATTAAAACTAAAGAATTAAAGAAATTTGCTAATACAGGGGAAATATCTCCCAGACTACAAAAATTCTTTAACGATACCGAACAAGTACCTGAATTTTTAAGTAGCCTATTAACCCAAGAAATTTATATTAGTCGTAGCTTAATCAACGATATTCTTGATAGTCCTACTGGAGAATTTTTCTTACTCAAACTTAATCAAGCTATTGATGCTTCTGCTAGCACTGAGGACTTAGAAGCAGTAAAGAAAACAGTGATCAAAGCTTATAAAGATGATCAAGAACTTTCCATCTTAGAGTTCTTAAGCGAATATCCTAAACCTCGGTTAAAAGTAGATTTAACTGGCTTGGAAAGCACTTACAACGATGCTAATCAATTTACCGCAAAAATATTACCTGCTTGGGAAGTTGCGAAATCTTTTTTAGAAGATGTAGTTTGTGACTGTAAAAACTGATTCATAAGAACGCATAAATTACGATTCTTTTCTCTAGATTCCCTGAAAAAATTAGTAATTGGAAGTCAAAAATAGTCATCAATAATAAGTCACTAAAAATGGGTTAAGGAGCTCAAGATGACCATCAAAAATCAACAATACACTATTGCTACTTTAGTCAACGTCAAAAAATTACAAGAAATTCTTGATGAATTAGCTAAAGCTGGCTTATCCGAGGAAGAAATTTCTGTAACTGTCAAAGAGCCAAAAGAAAAACTATCAACCTCTTCTACTGATACCCAAAAAAATTATGGTAACTATGCAGGCGCAGGAATCAGAAGTGGTGCAGTTAATGGTAGCATTTTAGGCAGTCTTCTAGGTGTTTTAATGGCAACAGGTTTAGTGGCAATTCCTCTAGTTGGTCCGATCATGTTACCAGAAGCGATCCTAACTGTTTTAGCGACAGCTTTAGCAGCTAGTGGGATTGGAACACTTCTGGAGGAATTTTTGGCTATCTTGTTGGTAGAAGAATTAGCAAGCAACCTTTAGATATCACCGATCCTCAACAATCGCAAAATACCTATCTCATGATTATTCAAGGTGATGAATTAGATATTCAAAGTGCTAAGAAAATTTTTAATGAACATCATCAAAAATGGGTGGTAGCAAAAAGGAAAGGATTAGATTCAGTTCATCCTTTTAAAGACTACCCCAAAATGGATACGTAATTATCTTTTCACTTTAAAAGAGAATCAAGAAAATACTTTTCATTATCCTCATCTCTAGTTTTAATCATTATCTAGTCATATCTTCTCCTTCACTATTTGGAGGTTAACAAAATGAAATTATTTACTGATTTAGTGCTTACTGCTTTACTATTTGGTAGTGTAAACGTAATTAGATTTAACTCGATAGAAGAGGTAGCAAAAACTAGCTCTGATGCGCCTGATTCTATTGAGGTTTTAGTTGATTATACTATTCAAAAAAATCGCCAAGACGCGGTTAGTAATCTTCGCAAAGCCCAACTGAACGCAGATATTCGCGCTAGAGAACAACGCTATCTGTTATTCGGCGAAGGAAAACCAAGGGATGATCATGATCTACAAAGTGAAGTCCGTAGCAAGTTAGAGCTTAATCTGCCAACAGCGTCCTTAGCAGTTCAAGCAAAAAGTAGTTTAGTAACTGTTGTAGGAACAGTTCAAGAGCCACAACATTTACAAAAAATTGCAACTTTAGCACAAGAAATTCCTGGAGTTATTCAGGTTAAAGTTAAAGCGATCGCGGTTAATCAGTAAAACTTTTTTGGCGATTTTTAGAGATACCTGGCTCAGTTTTTATTACTATTGTTAAATTTTTATCATTCAAAAAGCCAATAGTAAAACCTAGATTTAATATTTTCTCTAATTAACGAGGAATTGATGATGCAGAAGTATTTATTGTTATGCTTGATAGCTGCTGGATTTTTTACCAGAGTTTCCTTGGCTAATGCACAATCAACAATTACTAAGGAAAATTCTAATCTAGAACCGCAAAATCAGATCGAGTTTTCTGGGTATTCTTCAGCAAAGAATTTACTAATATCACAAGAAATTGAGGTTGATACTCCAGAAGGGGTAGAGCTAAAAACTAAACCACTGATTGTACCTGCTGATCAGGGACAAACTATAACCGATATTCAGGTAAGGTTTGTGGATCGTAACAATCAACCAGTCGAGGGAAAACTCAACCCAGGAAAATCATTTCTCCAAAGTAACCAACATCAAAAAATATATTAACAGTAAACAATAACCGAAATAAAATGAAAATTGCCATTTTGTCACAAGATCCTGCTCTCTATTCAACTAGAAGGCTTAGAGAGGCAGGAGAAGCCCAAGGACATGATATGCGGGTGATTAACTACCTGCGCTGTTATATGAATATTACTTCTCACCGGCCTTCAGTAGTTTGCAATGGTAAACCCCTAGAAGATTTCGATGCGATTATTCCCCGCATTGGCGCTTCTCGAACCTTTTATGGTACGGCCGTAGTTCGTCAATTTGAAGTCATGGGAGTTTTTCCGACTAATGAATCCCAGGCAATTTCTCGTTCTCGCGATAAGCTGCGCTGTTTGCAAATTTTGGCTCGAGAAGGAGTTGGCTTACCCGTAACGGGATTTGCCCATGCTACTCAAGATATTGATGGTTTAATCGAAACTGTTGGAGGTGCGCCTCTAGTAATTAAGTTACTGGAAGGGACACAGGGCATCGGAGTAGTTTTAGCAGAAACTTATCAAGCCGCTAAATCTGTGATTGAAGCCTTTCGCGGTCTAGATGCCAATATTTTAGTACAAGAATATATTAAGGAAGCTCAGGGAGCAGATCTCCGCTGTTTTGTGATTGGTGGTAAAGTCATAGCAGCTATGAAACGTCAGGGAGCCGAGGGAGAATTTCGTTCTAATCTACATCGCGGTGGCAAAGCTACCAAAATTAAATTAACCCCCGAGGAAAGAAGTACCGCGATTAGAGCTGCTAAAGCTATGGGATTACGAGTAGCTGGAGTAGATTTGTTACGTTCTAATCATGGGCCAGTCGTGATGGAAGTAAATTCCTCTCCTGGCTTAGAAGGGATTGAAAAAGTGACAGAGATCGATGTAGCTGGCAAAATAATCGAATATATAGCTAAAAATGCTACTTCAGGAAAAACTCGAGATCGCATTAAATATTAAGAAACTTAATTAAGCAAGAAGAATTTGACCGACAACATCATTGAAATTGCCAAAGAAATTATTCATCCAGGGCAAACGCGACGCTTAGATCTCCCAGTAAGTCGTTTGCCGACTCAAACTATGTTATCCCTTCCGATAACCATCGTTAACGGAGTTGAAACAGGTCCTAGATTATGGCTCAGTGCCGCTATTCATGGAGATGAACTTAATGGGGTAGAAATAATTCGTCAAGTCTTAGGGCAAATCAAGTCCGAAAAGCTGCGAGGAACCTTGCTTGCTGTCCCGATTGTTAATGTTTTTGGTTTTATTGAGCAATCTCGCTATCTTCCTGATCGCCGAGACTTAAATCGTAGTTTTCCTGGTTCAGAAACTGGCTCGCTAGCTTCTCGTTTAGCTAACTTATTTATGCGAGAAATTGTGAGTCGAAGTACCCACGGCATTGACCTACATACAGCGGCGATTAATCGGGTAAACTTACCTCAAATTCGGGCGAACCTTCAAGATCCCGAAACCTATCGTTGTGCTAAAGCTTTTGGAACTAGAATTATTATGCATGCTAACACTAGAGATGGCTCATTGCGACAAGCCGCAACTAAAAAAGGAATTCCCGTTCTGCTTTACGAAGCTGGAGAATCATTACGTTTCGATTCCAATGCAATCGCGAGCGGTGTCCAAGGTATTTTACGGGTGATGAATTGCCTAGAAATGTATGAATTGCCTGAAAATGTTACCGAATTGGAACCGATTGAAGTTACCAAAAGTAAATGGATTCGGGCATCTCGGGGTGGAATATTCCATTTAAGAATTAATCTTGGGGAACAAGTCACTAAAAAACAAGAATTAGGTTTTATTACTGATGTTGTGGGGGAATATCAAGTTAAAGTTCGTGCCAGTGTCTCAGGAATTGTAATTAGCCACAGCTTAAATCCCTTAGTCAATCAAGGTGATGCGATCATTCATTGGGCTGTCTTAGAGTAGAATGCTTCGCTTAAGATTTCGCTGGTAATATTAATAATGAGAAAGAAAATCTCAAAATTAATCTTAGTTATTATTCTGTGTTTTAGTTTATTGCTAACACCTGTGTTTGCGCAAACTAGCTCTAAAGAAGCCGTAGAAATTGATGGGCGAATACTTTTTGAAGTAGTTGGTTATGATTTATTTACAGCAGAAGTTCGTGCTGACTGGATTCATTCTCAAATAAAAGCGGTAGTTGAATCGAAAGAAAAGCCACAAATTACAATTAAAACCCAAAATAAATTGCCAATTATTATCTTAAATGAACGCTATTTGTTAACTGTCACTGCAAAAGATACCTCCTCAGAAATTCCTCCTCAGGAACAGGCTAAAATTTGGGCGGATCAAATTACCCAAGCTATAGAAAAAGCTCAAAAAGAAAGAAATATATATTCTCTTGATCACCGATTTGTTCTGACTACTATACTTTTAATTTTGTTAGTTGTAATTCATTGGTTTTTGGGGAGAATTTGGCAGCGCTCCCATTCTTTTTGGTTAAGAATTTTTAATTTAGATCGTAATAATTCTGAATCAAAAATAAATCAAATCTTAAACTTAGGTTTCAGCTGTTCTTTATTATTTATTAGAGTTAGCTTATGGGTAATTGTATTGCTTTATATTGCTAATCTTTTTCCTTTAACTAGATCTTGGAGTTATCAGATTAGAGATCGTTTGAGAGATAGTTTTACTATGTCTTTGATTTCTATTGGGAATAACTCTTATTCACTACTTGATTTTTTGATATTAGTTGCTTTAGAAATCGCTTTACTAATATTAGCCAATGCCATAGTAAATTTTTTGCTTTCGCGAGTTTTAATCTTAACCCAAATAAATCGAGGAGTTCGAGAAGCGATCGCTATTGTAGTTAAATATATTTTTATCTTTATTGGTACCGTTGTTTTACTCCAAGTCTGGGGTTTTGATCTTACTTCATTAATCTGTCTTGAATATAATCTATAGCTGCCTCAAGACCAAATAGCTAAAAGCTTTGTCAGATGTCGTTTTTATTCCTAGCATGACCTCACTTGAATTTGCTCTTATGAATTAGTAACCAGCTTCAAAACCGATAAATCAGATTTTTATGTGGGTTTAAGCTTCACTACCATCTGGCTTGTGGTTAATTGAGACCAAGCTAACTTGATAACTTTATCCTGTAAACATTTCAAGTTAGATTTCATTAATAAAGATTAGAAAACTATTGTCTCAATCTACCAGATTGTAAAATACTAATTATTAACCACATTCCTAATAAACTAGCAAAGGCGAATAAGGTATTACTTAAAATAGATAACTGGTTGGTTGAAGCATTAGAAGAAATAATTGCTGCTCCCATAATTAATGAACCAACTAAAATACTGAAGGATAGACGGTTGGCAGAATCATCTAAAGTGAGGCGCAGAACATCCAATTCACGGATACTAAAATTCCATTTAAGAGTTTCCGAGGTTAAGCGATCCAATAGGACATCTGCCATACGAGGCGATCGCAGAGAAAGACTTTTGAGATCTAAAGCAGTACGTAGTAACGTTTCTGTAGGGTTGCTACCCAGCAGTTGGCGGCGTAGTAGGTCGCTAATCAAGGGTTTAACTTGATTTAGAAGATTGATTTCTGGGTCGAAACTGCGAGCCACACCTTCTAAGTTAGCTAGGGTCTTCGCGTATAATCCCATGTTACTGGGTAGACGAATTCTATTGTCGCGAGAGAGCTGTAAAATCTCGTAGAATACTTCACTGAAATTAATCTCGGCAATACTGAGATTAAAATATTTGCGCAGCATCTGATCATAATCACTAGTCAGGCGATCGATACTTACTGGTTGTCCTGCTTCTGCTAGTTCAATAGTTAATTGGGCACATCTTTGGGCATCAAGATCGACAACGGCTAAGAGCATTTCCGTCAAAATTTGTTGAGTACGAGGATCTAATCGCCCGATCATTCCGCAGTCTAAAAAGGCGACTCTGCCATCATCGAGATAGAAAATATTGCCTGGATGAGGATCGGCATGGAAAAAGCCATCGACATATATTTGTTGAAAAAAAGAGCGAAAGATTATGGTTGTTGCTTCACGACGTAGAGTATTAAAATCTTTGCCATTTTTCTTGGTCGGTATTTCTGCTTGTAATATTGGTTTGCCTTCAAGCCACTCGATAGTTAGTAGTTTAGTGGTGGTTATGTTCCAATAAACTTTAGGTACTGCTATTTGCTGCGGATCGATCCACCTACTATTGTTTAAATTCTGCTGAAGCCTTTCTGTATAATTAGCTTCGGAAGTAAAGTCTAACTCAGCGATTAATGCTGTGCTAAATTCTTCTGCTAGGGCGACAATATCAAAATCTTTGCCAAAATCGGTTAAGGATGCTAGTTCAGCCAAATTTCTGAGAATAGCAATATCTTGAGTCACGATCTCCTCGATCTCGGGACGCTGCACTTTAAGTGCCACTTTTGTTCCGTCTAATAAGATAGCTTGATGTACTTGTCCAATCGAGCCTGCTGCGATCGCTTCTTGCTCGATTTTACTAAATACTTGTTCTATAGGCTGCCCCAACTCCTGTTTAATAAGATTTTCTACCTCGATCCAATCCACTGGAGGGACACGGGCTTGAAGATCGGTTAAGGCATCAACATATTTTCCTGGTAATAAATCGGGACGAGTTGAGAGTAATTGTCCCAATTTAACAAAGACCGGACCTAATTCAACCAAAATATTACGTAATACTT
>JAAUYH010235429.1_pt1 | contig 10130 bp, 6 predicted proteins | sample 7278061 | NCBI WGS metagenome assembly JAAUYH01 (sample SAMN14350203, study PRJNA611818) | marine sediment metagenome | isolation source: surface marine sediment (0.6m) | place: French Polynesia: Moorea | collected 2018-08 | reverse complement strand
TTGATTTAAATTATTATTGGGGGAAAAGTTATTAGTATTTAATTGTGGTGGAAAATATGGCTGTACTTGTTGATTTAAATTATTATTGGGGGAAAAGTTATTAGTATTTATAGTATTTAATTGTGGTGGAAAAGATGGCTGTACTTGATTGGGATAAGAATTGGGTGGGAAATCGTTGTTAATATTTGGCTGTGGTGGAAAATATGGCTGTACTTGATTGGGATAATTATTAAATGGATTGGAGGGAAAACTATTAACTCTAGAATTACTAATGTAACGACTATTCCCTGCACTTAAGACCCAGCGAGTCAGATTTTGCCAAGAAAATGGTTGCAGTTGTACCTGATTTGGATCTATAAAAGTTCCCGGTGCTATATCCAAAACAATACGAGTGGTATTCTCATCAAATTGGGAAACACGGATACTTTTGATATCTCCGTTATAGTCTTGTCTAGTAGGGACAAAACCCAATTTTGTATCTGGTAAATCTACAACAATTCGTTCAGGTTGTCTGAGGTAAAATTGACTGGGTTGCGTACCTCCTGATAACCTAATTTCCAGTTGTAAAGATTCTGGATAAAAGCGCCAATCTTCCAATCTTGACATAGGTGTGGCAGCAATGCTGATATTTTTTTCTATGGCAACTAATGGGGTGATAATTAAGCTAAATAAGCTCAGTCCCAATAAATAATTTCTGCAGTTATAGTATTGTTTTCTTAGTATTCCCTGGTTCATTTTTCTATTCCTATTTTGGTAGATTAAATATTATCAGCTATAAGTCATTAGTCATTTGTCATTTGTCATTACCGTAGGGAGGTTCTGCTACGATTCTATAACGGTTATTTAGAGTACTAAAATACTCACTACGAACCAAAAATTAATTTCCCAGTGTAACACTTAACTTAAGTCCTGTATGAGTTTTAATCGGTATTTAATTTTCAGAGTTTTCCTGATCGCTTTGTGGTAAAGCGGTAAATTCCATGACTTTAGCAACACCATCTACGGCTATTTGACCTGTGGAACTAGCCTGGGTTCCTTGTGGTATTTGCATAGTTATACTTGTCAAATAATTATCCTCTAGATTGCTGTTAGCTGTTGTTTCAATCAAAGCATTGTCACAGAGAGTGGTTTTGGGAACCTTTCCAGATAAACTCAATTCCTCGCTACTTAACTTACCTGTCAAAGAAGGCTTGGTTTTCCTAGTTGCAGATACTTTGGTATCTGTTTCCTCTGGTAATAAAATTCCATGTAAGTAAATCCCCGATTGTTGAATATTTAAAATCAGGGTATCCATTGTATCGCAATTGGGCAACTTTTCTGTAAACTCCAAACGATAGTGACCTTTAATGGCTGGTGGTGCTTTGAGATTTCTCTCTCCGTAGCCAGTCACAACTTGAAACAGAATTACTACTGAACAAATACTCACACCGTAAAGCGCTAGGAATTTAATTTTCAAATTCTTCATAGGTTTGGGATTGGGGATTGGGGATTGGGGAGATGGGGAGAGTAGGGGGAGACATGTTTGAGTAAATACTAAACCTTTTACCATTTCCCATTTCCCATTTACCATTTACTGTTTACCAATTTCTACAGATGATGATAACTATTCAAAGGAGATTTATATGACCTGATTCTCTATCCGTAAAATCTGTAAGTACAGCAGAAAGGTGAGAGGTGACTTGATTGTAGCGACGGGTAATTAGTAGGGAAGAACGACATTGGATAGCGAGTTCGTCCGTATATCTACCTAGGGTTTGGCGTTCAATACCCCAAGCACGGCTAGTACCAGCAATGGTGAGGTCAACATTTTCTGAGGCTGTAACTACGGCTTGCATTGGTTGTGCTGCTTCTATAACTTGAATGTGAATGCGATCGCTTACTTTTGTCGGTAATTCTGCGATGATGCTACGAATTTCGTAACTTAATTCATTTTTGAGCTGATTGTCTGTTACTACCTGTAAAATTTGCAAGGTACGGGTATCGTTATTAACTAACAATCTGATGGCAAGTATCAATGCCAAGTCATCGTGGATATTTGCGGAATAGGGAACTAACAAGGTTTCTAAGCGTTTTCTTCCCTTGTCTATAAATACTGCCACATCAACGGGTGCGCTACTGAGAATTTGACCGACTTTACCACCCAAACGGTTGTTACTAAAAGCTGAACGGTGCCATCCTACCAGAATTAAGTTTGCTTGTTCGTATTGGGCGATTTGGATTGTTTCTCTGGAGACGTTATTGCATATGCGGATGATGGGTTTTACATAAGCCCGTGCATCTTTAGGTTGCAGACGCTGAATCAATTCTTCTAGTTGCTGACGTCGCTGGGTAATTAATCTGTCTGCTTCAAAGGGGGTACTCTCAAAACCATAGTCTTCTTCTAACTCAATTAGACTGAGGGGGTTGACAACGGCTGGTTGACGATAATTAATGGCGATGGCTACTGCTAACCGTACTAAACCTTTTTGAGTGCTGGAATTGGCTACTGGGACTAAAATGCGGTAGGGACGTAAAGCAATTTCTCCACCAGCAGTTTCTGCTTCTGCTTCTGCTTCTGCTTCTGCTTCTGCTTCTGCTTCTGCTTCTGCTTTTGGTTTAATTACATCCAATTCTTGAATCAGTTTTTTCGGATAAGTAAGTTTAACCATTGGCGAGGTAATAAATGTGGTTACCAACGCCATAATCACCAACATTGTAAACAGGATGGGGGAAATTACTCCCAACTCTAAACCAATATTCAGTACAATTAGCTCTGTTAAGCCGCGAGTATTCATTAACCAACCCAATGCTGAGGCTTCTTGGTGTCTAACCCCACCGATGCGGGCTGCTGTATAAGCACCAAAATATTTACCCCCAATCGCCACTACTAAGATAGCTAAGCACAATACCCACAATTGAGGATTATTGATTAAGCCAATTTGCGTCCGCAATCCACTATAGGCAAAAAATACTGGTAGTAAAAATATTAATACAAAATCTTCGGTTTTAATTGCTAATTCCCTGACTAAATCTGCATCCTTGGGTATAATTACACCCAGTAAAAATGCTCCGAAAATTAGGTGAACGCCAATTTGTTGGGTAATTAGTGCTGAGGCGACAACAGCTAGGTAAATTAATGCTAAGGCAAATTGATTTAGTCGTTTGCTGCGGTGATAATATCTAACAAGACGATTTCCCACAGTCCGCCCCAAGGTTAGCATTAAAGCGATGTATACAACAACCGCGATAATTGTGGGTAAAGCAGAGGCGATGCTACCAGTGCGCACAACGGCGATCGCTATTGCTAAAATACACCAAGCGGTAAGATCGTCTATGGCAGCACAGGTAAGAGCTAATGTTCCCAAACGGGTGCCTTGTAAGTTATTCTCGGTAATAATCCGCGCCAGTACTGGAAAGGCTGTAATGGAGATCGCAGACCCCAAAAACAAGGCAAAGGCAGTAAAAGATACCCTAGCGTTGGAAAGCTGGGGATAGAGTAGCAAGGATAAGATAATCGCTAAACAAAAGGTGACAATAATACTGAAATTTGAGGTTGAAACAGCTACTTTTAAATTTCCTTTCAGATATTTGGGGTTTAACTCCAACCCAATCAAAAACATAAAAAATATCAGCCCTACCTGAGACAGCACATTCAGGAAGGGAATCACCTCCGTTGGAAACACCGCAGCTGCTAATTCGGGAGCAACCCAACCAAACAAAGATGGTCCGAGCATAATTCCGGCGACAATTTCACCAATTACCAGTGGTTGATTAATCCACCGGAATCCTAATCCCACTAGCCGCGATAATCCAATTACAATTAGTACCTCAATTAAAACGAGAACAACTGTATGCATGGTTTCCTCTCGATGCGACTATCCAGTATTCCTTTGATAATTCTGTAAGTTAGTTGAAAATGTCAACCTTTGGAAGTGGTATAAAGATAATTTTGTTGGGGCATTATAACTTTTTCAAAGAAAAAATTCCAGGTATATTTTCATCAATTACATATAGTAAATAGATTGATGAAAATAAACAGGATAAACTCTGCCATTGCCTAGTTTGCTTTCAGTAGCATAAGATAAAATCTTAGCTTTTATGATTGCTAGCCTGGGGAGATGCTTAAATTTGCGTCCCTGACAATGACATATTGGATTTAATTTAGTTTGCTGATTTTTGATGCACCCAAAAGCAATTATAAATCAAAATTGTCAGTTTTCTTCAATGGGAATGATTTTAGATATTACTATAGATGTAAATATAGCGGTTTTCATTTGGATACAATACAAAGCTGATTGCTAATATTTAGGACGGGCTGGAGAGCAACATCCCACTTTGCAGTGTATTTGACTCAAGGTAGAATCGTTGATTAGTCATGTTCAAAAATCTAAATTCTGCCTGACAATTCACCAATGTCAAAGGGAAGGAAGAGGGAATAAGGAAGAGGGTTTGAGCGGTTTTATGTTTGTGTTGAAGCTTGCACTCCTACCAAACTTTACCCGTCATAAACGACGCTTAACCTGTATCCAATTGAGTTGTTAGAAGATTTATTCAATTTATTGGGCACAGAAACCATTATTGTTTGCATTTCATCAACTTCATTCATTGCTGAGCGAAAATAAATAGTTGAGGTTCACGCTTCTAAACCAACTCATGCGTGCAAGCAATTAGAGCGTTGTGTATCAAGTTCTCTGGGGCTGCCTAAAGCTATTTAAAGAAAACGAAAATACTCATTGTTCCTTCATTCTTCGTCCTACACCATTGGGCGATGTTTGAAGTAACTAGCTAGATTTTAGCACTTCTTCCTTCTTCCTTCTTCCCTGTTGCTTCTTCCTTGAAGGTCGAAGACCTTCGGTCATTTTTTAGATGTGATGATTAACTCTTGCGTAATTTTTTCCGTGCTACCTCCCGCACTTGTTTATTTAACAAATATCCAAAACCTGCATTTTCCAAACGACGCACAAAGTCTTCTCGACTATGACCCAATTTTACAGCGGTAGCATCAATATTCCAATTATGTATAGCTAACTGACTCAAGAGGTAAACCCGCTTAGTTTGTGCAGTTGATAGTCGGTATATTTTTAAATACTCTAATTCGCCATTTTCTCTGACAATTGCTTCTCCAATATAGTTTTCTTCCTTAGGTTGTAAATCAGTAATAAAGCGTTGTAGGCTAAATTGACCTGCGGTGTAAGATATCTTTGATTGTAAATTGCGTCCTAATAATCCTTCAGCCATAAACCCTTGAAAATATGACCAATCAGCACGCATTTTTTGGATTGCTTTTCTTAAACTAGCAAGATTACTAATCTTGGATTCATCTACAGATACATTCATGGGAAAAGTAGTATCGTAAAGCAAGCCATACTGATAGATTAACTCACCATAAAAATCTTCAATTAAACTAGTATGTAATAATCGATAATCTTCGGGGTTAGGAACTACAAAAGCCGAGGCTAATGCCTCCGCTACAAATACTAATACCCCTACCTGTTGGGGATGAATTTCAAATACCCTTAAAGCCTCTTCTAATCCGGCAATATAACGACCGCTAACAGCAATTTCATAGCGACAACCAAGCCCGTAAGAAAGAGCATATTTAGAATATTCATTCCAAGCAATATCGGGACCAGCAAAAAACATTGATAGAAACCCTTCCATCGCCAAATGTAAAGGTAAAAATCGCAGCTGATTTTTTGATTCCCGTTTCGCCATGCGGTGGGTTAATCTCACACTTGCACAACCACAATTTAAGCGCTTTCCGTCAGTTTTTCCCATCTGTCCTCCATAAGCCGCAACAGGACTTCCATCATCAGTCCAAGACATAACTAAAGCGTGGGGAACATAAGAAAAATACTTCATTTTTCCTGACAAAGAAACAAGGGTTACATCTTCTTCATAACTGCGTTGTAACAATCCTAAATCACCTCTTACCTGATGACGCAGTAAGGGAACAATACGCACCGCACCCCAGACTTGAGAAGGAGCAATTTCTAATCCCTTGAGGGAAATTTCTGATAATAAATGTTTTTTCTGTGCCATGTCAAAGAATTTTAGATTTTAGATTTTCTCTTTCCAACTAACTGTTCCCATGAGGGAAGGGTTGTATCCTGCAAAAAAATTGTTGTCATAAACAAACCTGGTTTCTCTTGTGGACAGACAAAACTCCCTTTGTGCTTAGTAATGGCTTTACCTCCTCAACTAACTGTTCCGAGGAAGGAAGGATTGTGTTGTGCACAAAAACTGTTTCGATAAACAAGCAGTTGTCTGCTGAAGAACTATTCCCTTAGGGGATGGTGAACAAACCCAGTTTCTGTGGCGAACAGGAAAAAACTCCCTTCGCGCTTAGTAAAAGCACCTCCTCAACTAACTGTTCCGATGAGAGAACGATTGTGTTTTGCACAAAAACTGTTTCCATAAACAAACAGTTGTCTGCTGAAGAACTATTCCCTTAGGGGATGGTGAACAAACCCAGTTTCTGTGGTGAACAGGAAAAAACTCCCTTCGCGCTTAGTAAAAGCACCTCATCAACTAACTATTCCGATGAAAGAACAATTGTGTTTTGCACAAAAACTGTTTCGATAAACAAACAGATGTCTGCTGAACAACTGTTCCCTTAGTGGATGGTGAACAAACCCGGTTTCTGTGGCGAACAGGAAAAACTGGCTTCGCGCTTAGTAACTGTTTTACTGCCTTTGGTTGTGGGATTTGTTGGTGGGAGATAGATTCGCAGATAGCATTTGCTGGACTCTTGCTTCTAAATAATCTTGCAATTCCTCCAGAGGTGCAAAACCATCAGCGAAACGTGCAAAACCCAACATCGTTGGTAAATCTTCCGCATCTCGCAATCCCACAGTGGGGATACAAGAACTTAGAGAACGTAAAGAAAAGTCATCAGCATTAAATACAGGATTACAATGGACAATAATTGTTTTTCTTCGCCAAGGATCTAACTTGGTACGGAAAACTCGCAACACTTCCCCAGCACCTCTGGGGGGATCGTTTTCGCAACCGTCAGAGATAATTATTACCAAATCTGCACCCCACTCCAAAGCATCCAGTAAAGGTGTTGCTAAATCAGTTTGTCCATAGGGACGTATAAATAAAATATCCTTTACAGGTACTGTCCAAAAAGCTTTGTATTCCTTAGATGCGGCTTTTAATAAGTAATTAGCCGCTAACGCTACACCTAAAGGACGACGGCGTTTTTCGCTAGAACCAGAACTAGAGTAACTACAATCTAAAACTGCTGCTACCTTTCCCAATTTTAAAGGCGCTTTCTTCAACGCTAATCGGGCAGATTTCTCTAATGCAGCATTTAAGGCATCCTGTTGTTTTTGTCGAGTTTCTAGGGGCAAGGAGAGGATATATAATGCTAATTTAGTTAGGGGTAATCGTTCCAAATTCAGGTTAATATCAACTTCAGTCCGTTGTGCTGCACCTTGGAAACGCAATTTTTCTCCCAGAGTCATTCTTTCCTGGATGCGAGACAGAAATACATCACGGGGAATCTTGTGTTTTACCGCTAAACCTTCTGCTACAGTAAAAGGTAAATCATACACAGCTTCGGCGCTAAAATGTGCTTGGCGAAACTTCTCGAATAGTGGAGTTTGATAAACAGTTTTTTTCCAATTGTGGAATAAAAAATTACCCAATTCCCCTTGCAGTTTTAGGTGTGCGTGGGATGCGATCGCTCTTACCTTAGAACGATACTTGACCGCATCAAAACTGATATCATGACGTTGTTGGAGATAATCCCGAGCGATGGCTCTAGCGCGACGGTTATTTATTCGCTGTTTACGTAATTGTTGCAGTACTCTCCAAGCACGTTGGGTTGGTAATTGCTTCAATGCAGCAGCAATTAATGCCCCTTCTTCTTGGCGATTTTCTGGGTTAGTTTGCCGTCCTGTTGCTAATAATTTGAGGATAATTTGTGCTTGGTTAAAGTGGTTGATTCCAGCGGCTAAGGTACGGGCATATAGTAAACGATAATTACCTAAAATATAGTCGTGGATAAAGTCTATTGATACTTTTTGACCGTAAGCATCATCATAAAATTCTTTCTGTCCTGTGCAAGCAAGACAAGCATTAATAAACATTACTAAGTCTTCTCGTTCTACTTGTTGGATACGGGGGGTTAAATGGGTATTCATTTGTTGGGTAATTGGTAATTAGTAATTGGTAATTGGTAATTGGTAAAAATTTCTTTATCTACTATTTATAAAGTGGATGGTGTTGGGGAAAAAGTAGCGCGACTAGGTTAGATAGCTTAATAGGCTAGAACGGAAGTCATAACAAAATCCCGCGAATAGCAAGACATGATTTAAGAATAAATAAACCGCAGAAAACACAGAGTAAGAAAAATAGAGAGTTTTAGCAACTATTTAAGATTATTATATGTTGAAGGGGAATGCTGTTTGGGGAAAGGCGATACAACCAGCTAGGACGAGGTTACAAATCGTATTCGGAAGTTGTATCATAGTCCCGCAAACAGCAAGACTGAAATACTAGTAACGGTGCGCGGAATTAAAAATTAAAAATTAAAAATGCTTACATAGCAGGCTTTTGGTCTGTTTCAAATAGTTGGTTTATTGATGCCGTATCGTACTAGGTGTGACAGAATTTTTTGTGCTGTATTTCTTTGAGCAATAATTCAGCATTTGGTTGCAATTTGGTGACAAAAACACCTGTTTCACTTTCTGCTTTGGATGTCAGCCAGATACCTTTAAGTATAACTTCTATAAATTCAGTATCGCTAGGGCAAATTTCAATTTGATTGGTGATTACTAAATTTTCTAAGTCTTTGATATTTCTCAAGTCAGCAGGAATTATAAATGCTGCTGTGCTGGGTTGAACATGAATATTTTTACCTAATTTTAGAGACAGGATAATTCTTTTATTTACCCAAGTTTCTAAGGATATTTCTAGATGTTCTAGACTAAAATTATCTTCGCTGTAGGTTAGTTTTAACATAGTAGTTTACGGGTAGTTAATAGCAAATTAATTTGTTGTCGGTGTTTGTTCTCTTCTTTATGCAATTAGTCTACCCAAAATAAATTCCCCGAAGCTAATGGAGCTATAAACTTCAGAAAAGCTGGTAAAATATAGGTTATAATCTGAGGGAAATTGTCCAACCTGGGGGAATCCCCTAACTTAGTCAGCCAAAATTTTAGCTTTCTCGTCGGGAAGCCTCCCACCTGCACATAGTGAGGCGACCAGATGGGAGAGGAGGCAAGATTTATGGTATGATGCAAAGTGTAGGTGTAAACCAATTAAACGCGTAAATGCAGCCTACGAAACAAAGAAATTTAATAAAACCCGGTGGGTCGGGGCATCCCGTGTCGTTAATAAAGCTCCGAAAGAGTATCCTATTTATTCTCTCGTAACAACCAACCTAAAAGTCAAATTTTTATCACATCAGAAAAGACCAATTTTCACTACCCCCGACTCCCTTCATAAATACATGTATTTGACAAAATACAACTAATATGGTAAACATCACTTACAATTTCTCGGTGTAGTGTAAGTGTACCATAAACGATACCATAAAGATGTTAGCTGCTAAGAAACACTCTTAACAGGGAATAGGGAACTCTTAACAGGGTAAGAGGAAGGAAGTATTTCCTTCATTTGAAGAAGACTTTCACCAGGAAGTTATCAAACATGCTGTGTGACTTGCGCACCTGGGAGATGGAAATCCAAGACGAAATCTTGGAAATATTAAATTAAGTGCAATTCACTCCTTACCGTCAAACCATGAGTCAATTTGGTATTGGAGTTAGACCCCAAGCTTTACTAATTTCCCAAATTTACCCAATTACGAGATTTGATTCGGTTGGTCGATTTAAGCGACGGTTGGGGATGGCTAAGGATGAGTTTAGCAGTGGGGACAAGGAATCTATGAATACTGGGTCTGGTTCTAAATTGTGCCGTTCCCAGTTGTATTTGTGGGTTTTGGATGCGATCGCACCCGTACATGCTCTTACCAAAAATGATATCACCAAATCCTGTTTTTTTTAGGTTTTGTTGACTTTTGATTGGACATGATATGACAGCCTGTTGTGAGCCCAGTGGCAAGGTTCAGTAAAGTTAACATGACATTTATCTAACATTGACATGACCTGACCCAGATACTTTTTTGAATTTCTAAT
>JAAUYH010213681.1_pt1 | contig 10131 bp, 8 predicted proteins | sample 7278061 | NCBI WGS metagenome assembly JAAUYH01 (sample SAMN14350203, study PRJNA611818) | marine sediment metagenome | isolation source: surface marine sediment (0.6m) | place: French Polynesia: Moorea | collected 2018-08 | reverse complement strand
GAGTCCGGCATTGCGCATGATCGTCGAGCGCGAACTCGAGATCGAGGCATTCAAGGCACGCGAATACTGGTCGATCGAGGCCGACGTTAGCAAAGACGAACAACCTTTCGCCTCCCGGCTCGTCAGCTACAAGGGCGATAAGGTGGAGCAATTCTCGTTCGAGAACGAGGACGCGGCGCGCGACGTCGAGAAGACGATACTGGCCGCGGCTAACGGTGAACTCAAAACGGTATCGGTAACCAAGCGGCAGCGCCGCCGCAATCCGACCGCACCGTTTACGACCTCGACGCTGCAGCAGGAAGCATCGCGCAAGCTCGGCTTCAATACACAGCGCACGATGCGTGTCGCACAGCGACTGTACGAAGGCATCGAGTTACCGGGCGAGGGTAACGTCGGACTCATTACCTACATGCGAACGGACTCCGTCACGCTGGCGAACTCCGCCGTGGACGAGATTCGGGAAGTCATCGCTGACCGTTACGGCGCGGAGAACGTGCCCGACGCGCCACGCGAGTTCAAGACCAAGTCGAAAAACGCCCAGGAGGCTCACGAAGCCGTCCGGCCGACCTCGGTGGCACGCACGCCCGATTCGCTGAAAGGCTCGCTCGACGAGGACCAGTTCAAACTGTATTCGCTGATCTGGAAACGCACCATGGCCTGCCAGATGATTCCGGCCGTGTTCGACACCGTGGCCATCGAACTCGCGGCGGGCCCCGAAGACGCCGGCCACCGCTTCCGCGCAAACGGGTCGGTGCTCGTGGTGCCCGGATTCATGGCCGTCTACCAGGAAGGCAAAGACGATACGAAGGACGACGATGGCGACCGGCTCCTGCCCGATATCAGCGAAGGCGACATAATCAAGCTCGACGAGCTGCGGGCCGAACAGCATTTCACGGAGCCGCCGCCGCGATTCACCGAAGCGAGCCTCGTCAAGGCGCTCGAGGAATACGGGATCGGGCGTCCGTCGACGTACGCAAATATTATCGCCACGTTGAAAAACCGCGAGTACGTCGAGATGGACGCAAAGCGTTTCATCCCGACGGATATTGGCCGGATCGTCAACGGCTTCCTGACCGAGCACTTCACGCAATACGTCGACTACGACTTCACGGCGAGGCTCGAGGATGACCTCGATGCGGTATCGCTCGGCGAGAAAGACTGGGTGCCCCTGCTCGACGATTTCTGGCGGCCGTTCCAGAAACTCTGTGCCGACAAGGAAGAATCGGTGACCCGCGAACAGGTCGCCCAGGCCCGTGAACTCGGCACCGATCCGAAGACCGGCAAGCCTGTCACGGTGCGCATGGGACGTTACGGGCCTTTCGTCCAGATCGGTACCAAGGACGACGAAGAAAAGCCCAAGTTCGCCGGGCTGCGTCCCGGTCAGAAAATGAATGACATCACGCTCGACGACGCGATGGAGTTGTTCAAACTGCCGCGCAAACTCGGTGAGACGCCCGATGGCTTGCCGGTGTCTGCGAGCATCGGCCGTTTCGGGCCTTACGTCCGCTATGGCGACAAATACGTATCGATCCGTGGCGATGACGATCCCTACACGATCGAACTGCCGCGTGCGCTCGAACTCATCGAGGAGAAGAAAATAGCGGATGCCAACCGCATCATTCTCGATTTCGAGGACGAAGGCATCCAGGTGCTCAACGGGCGCTACGGTCCTTACATCACGGACAAGACCAAGAACGCGCGCGTACCCAAGGACCGGGAGCCGAAATCGCTAACGCTCGAGGAATGCAAGGAGTTGCTCGAAGCAGCGCCTGCGCGAGGCCGTCGTGGCAAGAAAAAAGCTGCCAAGAAGAAGACGGCGGCCAAGAAGAAAGCCACGAAGAAGAAAACCGCCAAGAAGAAAAAGAAGACCAAGAAAAAAGCGAAAAAGAAGGCGGCGAAGAAAAAGGCTGACTGATGTTTCTGCAGCGCGCTGCAGATGTGCTGCTCGGTGGCGGGACGATCGCGTATCCCACCGAAGGTGTCTTCGGGCTCGGCTGCATGCCGGACAATCCCCGTGCTGTAATGGCGGTGCTCGACATCAAGCGGCGCGACCCGGCGAAGGGCCTGATCCTCATTGCCGCAGATGCCGCGCAATTCGATGGCTGGATCATGCATGCAACGATTCCCGAACCCGTTCCCGGGCGGCCGGTCACCTGGATCGTCGAACCGGATCCGCGCGTTTCGCGGCTGGTCACGGGCGACAACCCCGGACTTGCGATCCGGGTCACCGCCAACCCGGTCGCGGCCGCACTCTGCCGCCGCGTCGATTCACCCATCGTGTCGACGAGCGCCAACCTGTCGGGTCGGCCGACGGCGCGAAACCGTTATGTATTGCAGCGGCAGTTTCGTGCTCTTGTAGACTATGTTGTACCCGGCTCTTGCGGGCCGGCCTCGGGGCCGTCCGAGATACGTGATCTCGCGTCCGGCCAGGTACTGCGTGCAGGTAAGACATGAGCGATATCGAACGGGTTAACCGCTACCTCACAGGGCTGCAGAATCGCATCTGTTCGGAGCTCGAACAGCTCGACGGCAAACAACAGTTTGCCCGGGATCCCTGGGAACGTCCCGGCGGCGGCGGTGGCGAGAGCCGTGTGCTGACCGGGGGCAAGGTTTTCGAACAGGCTGGTGTCGGCTATTCCCATGTATTCGGTGACCAGATGCCACCGTCGGCGACAAAGCACCGGCCCGATCTTGCCGGCGCGCGATTCGAGGCGGCCGGCGTCTCTCTCGTCGTTCATCCGCAAAACCCCTACGTACCGACGACTCATGCCAATTTCCGTTTCTTCACTGCAGGTGACGACGACCCGGTATGGTGGTTCGGCGGCGGCTTCGACCTGACGCCTTATTACCCGTTTCTCGACGACGTCGTGCACTGGCACCAGGTTGCGAAGCAGGCTTGTGACCCGTTCGGCGATGACCTGTACGCCCGCTACAAAAAATGGTGCGATGACTATTTCTACCTGAAACACCGCGGTGAAACCCGCGGCGTCGGCGGATTGTTTTTCGACGATATCAACGACGCAGGATTCGAAAAGAGCTTCGAATTCCTGCAGGCCGTCGGCGATAGCTTCATCGCTGCGTACAAGCCCATCGTCAAACGTCGCCAGGCACATCCCTTCGGCGACCGTCAGCGCGAGTTCCAACTCTACCGGCGAGGACGCTATGTCGAGTTCAACCTGATATACGATCGCGGCACCCTGTTCGGGCTGCAGTCGGGTGGGCGCACGGAGTCGATTCTCATGTCGTTGCCGCCGCGCGTACGCTGGCAGTACAACTGGGCACCCGAACCCGGATCTGCCGAGGAAAAACTGTACCGCGACTACCTCAGGCCCCGGGATTGGCTGAACCTCGATGGCTAGTTCAAGCCTGCAGCCTTTCCACCTTGCGATCCCGGTTACGGATATCGATGCGGCGCAGGACTTCTACGTCGATGTCCTCGGTTGCGGCACCGGGCGCACGGCCTCGCGATGGGTGGACCTCGATTTCTTCGGCCACCAGGTAACCCTGCACCTCGTCGATGAACCTGCAACGGGCGCAGCGACGAATCCTGTTGACAGCGACGACGTGCCAGCACGGCACTTCGGCGTCGTGCTCGATATGCCGGAATGGGAATCCCTGTCTCGAAGACTTCGACAGGCGGGTATCGAATTCCTCATCGAACCGAAGATACGGTTCGCGGGAGAGGTCGGCGAGCAGGCAACGATGTTCCTCCGTGACCCGTCTGGAAACGCGATTGAATTCAAGAGCTTCAGGGATCCCGGCAGGTTGTTCGCCGTGTAATCGGGGGGCACGCGTTTTGACTTCCGCGCGTCTGCGGTCGACACTAGCGACGTTGTTGTCAGGGGCGACCAGCGATGTCATGGATCGAAGAAATAGCGGCCGAAGAAGCCGAAGGTAAACTTGCCGATACCTACGCCGAGCTCGAGAAGAAGCGCGGCAAGATCTCAAACATTCTCAAAGTTCACAGTCTGAACCCGGATGCGCTCGGCGATCATCTCAACCTCTACATGACCCTGATGTTCGGCCACTCGGGGCTCAGTCGGCCGGAACGCGAGGCGGTTGCGATCGTCGTATCAGCGAACAACGACTGCGACTATTGTGTGAACCACCATGCCGAGGCACTGCGTCGCTACATCGACGACGAGGATACGATGAACATGCTGATGACGGCTGACGGCCTCGAGACGCTCGAGCCCAGGCTCAGCAATATCGTTCGGCACGCGGAAAAGCTCACCAACGCACCGGGGGCGATGACGGAGAGTGACCTCGGCGAACTGCGAGCGGTCGGCCTGTCCGACAGGGACATACTCGACCTGACATTGATCACGAGCTACTTCAATTTCGTCAATCGGGTTGCTCTTGGCCTCGGTGTTACCTACTCCGCCGAAGAAATGAGCGGTTACATCGACGAGGCTGACTGAGACCGATGCCTGCTCGCGCGCCCTGCCTGCTGCTGATGGCCGTCGCGACCGGCGTGATGGCGAACGAGTCCAATCTCAGCGAGATGCCGTCGGCGGCGCCGGTGCAAGTGGCGATCCCGGATGCGGCTGACGAAAGCAAGGTGTACATCGTGCAGCTGCGCAGTCCGGCGGCCGTGCAGCAGCATGCCCGTACCATGGCCCGAACCGTAAAACCGGCAAAGGGCGATCGCCGCCTGCGGTTCGACAAGTTCAGCGCCAGTGTGCAAAACGAGGTTTCGAAGATCGTCGCGGAGCAAGAGACGGTCCTGGCAAAGGCCGGCCCGGGCGTGCAGCCCATCTACAGCTATCGCTACAGCTTCAACGGCTTCGCCGCTCGCATGACGCCGTCGCAGGCCGACAAGCTCGACAACCTGCCTGAAGTCGTCGGAGTCTGGGAGGACGAGATCCGGCCGCTCGCCACGAACTACAGTGCCGAGTTTCTCGATCTGTTTGTTCCTGGAGAAGGTCTGCGTGTCGCGCCGGGACTTGATGGCGATGGCATTGTCATCGGCTTCATCGACAGCGGTGTCGCACCCGGCCATCCGGCGCTCCTCGACACCCGACCGGCGGACCGGCCGCGCGCCTGCCGGGGAAGCTGGGCAGAAAACACGCTGCTCGGCCGCTGGCTTTGCACCCCTTACCGCCGCCAGGAAGACGTCGTCGAATTCGACGAGCCGGAGGATTGGAACGGCATCTGCCAGGCGGGCGACCGTTTCGAGGATACCGACTGTAACAACAAGGTGATCGGCGCGCGCTGGTTTGTCGACGGCGCGCAGAACTCGGGGCTGATCGACGCCGGGGAAATCTATTCACCGCGGGATGTCGACGGCCACGGTACGCACACGGCAACAACGGCCGCAGGCAATCGCGTCACGGCATCGATCTTCGGCACCACGATCGGCCGCATTGAAGGCATTGCGCCGAAAGCGCGCGTTGCCGTGTACAAGGCCTGCTGGCTGCGTCCGAACAATTCTCGCGCCAGCTGTAATACGTCGGACCTCGCCAGCGCTATCGACGCCGCCGTGGCCGATGGCGTCGACATCATCAACTACTCGGTCGGCAGCTCGCAGCGCCGCATCACCGCACCGGACGATATCGCCCTGATGGCTGCCGCAAGGGCCGGTGTCCTGTCCGTTGTCGCCGCGGGCAATGAGGGCCCGGGACTCGGCACGATCGGTTCGCCCGCCGGGGGTCCGTGGGTCATCACGACCGCAGCCTCGAGCCGCGATGGCGACTTCTCGGTCGAAGCGATGCAAATCGATGCCCCAGCATCGATCGCGGGTCTGTACGCGGTCAAGGAGGCCAACTTCACCCCGTCTCTCGACGACGAGGGTCCGATCGAAGGCCGCCTGGTGCTCGTTGACGACGCTGACGACAGTGGCAGTGTCGACGGACCGGGAACAACCTCTGACGCCTGCCAGGATTTCGTCAATGCCGACGAGGTATCGGGCGAGATCGCGTTCATCCAGCGCGGCGGCTGCGACTTTGACGTCAAGGTGCGTAACGCCGCAAGCGCGGGCGCCGTGGCGGCGCTGGTCTACAACATCGCCGGCGATCCGATTGTCATGTGGGGCGACGCCGGCACCAACGACGTCCCGGCAGTGATGATGGGACAGGCGGATGCCAACCTGATACTCGCCGAGTTCGACGACGGCAACGACGTCACGGTGACGCTCGACAAGGACCTGTTGTTGACACGCACCGATGTCGGCAACGTGATGGGCAGCTTTTCGTCGCGCGGGGCCGGCCCCGTCCCCGACATCTTAAAGCCCGATGTGACAGCGCCCGGCATCAATATCCTTGCGGGCTTCGCTCCCGACGCCGTCAATGCGATGTCCGGCGAGAACTACGCGTACCTGAGCGGAACCTCGATGGCGACACCGCACGTGTCGGGAGTCGCCGCACTGTTGATGCAGGAGCATCCCGACTGGAGCCCGGCGGCCGTCAAGTCGGCGCTGATGACCACGGCACGCCGGGACGTTACGGCGGCCGACGCCGCAACACCGGCGCTGCCGTTCGACTTCGGCGCCGGTCACATCGTGCCCAACGACGCGGTCGACCCGGGCCTCATTTATGACATGGGATCCGACGACTACGATGCGTTTGCCTGCAGCATCGACTCGCCCGCCGTTACGAGTGATTCCTGCGATGCGCTGCTGGCCGCAGGCATCAGTTTCGATACCGGAGACATGAATCAGCCGTCCATTTCGATGTCGAGAATCGTCAATGAGCGCACGGTCACACGTACAGTCCGGAACCCGGGCGACGAGAGCCGTTCGTTCAATTCGGAGGTCATATCTCCGTCGGGCATGCTCGTAACTGTGAATCCACCGGCAATCACGGTGCCCGCCGGCGGCACCGCGTCTTACGACGTGACGATGCGTTACACATCGGGGCCGCTGGATTTGTGGCGCTTCGGCTCACTGACCTGGCAGGGCAACGATCACAGTGTCTTCAGCACTCTGGCCGCGCAGCCGGTGTCGATCAACGCTCCCGGAGAAATCACGGCGCTGGGTGCGAGCGGCAGTTTCGACCTGCCTGTCGAATTCGGATACGGGGGCAGCTACGAGGCACGGGTTCACGGCCTGGCACTGCCCATCGTCATTGATGGCTTCGTCGACAACGACCCGACCCGGACTTTCACCGTGCGCAACGGTAACGGTGTGACCCAGCACGTCATCAGCGTACCGGCCGGCCAGCTCTACCTGCGTTTCGCCCTGTTCGACGCACTGACCGATGGCGACGACGATCTCGACATGTACATCTACTACAGCAGCGACAACGTCAACTGGATCAAGATCGGCGAAAGCGGCGAGCCGACGGCCGAAGAACGATTTGACTACTTCCGGCCGCCAGAGGGATTCTACGCCGTCCTCGTGCACGGCTACGAAACTGACGAGGTTGCGGGCGGCCCCGGCGCCAACTACCAACTGCTCGGCTGGTCCTTTGGCATCGACGACGACCGTGGCAACCTCGCCGCCGACGGCCCGTCGGTCGTCAACGCGGGCACGACCGAGAACGTTTCGGTCAGTTGGTCAGGATTAATCGCGAATACGATCTACTTGGGTGCGATATCGCATAACACGCCGCAGGGTGTCTCGGCACTGACGCTGATTACGATAGGCAATTAGCCGCCACCAGGCGAGCAGCCCGCTCCCTGTCATTGAATTGCAAGAAAGACGCCCTATGCTATATTGAGGGGTAAGGGCGTTGTTCAATCACGGGCGAATAAAAATGTTGCGTTACAGTTCCAGTACGCATCGGCATCTCATGCAGGAATCCGAGTTCGCGCTTCAATCCGCCACGGAATCCCCTGACGAGCGCGTCTCACGAATTGCCAATACGATCATCGACGATGGCCGCATGTACCGTCGTTGGGAGTCGGAGCACGCAAACCTGCTGGTACCGGTTGCTGAGCATCGCAAGAACGTTGCGCAGCTCATGGAACTCCGGAACGCCGAAGTCCAACTCGTCCATCGTCGGGCGCTGTTCCGCTACCTGCGGCGCACCGGTCTCAATGGTGCACCTCGCGAGCAGCTGTTCCGAACCATCCACGCTACCCGCGATTTCAATGACGCGCTGCTCACCGAACACCGCCGTTACATGCTGGCCGTCTCCAGCCATGTCTCCGCGGATCATCTGATCGACGTGATGAAGGATGTCAGCAGCAGGCGGCTGCTGGACGTGTACGCCGCGACCTACGACCGATATTTCGAGATGCGGTGTTTCATCGCGACCGAGCACAGCGGCATTTGCGCCGACCTGGTTCGATTGTCGATGCGCGACGCTACCAAGTCACTGACCCGGGTGCGACTGCGAATTCAGTCCGAGGCACCGGTTACCGACGGCGGCGACTTCGATCGCGAGGCGGCGCTTGCCCGCAGTGGCCGTTACCCCGTACTCGACTACATGGTCGGATAACGGCCTAGGTCGACAACGCCTTGCATTCTTTGTAGCGGAAACAACCGGTTACGTGATCGTTCACCATGCCTGTCGCCTGCATATGGGCGTACACGATCGTGCTGCCGACGAATTTGAAACCCCGTTTCTTGAGGTCCTTGCTGAGCGCATCTGACTCCGGCGACGTCGCCGGCACTTCGCTGTCTTTGCGGAAGCCGTTCTGGATGGGCTCGCCGCCGACGAAGTCCCAGATGTAGTCGCTAAAACTGCCGTATTCCTCCTGCACGGCGAGAAACGCCTTCGCGTTGCTCACTGCCGACTGCACTTTCAGACGGTTACGAACAATACTGGGATCGGCGAGCAACTTCTCGACGCGCTTGTCGGTAAAGCGCGCGACTTTTTGCGGATCGAAATCGGCGAACGCTTTACGATAGCCCGCTCGTTTGTTGAGGATTGTCGACCAGCTGAGCCCCGCCTGCGCTCCCTCGAGAACCAGGAACTCGAACTGCGTGCGATCATCGTAAACGGGGACGCCCCATTCCTTGTCGTGGTATTCGATGTAGTCGAGGCTGACACCTTCCGACCACGTGCAGCGTTTTACGGTTTTCGGCATCGGCTAATAGTTACAAAAAGGCCCGTGCACTGCACGGGCCAATTTTGTCGTGCTTAACCAGATTTACCGGTGTCAGACGGAACCTCCGCAGGAGCCTTCGCCGCAGGAGCCCTCGCCGCAGGAACCTTCAGCATCGCCTTCACCTTCGCTGTCTCCGCCACAGGAACCTTCGCCGGCCGCAAGCATGTAACCTGCGCTCAGGTTCGTCATCGCAAACGGGTTCTCAAGCGAATCGGCATTGGCAGTGCCGCCAAGCGCAAACGATCCTGCAAGCGCGGCGCCTACAGCAAGTGCAATTGGTTTCGCAATTTTCTTCTCTGACATCGTTACTCTCCTGGGTGTGGGTCATTGCCCGAAACCGGGCGTCTCTTCATATCCGATGCGGGTCAAGTGCCCCACATCACCGAATTTATTACGCTGTCCCTGATGGGCTGGAGTCGCTCGTCGCGATTGCCGATGATGGCAATGCTGCCGTCGCCGACGGGCAACAGTACGCCGTTGATGTTGTCGCCGCTCAGGTCCACGGCCGATGACACCTTCTCTTCGGGCATCAGCAGGATCGTGACCGGGCCGGTTTCCCCCTGGATGACCAGGTGCGGCACCGTGTTGCCGTTGATGATGCAGCTTTGCGCGTAGGTGATAAGGCCAGCATCGTGATTCATGCGCGCGATACCGGCAGGCACGACCTGGTTCAGTCTCGCATCGCTGACGGCCCGGTCGCTGACGGTCAACGCAAACGGCTCGTGATCCAGGTGCGCGACGATCTCCTCGGCGAGTGACTCGTAGCTGCCACCCGTGCCAACGAGGCGAACCCCGAGGAATGCGGCGATGACAGCGGTTGCGGCAACGGCCAGCCAGAGCGGCGCCCTGCGGTGCTTCCGCTTGCTGTCGAGCGAGACGACGTTTTCGCTTTGCACGTCGGGCAATTCCGGCATGCGCAGCGGCGGGACATCGATCGACAACGCCTTGACGATCATGGTGTCGAGCGCCCGCATCTCCTCGCGATATGCCTGGCAGTCGCCACAATTCGCCACGTGCGCGCCGCCGTCGTCGAATGACGGGTTCGCAGCAATCGCCTGTTTGTAATCCTCGCAGTTCATCACATCAGTTCTTTCAGTTTGTGCCGGGCGCGGTGCAGGCGTGTCAGCACCGCTCCCT
>JAAUYH010023371.1_pt1 | contig 10131 bp, 6 predicted proteins | sample 7278061 | NCBI WGS metagenome assembly JAAUYH01 (sample SAMN14350203, study PRJNA611818) | marine sediment metagenome | isolation source: surface marine sediment (0.6m) | place: French Polynesia: Moorea | collected 2018-08 | reverse complement strand
CTTACTCTTTCACGTATATGTAACTCATAGCAAATTATCCAATATGATAGATAAGCAACTTATTCTAATTGGTAAATTGGGAGGTCAAGTAGTTTCTCATTTAATAAATAAACTTACTCAATTCAAGCGATGGGCGCTACAAATAGTTCTGTTGGGACTAACCTTATTTCTGTTGCAAATTTCGCTTATGGCAGCCCCCTTAGTGCAGCAACCCCTAGCACCTCCAGATACCTCTAGCCCTCAGGCAACCATGAGAAGCTTTGTGGAGAATGTCAATGAATCTTACCGCATATTGATGATAGCTTATGACCAATATCTCAAAGAACCTGGACCGTTCCCCTCAACTTCAGTAAAAGAGCAAGTAAAACAGGCCGAAATTTTCTTCGAGCGGGCTCAGCGTTGTCTCAATCTAAGTGAGATCCCACCTCGTCTAAAAGATGATGTGGCACTCGAAGGAACTCTGTTGCTGAAGGGGATTCTTGGACGAGTTGAAGTGCCAACCTATGCTGAGATCCCCGATGCAGAAGCTGTTTTCGCCGACGAGGAATTATCCCGCTGGAATCTTCCTCATACAGAAATCGACATTGTTAAGGTTGAATCGGGACCCCAAGTTGGAGAATTTCTCTTCTCTCCTGAGACCGTAGCTCGCCTTAAAGAATTCCATGGAAAGATTCAACAGCTTCCTTACAAACCTGGCGCTCAAGAAGGATTTTACCAATACTATATCTCTACCCCTGGCAGGCTGTTTCCCTTAAAAGGACTTCAGGTTCTGCCGAGTTGGTTGAATGCTGTTTATTGGGATCAGACCCTGTGGCAGTGGATTGGTTTAGGAATTTCTCTACTGATTGCTTTTTGGATTCCCTATAGGAGCTTTCGCTGGAACTGGCGGAGAGTTCCCAGTCTCGCCCCCCCAAAGCGAACTTGGTCAATGCTGCTGCCTCCCCTAATTACCATAGCTAGTTTGCTAGCAGTCAGCTATGTTCTCGATGAGTGGATCAATATTACCGGACAGTTACTTCTGGTTGGATTAATTATCCTGGAAATCATCTTTTGGATGATGGCAGCACTAACGATCTTTCTCTTAGGTAACGCTGTAGCAGAGACCATTATTGCTTCCCCTAGAATTAATCCTAAGGGTCTAGATGCCAGTATGCTCAGAACTGTCTTCAGCTTATTGGGCTTGACTGTTAGCACAATTGTCCTAATTTTGGGAATTGAGCGAGTGGGAATTTCCCTGATTCCTGTTCTAGCAGGCTTGGGAGTCGGGGGTCTAGCACTAGCACTGGCAGCCAGACCGACCTTAGAAAACATTATTGCCGGATTGATCTTATTTGCCGATCGACCTGTGAAGGTAGGAGAATATTGCTGTTTTGGAGAGACGGCAGGAACGGTTCTAGAGATTGGTCTGCGCTCAACGAGAATTCTTGGACTGAACGGGGATATAATTTCTCTGCCAAATTCTCATTTCTCAGAGCTAGAATTATCTAACTATAGTCGGCGCGATCGCATCCTCTTAAGGCATACTGTTAGGCTTCGCTACGAGACAAGTTCTGAGCAACTGCGATTTGTGCTAGCCAAATTACGGGAAATGATTCTAGCTCACCCCAAGCTTCTTGAAAAACCAGCGCAAGTCAGATTCGTAAAATACGGGGATTACTCCAAAGATGTGGAAATTTTCGTCTATGTAGATACGGGGGACTGGTTTGAGTTTACGGGAATTCAGGAGGATGTGCTGCTACGAGTTCAGGATCTTATTGAGGCAGCAGGTACATATTTTGCCCTTCCCTCCCAGACGAACTATCTCCCCCAAGATAGCGGAATCGATCTAGAGCGGAGTAAGACTGCTGAGGCTCAGGTTCAGGCTTGGCGTTCAAAAAAGACGCTTCCCTTTCCAGAATTTTCTCCCGAGCAACGTGAGCAGCTCCGCGATACTCTGGATTTCCCGCCAGAAGGTTCGCTAAATCGCAGTTCAGCTTCAGATAATGAAAACAGCGATCGAGAAAATTAGCTCTAATTAAGAACTATTTTTGATGATATGGATCTTGACAATTGAATAGTAAGATTATAAGAAAGCTAAGCTTCAAGAGAGTAAGTATTTTGTTCAACAGTAAACCCAAGAGATTCAAGTGGCGATCACGAATAGTTCTGTTGGGACTAGCTTTACTTTTGCTGCCAGTTTATCTTGCATCAACTTCCTTAGCAGAGAATCCTCTGACAAGCGAACCTCCAGTGGATTCTCCACTGCCGAGAGCCCCTCTAGTGCAAAATCCCCTCAAAACCCCAGATACCTCTAGTCCTCAAGCGACTCTCAGAAGCTTTGTGGATAATGTCAACAAAGCACACCAAATAATAATGGCAGCTCATGAGCAGTCTCAGCAAGAATCTGAACTGCTATACTCGGACTCAGTTAGCAAGCAAATCACAGAGGGCAAAATAATATTCATGCGTGCCCAATATTGTCTGGATTTAAGTAAAATTCCCCAGCGACTGAAAAAGGATAGAGGAATTGAAGGAACTTTGTTACTGAAGGAGATTCTGGACCGAATTCAGTTACCAAGCTATGACCAGATTCCCGACGCAGAAGCTGTTAAAAACGAGGGGTTGTCTCGCTGGACAATTCCCCGTACAGAAATCAGTATCGTTAAAGTTGAGGAAGGACCTAAAGCTGGAAAATTTCTCTTCTCTCCTAGGACGGTTGATAGATTGAAGGAGTTCTACAAGCGGGTTGAACAGTTACCCTACCAAGCCAATGCCACGGAAGGCTTTTACCAATTCTATATCTCTACCCCTGGCAGCCTGACTCCCTCCAATTTAGATCCTTTTTTCCTCGCCTTGCCGAGTTGGTTGCATACCAGATATTGGGAACAGACCCTCTGGCAGTGGATTATGCTCTGGATTTCCTTTCTGATTACTTTCGGGATTCTCTACGGAAGCTTGCGCTGGAACCTGCAGAGAGCGGCAGCCTTAGTGCCTCCGCAGCAAACTTGGTTTCGGCTGTTGCCTCCCATAATTGCCCTTGCTTGTTTAGGGGCGCTTGAGAATTTTATCAACGAATGGATTAATATTACTGGAGAATTACTGCTGATTTTGTCAATTTCCCTAGAAATCATCTGGTGGATTCTGATATTGCTAACTCTCATTCTCTTGGGCAACACTTTGGCAGAGACGATTATTGCTTCCCCAAAAATCAACTCTAAAGGCCTAGATGCTGGTGCAATTAGGTTGGTTTTTCGTTTGTCGACTATAACTATTGGGATAGTTGTCCTAATTTTAGGACTGGAGGGCGTGGGGATTGCCCTCTCTCCTATTCTGGCTGGTTTGGGAATCGGGGGTGCGGCATTAGCACTAGCAGCTAGACCAACTCTAGAAAATATCTTTGGCGGACTTACATTATTCGCAGATAGAACAGTCAAAGTAGGAGAGCGTTGCTGTTTCGGAGATAAAGACGGGTATGTAAAAGCGATTGGCCTACGCTCAACACGAATTCTCGCCATGAATGGTGATTTAATTTCTATCCCCAATTCTAAATTCTCCGAGCTAGAATTAGTCAACAAAAGCCGACGCGATCGCACACTCCTAAGTCAGACTATTGGCTTGCGCTACGAAACTACTTCTGAACAGCTACGGTTTGTTTTGGTCAAATTGCGGGAAATGATTCTCGCCCATCCCAAACTTCTTGAGGAGAACGCACGAGTCAGATTCGTAAAATTCGGGGATTATTCCCTGGACTTGGAAATTTTCGTTTATGTGGAAACAGGTAAGTTACTGGAATTTCTAGGTATTCAAGAGGATGTGTTGCTGCGAATTATGGAGATCGTTCAAGCAGCAGGAACAGACTTTGCTTTTCCCTCCCAGACAACCTATTTTTCCCGAGATAGTGGACTCGATTCAGAGCAAATTCGGACTGCTGAAGCTCAGGTACAAACTTGGCGCTCCAAAGGCGAGCTTCCCTTTCCAGATTTCCCTCCCGAACAACATCAACAGCTTCGAGGTAGTTTAGATTTCCCACCAAAAGGCTCGCCCAATAAACATTCAGCTTCAGATAATGAAAACAGCGATCAAGAGAATTAGCTTCAATTAAGAACTATTTTTGATGATATGGATCTTGATAATTGAATAGATAAGATTATGAGAAAGCTAAGCTTAAAAATAGTAAGTATTTTGTTCAACAGTAAACCCAAGAGATTCAAGTGGCGATCGCGAAAAGTTCAGCAAAGCTGCGCCTTTGGTAAGGCACTTCGTGGTGTGCTGCAAATAGTTCTGTTGGGATTAACTATACTTCTGCTGCAAACTTCACTAACGGCAACTTCCCTAGTAAAGCATCCCCTCGCACCTCCGGATACCTCTAGCCCGCAGGCGACTCTGAGAAGCTTTGTGGAGAATGTCAACGAATCGCACCGAATATTGATGGCAGCTTATGACCAATATCGAAAAGAATCTAGTCTGATCTCCTCGACCTCAGTTAACCAGCAATATAAACGGACAGAAATTCTCTTCCAAAGGGCCGCGAGTTGTCTGAATCTAAGTGAGATACCCCAGCGTCTGCTACATAATATTGCAGTGGAAAGAACTCTGCTGCTTAAGGAGGTTCTTGACCGAATTGAGGTACCAACCTATGCCGAGATTCCCGATGCTGAAGCTGTTGCCGCCGATAAAGAATTGTCTGGCTGGATCCTTCCCAATACAAGAATCGACATCGTTAAAGTTAAGGAGGGACCCAGAGCAGGAGAATTTCTCTTCTCTCCTAAGACGGTTGCTCGCCTTGAGGAATATTATAAGAAGGTTCAAAATCTATCCTATAAACCTCGTGCCACAGAAGGTTTTCACCAATTCTATGTCTCTACTCCTGGTAGTCTGGTTCCCTCCATAATTAACATCTGGTTTCAGGCTTTGCCTCCTTGGTTGAATACTCCTCATTGGGGTCAGACTTCATGGCAGTGGATTATGCTAGTGATTTCCCTGCCGATTGCTTTCTGGATTCCCTACAAGATCTTTCGCTGGAACTTGCGGAAAATTGACGCTCTTGCCCCTCCACAGCGAACCTGGCAAAGGCTGCTGTCTCCCATAATTGCCGTTGCTAGTTTCGCAGCAGTCAGCTATTTTCTCGACTACTGGGTCAATATTACTGGAGATGTACTCCTGATAGTGTTAATTCCCCTGTTAATTATCTTTTGGATCATGGTTGCAATAACTATCTTTCTCTTGGGCAACGTTTTGTCAGAGATCATTATTAGTTCCCCAGAAATTAACCCTCGGAGTCTCAATGCCGGCGCGATCCGGATGGTCTTTCGCCTGCTTAGTGCGATCATTTGTATAATCATTCTAGTTCTGGGATTTGAGCGCGTGGGAATTTCTCTTACTCCTATTCTGGCGGGTTTGGGAATCGGGGGTGCGGCATTGGCACTGGCAGGCCAAAAAAGCATAGAAAACATCATTGGCGGACTGACCTTATTCGCTGAGCAGCGTGTGAAAGTGGGCGAGCGGTGCTGCTTCGGAGAGAAAGAAGGGTATGTAGAGGAAATTGGCTTGCGGTCAACACAGATTCGGGCCCTCAACGGTAATTTAATCTCGATGCCTAATTCTACATTTTCCGATCTAGAGTTAGTTAACAAGAGCCGAATAGATCGCATTCTTTTAAATCAGACTATTGGGTTGCGCTACGAAACAACTTCTGAGCAACTGCGCTTTGTGCTGGTCAAATTACGGGAGATGCTCCTAGCTCACCCCAAGCTTCTGGAGAAGGGAGCGCGAGTCAGATTCATAAAATACGGGGATTACTCCAAAGATGTGGAAATTTTCGTCTATGTGGATACAGCCGACATCCCTGAGTTTCTGGGCATTCAGGAGGATGTGCTGCTGCGAGTTCAAGATCTCATCGAATCAGCGGGGACAGACTTTGCCTTTCCTTCCCAAACGACTTATTTCTCCCGAGATAGCGGACTCGATCGAGAGCGAAGTAGAGCTGTTGAAGCTGAAGTTCAGAATTGGCGCTCAAAAGGTACGCTTCCCTTCCCTGATTTTGCTGAAAAGCAGCGTGAGCAGTTCCGCGATACTCTGGATTTCCCTCCAAAAGGGTCGCCAAATGGCAGTTCAGCTTCAGATAATGAAAACAGCGATCAAGAAAATTAGCAGCGGAATACATTATGCCAAGTGTGATGATGCTCTAGTTCTTCAGTGCTTGGCTTTTTGGGTTTAAACTAGGGGCAAAAATAACATAACATTTATTGTTTTAAACGGAGTATTTCGCCAAATTTGAAGGATTGAAGCTGTATTAACTGTTCTTGAACTTCCTGAAACAGCTCCAGTAGTTCGCCAAAGGTTCGGTTGAAAATTTCTTGTCCTAATGGTTTTCCCCTCTCACCACCCACCACTAACTGATCATCTAATATTCTAGTAATCAAGAGAGTGCTCCCTAGATTAGGGTGAACTAGATCGCAAAACAATTCATACAAATGGATAATCGACTGATTTTCTCGTCCCCACTTCTCAAGACAAGTCAGAATATTAACTTGAGCTGGTTGAACTATTGGTTCAGGTTTTAGTCCTTTGATATTCTGAAAATGATCGGCTAAATAAGTATTCCAATCAAATCGGCGTCCGGCTAAATGCTTATCTAGCCACTGAATTAATTCTTCAAGTTCAGAATCCGTTACTATACCATCAGCAACTACTTCATGAGCTAAGGGCAACATTTTACTAGTGACATAGTAGCGCAGGACAGCGGTATGCTCTATGATCGCTCGTCCAATTAATCCATAGAGCAAGTAATTTTCTTCATTCAGAACTTTAATTAAACATTGAGAAAAAACAGAATATTTTTTGAGATAAACCATTGACAAGGTATCTAAGTAATGATCTAACAAATCCTGTAAATTTTCTGGAGGTTGCCAAACAATTTCTTCTGGGCTTCTAGCCGCTAAGCTCAGGGCAAGTTCTTCAAACTGCTCTAATAGAGGGGTAATTTGCTTTTCAACTTGCTGGCAAAATTGCTGAGAAAATTTTGGAGCAGAATTGTGTGGTTTCAAGAGGCTAAATCCTATACTCACAATTGAATATTTGAGATGGAGGAAAAATTCCTTCATTCCTTTAAGCTAAGAGATTATAGTTGCGTGAGTCAAGATCGGAATGCAGAAGGCAGAACTTTCATGTATTTTAAATGTATCTTAGTAGCTAAGAAAAGCTGTAGGTACTGTCTAATTATTTTAACGCGGAATGCGGTCAGCGCAGGCTCCGTCGTTTTACGGCGGAGTACCGCTGACTTCAGTTGATTAAGTTGAAAGCTCTCTCGTAGTAATCTAGAAAATGGAAAACAAAGGCGACCTCTCCACTCGTGATGCTAAATCATTAAAAAAAATATCTTCCACTTTATTCTCATCTTCTCTACTCGCGATCGCAACTGCTGTAGTTGGCGTTAATTCCCTGATTTTTCAGCCTATCCAAGCTTTGGAACTACCAAGCGGACAGAGGGTTTTTGAGAAAGCACCGCGCCTAATTCGTTCGGCTACGAATTTTCAAACTAGGGACAGTCTCGCATACTACTATTTCACAATTGAAATACCCGAAGATGCAGGAGAACCTCTTAAGGCGGTTACTATTCTACAAAAGGCTAATTTAGAGGAAATTACTTTTTTCCCGAACAAAACCCGTGCTTTCTATGGCGATAAATTCAAGAAAGATTTGTCGATTCCTCTGGTTTCAGCAGAGTCGCTCGCCAGTAAAGAATCCTCTGAAAATAATGGGGTAAAAGTTGTATTGGAGAAAGCTGTAGAAGCGGGTAACATCGTAACAATTTCTCTGAGAGCCCGTAACCCTCGGTATGGTGGGATCTATCTGTTTGGAGTGACAGCCTTTCCTCTAGGGGAAAATAGCCAAGGTATTTATTTAGGCTCTGGTCGCATTCATTTTGTCATACGTGGTGGCAGATAAATTAGGACAGCTTTTACTTAAATCTTAGAGCTTATAGCTAAAAACCAGGAACTAAATTAAGTAATCATCTAGATATAAAACAGCAGAGATTTCATTGCCTTATCAATAAAAAAGTCTTTGACTCCAAAAAAGTTGCACAAGGGATTAGATTATTCGTGACAACGAGAATAATTGTCTATCCCGAACTATTTTGTCGATACAAAATAATAATAAGTAAGCATTTCTCAAACATGTGAATAAGCTGTACAAGAAATAGAATGGAAAAAGCTATGAGACTATTTAAATAGCCCAGTAACCTTATTTCTCTGACGCTGCATCGAGCTATGAAAAATCTCGTAGTTATTCTAAGGTAGAAACCAAGATACCTAACAAAGAAATTTTGCTTGGTGGTTCTTTTCTTACTCAAAGGAAAATCAATCTGGTCTCTTAGTTTGGGAATAATCAGTGAAAAATAAAGCTGGCAAGCAGAAATTCCGGCAAACATGAAAATTATAGAAGCCAATATTAACCTCCAAGCATCAGAACCTGAATCTAACTTGGAAAGATCAATGTAAGTAGCAGATAGTGCCGTGAGGGACATTGAAATTAGAATCGCACTTGGTTCAGTATTTGGAGATTGATTCACTAATCTTTGCAAAATGATTTGTTCAATTTAAAATTATTTTATTATGGAAATAGTATAAATAATTGAAATTGGGCGACAGCTAGCTTCGCCTCATGGAAATCAAAAAAGGTCAAGCTATGGTCAATTATCAGTCCTATTTTTGGCTTAATTATAACTTCTGTCTTCTTTTAAGCTAAAAGAAACAAGCACAGAATCTTTTTATATTTAACTACAATTGCACATGAGATACTTCTGATAAAGTGCTGATCACAATAAATCTCATGACTCAAGCTGTTTTTCCCCAATTTGCTCTAGGGTAACCATGTTGAAATCTAGCGGTCAACTCCCAACTTATATTACTTGGGGCTTATTATTTCCTATCATCTTTCTTAACTTCTGGCTGTTAGGATTGATGTTTAATTTTTTACAGCCATTTCCCAACATTTTGATTACTGCTGCCCTGTTTGCTTTTTTGCTAAACTTCCCCATAAGCTGGCTCCAAAAACTCGGTTTACCAAAAGGATTGGCAGTTGCATTGGTGTTTATCTTAGCCATCTTAATTGTGGCAACTTTGGGTTTAATTATCATTCCTCTGTTAGTACAACAACTTAGCGAATTGCTTTCTAGTTTACCCCAGTGGATTGAGTCGGGAAGTCAACAACTGCAAAATTTAGAAAAATGGGTGGTCGAGCAACAATTATCCTTAGATCTTAATTTTAATCAAGAATTGGCTTTCAATCTTGGTAAAGTCTTTACTCAAGCAGCACAAAAATTATCCGAGACTCTTCAATCTCTCAGCAGTCAGATTTTTAATATTATCTTCGGAACCATTAGCAGCATTTTAAACATTCTCTTAACTTTTGTGTTAACCCTTTTCTTAGTATTGACCGGCAAGAATGTTTGGAGAGGGATTTTTAGCTGGTTTCCCATGCCGTGGGGCGAAAAAATAAGCCAAATAACACAGCAAACTTTTACAAAATACTTTGTCAGTCAAGCAATATTAGCGATAATTTTAAGTGTTGCTCAGACAATTGTCTTTACAGTTTTGCGAGTACCCTACGCAGTTTTGTTTGGCTGCGTAATTGGCATGACCACACTAATCCCCTATGCTAGTGCCTTTACCATCATCTTGGTTAGTTTGCTGTTGGCTCTTCAAAACCTGGGATTAGGTCTGGAAGTTCTTGTAGCTGCGATTATAGTTGGTCAGATCAATGATAATGTCGTAGCTCCCAAGTTGACTGGAGAAATGACGGGACTAAATCCAGTGTGGCTCATTCTCGCTCTGCTAATGGGGGGCAAACTAGCAGGTCTATTGGGTTTATTAATCGCTGTGCCTTCTGCCAGTGTGCTCAAGAAATCCGTTGACCAAATTCGAGGAATCTCGACAGAAGGAAAATTAGCTCTGACCAGCTCAATTGAAAATTGACGCTCCCACCGATAAATCGGGGGATTCTTGCTTCACCGACACGTAGCTAGAGACAGCTCCCGCCGACTCCCCGCTAGAGGTATCTCCACAAGCTTGTCTTGGTGCGCGTTCCTTGGCTGCTTGAAAAGCAGCAGGGTCGCACCGCAACACGGTCAGCCCGACCGCTGTCTTGGTG
>JAAUYH010143640.1_pt1 | contig 10132 bp, 9 predicted proteins | sample 7278061 | NCBI WGS metagenome assembly JAAUYH01 (sample SAMN14350203, study PRJNA611818) | marine sediment metagenome | isolation source: surface marine sediment (0.6m) | place: French Polynesia: Moorea | collected 2018-08 | reverse complement strand
TTCGCAACATTTGGATTCATTCCGAACCGATGTCGTGTCCAAGAAGCAGGCATCTTACAAATTTTCTACTTTACAAGAATAGGTACCTCAACGATCTAATATATTTCTTTCAATCAGGATGACAAAAATAGGGCGTATGTACCTCTTTCAAGGTCGACGGGCGGACTTGATCACCATCTAGTAGCGATCTGACTCGCGTGTGCAGTTAGGCATCTCTACGCTCTTCGGTACAGTGACTATAGCAGCGGCATCTGCAACCGCGAGCTTTGGCTCACGTTACAGTTTCTAATTGATATTCCTTAGAATTGTCTCGGATATTATTGTTGAAGAGTTCTTCTATTGTTGTAAGGAGAACATCATCAGCGGAATGAAATTCAGTGTGCGAGCTCAAAGGATGATCCAATTTCATCGCTTAAACCCTATGGCTCATCTTGCTTTTTTACAAAAGACTTCAAGAGAGAAATGAAGACAGCGCAAGCCTGCAGCCACTTCTTTAGCCTAAATTGAATTTGTGTCTCGGAAGAACCTGTGAAATGTTTATCGGTGAATTTAGAAAGTGAAAATTTCTTTTCAAGGATTTCCCTAAATATTGCTCCAGTTTACCGAATTTAGTCATGGAAAAATCGAAACTGCTACTCATTTGATGCAAATTATAGTTGTGCTACTATTCATGTTTGTTTCATGCATTACGAAGCACAACGGCACTTGTTAATAATGGTGGATGAATAAGATTCGTCAACCTGCTATCTATTGAGTCTCTGTGTAGCAAAATAAGAGTTGTGAAATGAAAACAGAAGTAGATAAAGACCAAAAGTAAAAATGCGACAAGATGTTCCGCAATTTGTGATGAGAAGAAAAATGTACGCGATGCTTGATCTGCGCGCGCTCTGTGGGAGCAAAATCTCACAAAGATCCGTAAGGCACTTCAATATTTTGCGTATGGAAACTTAATCTGCGTAATTACTCGACACGCACAACGATCCGTGGACAGTCTCTTTTGAATAGTAGTAGTTTGGATGTAGTTCTAGCATGCAGATGAAATTCTACCGGAGTATTAACTCCATTATCGCTCATTGAATTGTTGCAACTATATTTTCTATTGCTTGTGCCGTTAAATGCCAATCTACTATTATGTTTGCTTCGAGCAGAATCATTTAATAGTACATTCATCGCAAAAAGAGTCTCGCATTCTCAATCAGCAATAATTAGGCAAAGCAATTGCTCTAATTTTTTTAACGATATTTGATACGAATCTCGTCTGGGTCGAATCATCCCTAATTTCCAATATCAATACCTTTTTTTGAAATAGAAAAGGTATTTTGCAATTTCTGATCATGTTTACGGAAAGATTCCTGGATTGTAGTTTCGTATTGCAGATTGTACTGACCCATCCAATCTGCATGCCTTGTTTTTCTGCTACCTATCGGCCTGAAAGGCTTCCCTTTGCGCGATTAATTACTCTTTCCTTTCTGATGGACGGCGGTCTCTCTTTACTACCCAAACGAAATAAACGGTTGCCTTCCCGGTCTGGGAGAGCAACATTCACTACTTTTCTACCTCTCTCTTTCACTTCTCACTCCATCCTATCATGGTAGCATCTGTTCGAACTACCGCCATGAAAACTATTTCTTAATAAAGAATGGTTTGATACTATATTGAACTTATTCTAGCAATACCTGATTAATTGCTCTCATCCTCTTCTTCTTCTCTGGCAATCGCAGCCAACTCTAGCTCGGAGTTTAACCATCGCTGGAGCCAGTGCCGGCATTATTACAGTTTTGGAGCGTGTGTCTTCTTCTGCTTCACGATCACGCTGAACGCTCTCCTCGCTGTCTCCAAGGAACCCAACCCCCAGCAAGAAGATTTACATAATGGCATCAGATTTTTCCGCCATTGTTGCTCGCCACTCTGTCTCGTGCTCCTGCATTTCGGCACGGCGAGCCGGTAACGCGGTTTTGGCGTAGTTCTTGATCGCCTCCTTGACCTGCTGCCAGGGATTTTCGGTCGCAATTGAAGCCTGCATTAATGTGCTATCCTTGACAGCTTTCTCCAGCACCTTTTCGACTTTCCTCACAGACTTTATGGCACTAGCGGCAGCATCCGACAGTGCGCTGCCCATGTTGCTGGTCAAAAGTGCTACCATTTAGCGCACGTTACGCATTGATGCGATACTTCATGTAACACGCAAGCAAATTCAGTGTGATTCACCGTCCGAAAAGGCACTATTTCATCCACAATCACCATGTATTGTTAAGAACACGCAACATATCTCATTTTCGATTTTTTATTTTTGCTCCTAAACACAAATTCTGTTCGACAATTGTGTTTCGGATTTATTTGTTAGTTCTCTGCTGTGTATTTATTTTTCGCATATCTCCTGCGAATTAATTTTTACACCTTTGCTGTGCATATCTGTTATACATTACTGTTATGTATGAACACTGTAATGAAATTACTCCACTTGTAATACCAACGCATTTAAGGCAACTCTTCTCACACCAAACGTAATGCATGCTATCTGTGCACTAATCAATCGTTTTGAGCACATGTATTTATTTATATACGCGTACTACCAATTTGTAATATATACCAGTGATCTGTTCTTGCATTTGCACTTATCCTATGCGCTATTTATCCGATTCTGTCACACATCCGCTTCTTCAATCGTGATCGATTATAATTTTGCTATTCCGTAACTGATGTAATGCACTTTGAATTCAAACTTCTGTAATTTTTAATCGTACGATTTAACAAAGGAACGTTAAACCAAGGTGACTAACAATCAGAACTCGCAAAAGACATTGAACACAAAGTGGACGTCTGCAAAATCTTTGACAACAACAACCAAAAAAATTGCGCACACCTCTCCTATGGATGACTCAACGAAGGAAATCCCTCCCTCTATTAATGTCAAACCTCTTGAAGGAAACTTGGATTATTCTCACTGGGGTCGCAATGCTCGTGCATCTATGGTACGCCACGATCCTCTTCTACTAGGACTTGAATCTGCACCTCTTGATGATTCCGCTGCCCAGCAACGTGGGAGGAACAAAGCCAACGCTATTCCGAAATGCGATACCACTCTTATGTTGAGCCAAGCTGTACAATTTCGAATTTTTGGGTATTATTATGACCAAACGAAGACTGCGCATGAACTTGGACAATTCTGCTGTACGTGAAGAATTCGAACGAGAGAAGAATCCCAACAACCAAAAAAGGAATACCAAACCTCAACCCCCTCCCAACTCAGTCCAACGCGTTCAACACAATTCAAACCGTACTCACCGCCGTAGAAACTCTCTGAATTCGAACAACCTGAAGCCGAATAATCCAATCCGAAAGAAAGGACTGTGCTACTATATTGGGAAGCTTGGTCACTTCAAGCGTGTATGCCGCAAGAAAATTGCCGACGACAAGCGACGTCAGAACAACTCAGGTATTCAGCATAACAGCCGTCAAGGAAAAAAATCATGGCATGACCAGAACCAAATGAGCGGCAATTCGACTCAGAACAACTGGAACGAAACCGACCACAATATCAATAAGTCAGATGTTCAAGCTCTTATTTCTGAAGTATAATCCTTGACGAAGAACAACTCCAGACATATCCCAAACCAATTCAGTGGATTCATGGCACAAGTGAAATTCCCCAGCAATGTTCCTGAGTTTTGGTAAACGAAAAACCCGAATACGTACATTGAATCCGGAGCTACTCATCATTTCTTTTACCGGCGCTCTTCATTCAGTACCTATTATGCTATCAACGAAGAAAATGTTCAAGAAGCGAAGCCTACTTCAAAAATCGTTGAAAAGGGATTGTCACAATACCTATTGGAATGGCTTCAATGTTGAAGCTTATGATGCTCCAAAATCTTCGTCGAACATTATCTGAGTTGGATTACTACTGAAGAACTTTGAATCGTTCTCATTCAGCCAATTCATGGATAATCAGGCTGCTTCTGTAAGTAGAAAGGTACGATGAACATCATCGATGAAATGAAGCTGAAGGATGCTTTATACCCATTAGTTGTATTAACACTAAACCCAAGCTCGTATCAAGCCAACACTGTTAAGAAAAAATATCTGTTGACAAAAAGAACTGCAAGCTGCGACATTTGAGTCCTAATCGTTTGAACAAGTTATCTGAGCTGAACTCAAACATTCCTACATTTGATCGACAAATATTCAAACAGCACCAATGTGTACTACACCTGGTCGGAAAAAGAAATGGTCCGACGTATCATCCTATCTCGAAAAACTACTAAACCTCTTGAACTTATCCACCTTAAAACATCTGGACCTGTCGAATCATCACATGAAGGTTATCGCTAGACTGTCGTGGTTGTAGATGAATTCACCGCTGCGTCGTTTATCAGAACTTTAAAGAAGAGATCAGAAATCATCAAAGCATTTGACGAGCTCAAACATCGGGCTGAAGTCGAACCGCAAATGCATGGTATCAGACTCAGGAACATCAGGCTCGACCGTGCAAGCGGAACCTATACAAATACATTTAAGTAATTCTGCAGTAAAAATAGTATCTCCCTTGAGCATTAACTTGCATATGCACTTCAAGGCAATGCTTAAGCTGAACGAATTATTCGTGAACATTGGACTCGTTCGCGTTATTTACTATTTCTTCCAACTTGCCCAAGTACTTCTGGCCTAAAGCAATCCATCACGCTAACTGGCTACGCAATCGCCTACCTGCTTTCGGTATTGTCTATGAAATACACAGAATGCGTTGGAAATCCAGTGCATAAATTGACTATGAACCGCTTTCAGAATTTGGATCACCTGGATTTGCTTTCATCTACTGCAGTGAAATGTCAAGAGAAAAGAAACATTTAACTAGAAATCAATTTGCTTATTTTGTAAGCATGGCGAGTGACACTAGACTTATCATGGTATTCATTCCCCGTACGAAGCCGTTCAAGATTATTGCCGCACAGACTTTCGCAAGTATGAAAGTGATCCACTACCAGGAGTCGAGGTTTTTCTGAATGGAATTGCAAAAGAAGTTGAAGCTGAAGAAAGACTCCAAAAGGAAATCCGCGTAGAAGCTATGCTCATCCAAGCATTTACGGCAACGCACATCACAAATGCTCTCTGTCTAGCCTCGAAGAAGAAACTAATTGACCCAAGGTACCCTCGAACTTCGATGAGGCATGTGAGTACCCTGGCTGCAAATCTGACATTGAGAGAAAATTCAATGCTTGCGTGAGATAAGAACTTGAACTTATGTCGAATTGGAACCTAGTTTGAAACCAGCTCCGTTGACCTGGGTCTCTAAAATGAAATCATTAGACGCAGAAGGAAAGAATTCTATGGAGAAATCCCGTTGTTGCCTAGGAGTTGATCATCAACAAGCCTATGTCGACTATGACTCCACTAACATATATACTTCTATCGCATTTCATGACTCCATTCGGATGCTGTTAGCGACTGCAACCGCGCAAAACCTTACGCTCGAAGGTTCGGATACTAGCTGCGCCTATTTGTACGGCGACCTGAACATCTCTATTCTCATGGAACAACACCCAGATTTGACAAAGCGTCATTCTATGGCTGGACACGTAAGTGAACTCAACAAGTAATTGTACGGCACTAAGCAGGCAGGCGAAATATGGGGCCCATTCCTTGACAAGTCACTCAAAAATTAAAGCTTCCCGAACTCCAACTACGACCATGGCATTTACTTATACAACCAAGGGACGTGCTTCGTTATCGTTGCTATCGCTGTCGACCACTTGGCGTTCGCATCATATTCAAATCAACTACTAGAAAAGTTGAAAACACACCTATCCACTAACTACGATGTGCAATTATTCAGCAAACTCAATGAAATATCTCACAACAACCAGACAGAATCGTCGTCAACCAGGAAGGTTACTCCAAGTCTATGTTCAACGATTATGGAATGGAAAGCGCAGACAGTGCCACTAGAACTCTCTTGAAAGATGCAGATCTATTACCTGCGCATGAGAATGAAGTGTGCTCGAACACTGCGAAACATAAAAAATGTCATTCACTTACCGGAAGCTTACTGTATCTCGCTGTATGCGCTCGTCCGGATATACCTTTGCCTCTTGATGTCGTTGCTCTCAATGTACATGTACCAACTGTGCGGTACATGAAAGTACTAAGACGTATTTTACATTACGGCACAGGAACGGTTCATTATGGTCTTAAATACCCTTGTTTGGCTTAGTTGTTACCCCACTCTCTTGAAACGCATGTTGACGCCAATTAAGTAGGTTCCATGAGACTAGGAATCACGCTTCGGGATGGATAATCGGCATCAAAAAATCACCGGTAGTGTGTAAATCAAGGAAGCAATCGATCATAGCGGCATCTTTTGCAGAGTCCGAATACATCGCTATGTGCGATTGCGTGAAGAAAGTAAGCTGGATAAGCACACTATTTTGGGAATTAGTCCACTGCAAACCTTGGCTAGAAGAATCGGCCATGTATGTGCCAACTGCCGTGAACATCGACAGCTCTGTTGCACAAGCGCTTGCCATGAACATGCAAGCTTCTGCCAGGACTAAGTAACATTATGTCAAGAATGCATTCGAGCAGGGGCTTGTTGTCTTACACTATGTAGGATCTGCGTAAAGTACGTAAAACATGTGGACAAAAATCTTGGTCCTCAAAATACTGAAGCACTTAACTCGAATAATTGGTTTATCATGCAATTGAACCTGGCATCAAGGCACTCGCAGTTCAAGTTTTACTTTTACATTGCGTTCAGGTGCGTTCCGATTTGCGCGTTCATCTGTGTTCTCCTGGTGTGTTTTCTCACCTCGACCATCTGACTGTACTTCTCTCTATTGTTTCCTCTAAGATATCATTTGCGATATTACACCACGAGCCAGATTTGTAGACGCTTCATTGTTGTCTTACTAGTTACTTTGCTGGTAATGGATGCGAATTATGCACCAAAGTGTGGGTATACCGTCAAAATTCAACAAGACCATGGGATGATACATTTTTAATGAACTCTAGGATTTTGGAAACTTCTTTATTCCGAGGCACAGTGCTACGTATCGGCCGAAATGGTTTCCCCATTTGGTGTTAAATAACACTTTTTTTCTGAGAGACAGCAATCTTCCTTACTACCCTTACGAAATAAAAGGCTGCCCTCCCGGTTTAGGAGGCTAGCATTCAATACATGCCTACCTCTCGCTCTCCCTTCCTTCTTCCATCTATCATATTCTGTATCAATCTCTGTCGAAGATCCGCCACAAATTGCTGATATCCCTTGCAGTGTTATAGAGCATCGGGTTATGTTGCGAGACAACTGAATAGTGCAGACAGTGCATCGATGTTCTATCGTACGAAATATCTTTCGGAAAGATTCCTGACTCATACTACGACAATGCTCATTGTATTCAGCTATCTTTCGACGATCCGCCAAAAGTTGTTCATATACTTTACTGTGCCGTAGAGCATGAGGTAATATTGCGGGAAAACTAGGAATCCAGACAGTACGACAATGTTATATAGTACGAAATGCGTGATTCCCTGAATACTGCGAAAGAATCAAAATAGAGCACAGCTGAGTACCGTTCATGATTCTACACCAATTGTGGCCACCATTAAGCAATATCTCGAACATGTTTAACTAGTTGACATGATTATGTAGACATTTAAATTGCAGATTGGTCTAGTTCGAGGTACCTTGATGCACAACAGAAATGCAACTTTGCAGTAGTGGGGTGCACCTTCCTCCTTTCGCAAAAATGGGGCATTAGGAGGGAATATATCAAGTTTGTTGACAAAGTAAGGGAGCTATCTATGCAACTCGCTTCTATTCGGTAACAGCATACAGTATTGGTACCACGATTTTCGTGCGGAAGAATATGAAGCACTTTCGAACTGTATTTTGTCATCTATGGAAATTAATCGGCGAATGTGAGAACGAAAGCTAACAAGCCTCGATTCTTACAGAATCTTCTCGACTTTTTGCTGATTCCACAGTAGAGAAATCGTATTCTGAATTCCTCAGCATCTCGTTTAGAAGAAATGCGATGCAAAAATATTTCGAAACTGTCCAGTTCTCGTTGAAGTATGTGCAATGATCCTTCCTCTCTTGTAAGAAAAAATATTTGTCTGACTTGAAACGAGGATAGCGAGTGCAGCAACTCCCGGCAACTGTGTCGTTTAGAATTGAGGTGTATATCAATTGCTTTATTCATTACTCAGATGATCTCCAATCTGAATTCCTCGCACACAGTTGAACATTGGCAAACAACAAGCGTACAGTTCCCCTACAGATGATCATCTCTTGCAATGTATACGCATGATCGTTCACCGTGCTGTCTTGAGCACTGCACAGAATCAATTTCGATTCTCATAACAAAGCGGTTTCGCACTCCGGCAACACTTTCCATAATTAAAGTTTCTGATTCTTGTCCTGTAACGCTCCGAGTACTTGAATATAAATCCAGCTTCACGGAAAAACCGGCATGACCCACATGTGACCCGAACTTCACAATAGCTGCCCAGTCACCGGGTCTATACGCCTTTATTGCCTTGGTGCACTCTCGGTATAACAGACCACAACCAGTAGCACTCGTAGTCACTATATCAGGCACAGGGTTAGGCACTGGACGTGGGACTGTCAGCATCGAAAACAGAGCGATGCAGACCAAATTAACAGCAGTCCTTAAGAAGGAAGAAATGTTCAATGGGAATTGGTGACTTGCTCTATCAGTCGTTTTTGGTTTGAACGTGAAATCAAGGGTATAGTGGAGCGATATATGAAGCTCTCTCTCGAAAAAGTCGAAGCAATCTATATTACAGTTCCACTGGGCGTTATGGATGCTCGACAGCAGTGTTGACGTATCTACAGGCTTGAGACCAATTTCATTGCCATTGCAATAAATTGCAATTTTTCACGACTTATTCTAATTAGAAATGTCGACCAAATTGCAATACTTATTGCATATATAAGCAATACTGCAATATCTATTTTAGTTTTTTTGTACCAAATTTTGATTTAGCGATGCCACATGGCGGCATATTACAACACAAAGTAGTTTCAGTTTTAGTCATGAATTGTGTCGTTCTCCCCAAACACGACTGTCTACCTTCACCATTCTCCACAGTTACCGTATCATCGTATTACTCACCGGAATGAGTTCCCGCTCCAGTTTTATTCATCCTGAGATGATTGTCAAATCGCACATAAAGTTCCTCGGAACGGAAACCATTCTAAACTCCAACAAAACGAAGCTGATCTATCAAGGCTCCAAACCTGGATGCGAAAAATTAGTTAAAATCGCGGAGAAGACCGGTTTTTCTAACCCATACCAGCATTTACGAAGCAGTTGCGCACGTGGTCAAAGACTGGAGAAAAATACCAGGTGATATCAAACTATACTACACTGCTTCAATGTCGGAAGGCAAATCTGGCGGAACTGCATTGTCTCATTTCAAACTCACGGCCATATTTGAGTACGACCGGATGATTTATTCGTACCTTCGGCTAATTGTTATGCGCAATCTTCCTCTCAGTTTAATTGAAGACCGAGAATTCGGGAGTGTGTCGCGATATGAGCAGCCGACTAGCAGGAGGATATTTGTAGAAGTCATTTTTGCTTTGGTTGAGCTTGTTAAAAAACGTATTGCTCATGGTATGCCCAATGTTTCTGGCGCTCTAATGTACGATGGTTGGAGCGATACAGGCACTCACTAAGTTGCTGTATATACGCTTTATAATTCTCATCCATCAATACGGGTTGAAGGAGCATTGCGTAATCACATGATCAAGCAGTGTTCACTACTCCCTGTTTCACCGATGTTAAAAGTGGAGAAAGATGATGACACGGATGTTGGGGATCATGAAACAGCCAAGTTCAACGCCGAAGCACATCTCAACTTCTTCCGTGCGATTCTACACGCTACAAGTGCAAATTATCTGAATGGTGTATCTTTTTCGTTGCGGACAATGCGAGTACGAATATAAGAATCGTTAAGCTCGCCGGCATTCCTCAAGTAGGATGTAACTCGCATAAATTGCACCTTGAAGTGAGTGCCATGGTTGAAATTCATCCAGATATGCGCCAGAATATCGACTCCGTACGCGATTTCATACGAGAGGCAAAGATGAAGCTGAAAAATGCCG
>JAAUYH010232186.1_pt1 | contig 10133 bp, 6 predicted proteins | sample 7278061 | NCBI WGS metagenome assembly JAAUYH01 (sample SAMN14350203, study PRJNA611818) | marine sediment metagenome | isolation source: surface marine sediment (0.6m) | place: French Polynesia: Moorea | collected 2018-08 | reverse complement strand
TTAAATAAACTCGAATAACGCCTTGCTTGTAGTTCTAAATTAAATTCTTGTTTTGCTCGTTCGCGAGCATATAAAGATAATTTTTCATATCTTTGAGGATTTTCTAAAACCCAAATAATTCCCCTAACTAAATCATCAATATCATAGGGTTTAGCTAAATAACCACATTCCTGATGCTGCACAATATCTTTTAAACCAGTCGCATTAAATGCAATAACTGGAGTTCCACAAGCTAGTGACTCAGAAGCAGTCTGTCCAAAAGACTCTTGCAAAGATGGAACCAGCATGACATCCGCAGCAGGATAAATACTAGCTAAAGAGGTATCATCATAAAAATGTCCTAAATAGTGAGTTTTAAATCCTAAATCAGGTGGGTTTTCTGGCTCAGATGCACCAAAAATGACTAATTCTGTATTATCTTTCCATTCAGTTCGACTCAATTTTTGCAGTGCTGGTTGTAATAGATGAAAGCCTTTATTGCGATCGCTAGTTGCTTGTAAAGCTCCAAACAAAATTAATTTCTTATCTTGAGGTAACCTAAATATTTCCCTTACTAATTTTTGATTTAGAGGTCGATATTTGTGAGTATTCAATCCATGGGGAATTACTTCGACTCTTGAATTTTTGAATAGTGAGCTAGATTTGGCGCATTCACCGATCCAATTACTCGGAGCAATCAAAGTTAGGTTTGTTGAGTTAAATTTACTCCAAGCTCTAGCTTTACGCTTATACACCCAACGAGATAAATCCCAATCACTACTACTATTAAGTTGAGGACAAGAACCACAAGATTGGGTATAGCGTTGACAATCTCGAGCAACGTGACATCCTCCAGTAAAAACCCACATATCATGGAGGGTCCATACTAAAGGTTGTTTTAGTTTTGCAATGGATTCAATTTGCATAAAAGCCCCACTAATCCAATGCAAATTGATAATATCCGGATTGATTTTATTTACCTGTGGTACGACCCGATCTGGTAACCATTGACTAAAAAATGTACTATTGCTTCTCTGGGGATAAAGTTTTAGGGGTAGAGTCTCAAATGTGAGTTTTGTTTTAGCTACACCTTGAAAAAGCCTAATTTTTGGTGCAATAACTGTTTGATCGCTACTTGATTTTTCTTGCACCAACATTTGTGAGTTGAGTCCAGCATCTCGTAGACCTTTATGTAAGCGGTATGCTGCACGAGCCGCACCACCATTGGTATCATGGGTACTCAAATGTAAAACTTTCATTGAACAGTTATCATTTATCGGTTATCAGTTAATTCGCAATACTTACAGTACGCTTACGCTAGACCGCGCACGCTTTGCTAACAGTTTATGGCTAACGCCACGCCCTTACGGGCTACAGTTATCAGTGAACAGGGGATATGTATTATTCACTTGCAAATATATTTTTTAGTAAGAAATTATCTATTTTAGGTTGGTGTAATATCTAGACTAGATGACACTCTATTTTTTAATCTGTGATACTCCATAGTTAAAGATAGAGATGTTGTTAAATACATCAACCAATTCCAACTAGGAACCAACAATCTAGCCTCAGAAATATTCAAGATAATAATAATTACCAACATTTGCATTGGCCAATAATCTTCCGGTTTTTTGGCTACAAATACAACCCGATTGAGTGCCATAATAAAAAACCGAACAAAACCAGTAGCAAAAATTAAGAAACCACCAATTCCTAAATCAAGTATTATCTCTAAAAATCCATTATGAGAATTACTCGCCCATTCATGGGTCAATCGAATATTAGAAGCAGATGGACTATTCCAAAAACCAGCATATCCGTAGCCATACCAAGGTCTTTCGAGAATTTTATTTAATACAGGTTCCCATAAGTCAGTGCGTCCGCTAAAAGTAAGATCCTTACCTGATGCACCAACTATATTTTCTGCATTACCTAGAATCAAAATGGAAGCGCTAATTAATAATATTAAAACAAAACTAATCGTAATTATTTGTAATTTATAGTTATTATTTTTGCTAAGTTTATATAAAGGTAAAAGAAATATCATTGTTACAACAATCATTAAAGAAGTTGTAGATCGTGAAAGAATAATTAGACAAATAGACAATCCAACAATTGCTAATCTTAGCCAGCGATATTGAGATTCGCTGAGAGCTAAATGCAAAGAAATTCCCGCACACCAAGCCATCATATATCCTAGTTCATTTTTGTGACCAAAAATTCCACTCCACATCCCGGCTAATTCTGGTGTGACATGAATCCCTCCAAAACTTGGAATTAAAGGGAATATTATCGATAAAACTGCTGTTATCCCCAATGCAAAAGCGCTGAATCTCATTTGTTCTTGGAGGGTATAACGCATTGCTAAATAAATAGCCAGCAAATATATTCGAATTAGACCTCGAACATAAGTTAAACTCGACGCCATATCTGCTGACCACAAAACAGAAAATAAAATTACTATTAACAGGAAAAATTGAAATATATTTTTACTACCAACATATGCAAAACCCTTCCAGTAATAGATAATTAAAATCAATAAGATTAAATATGAAATCATATTTAATAATTGATCTACAAATGCACCTCCAAGAGGAGATGGTGAAATTTCTATTGCAGGTTTGATCGCGAGAGCACCAACAGAAATTAGTATTAGTAGGAGTGTGGCTGGTTTTTCTAGTTGCTGAAATTTCACTTATTCACCTATCATCAATTAACTTGGATAAATGATTCTCAACAGTTAATTATTTTTTTATCCTGAAGTATTTTCTTCAACTTTTGTTTGAACATATCTAATCTAGTCACACCATATACTGTCTTTTGGATAAACTTATCAGCGGGTAAATTCCGGATAATAAAAGGTGGATGTCTTAAAGGAAATTCTATTGCTTCTGTGGGAAGATTAATAAATGAAACTTCCTGGTTAAAATTAAAATTAGTTGCATCTGTACCAAGACCAACATTTTGAACTAAATTTACATTGGGAATAATATTTAATCCACCTTGCATCCAACAAGCAAATGTCCATTGATAATCCCAAGTTATACCCGTAGGATTTTCATAAATTGAATCAAAAATACTTTCCCAATAGCTAACTGCTTGGGAATCGTTTAAAATACTATCTAAAACATTAGATTTTTTGACTTCTTGCCATAATTTAATATGTAGGTCGTAATTATTCCAAGCACGTCTCCAACTAGCCCATCCCCAACAATGACTGTAGGATGAAAAGTAATAACTATAATCGGTGCGTTTGTGTCCTAGTTGAGCATTTTGAGCAGCAATAGAAGTAATTCTAGAGTCATATCGATATTTTTCTAGTAATTCTTCACAAAACTGGAAAAATGTAATGTGAGGAATACAATCATCTTCTAAAATGATTGTTTCTTCTACATTATTGAATACCCAATCTAAACCACTGGAAACTCTGCGAGCGCAACCTAAATTAACTTCAGAGTAGTTCTTTACTACCTCACAATCCCAATCTACTTGGTCAATAATTGCTCTGGTCGCAGCACATTTTTCTGCTTCTCCTTCGCGATCGCTACGTGGACCATCAGCAATTACAAATAGTTTTTTAGGTTGAATTTGACGAATTCTTTCAAAAACTTTAGCGGTGGTATGGGGACGCTTAAAAATAATAAAGGTAAGTGGTGTTTCTAATTGTTTAGCCATAATTATTTTTCTCTATTTTGCGAAATATATTTCTCTTATATAATGTCGGTTAGTTTGAGTTTTCTTGATTTTAATCTTATTGGTTATTATGTATCCATAAACTTAAGCACAAATATAAATATAAAGATAAATGTAAAGATAAATGTAAATATAAATAATATTGTTCAAAGCCTAAAATATAAGAGATTATTATCAATTTTCATTTGATAATTAATTAGGCGAAAAAGGTAAAAAAGACTGAATTTGAATTTTGAATAATTTGTGCGTTCTTCGATCCACTGCATTACTGAAGAAAGCAGCTACAGCTTGAGATGCAATAGTCGCGATCGCCGCTCCGACTCCCCCATATCCAGGAATTAGTAAAAAATTCAGGATGACATTAAGAATTGCTCCAAATAAGGTTTTACCAAGGGAAACATGGTTTAATTTTTCTGCAACAAACCAAGGTGATGTTGCAACACCCATAAATACAAATAGAGAAGCCCAAATGTGAACTGCTAATATTGGTCCAGCATTTATATATCCACTCCCAAACATAATCCCAACGACATATTTAGAGAGAAATGTCATGGGAATAGAAATTATTAGAGAGATATATGTCAATAAGCGTAATAATTGTCCAATCCGCTTATAGTAATGATATTCAGATTTCTCTTTCGCTGCATATATACTAGGAGCCACAGAGGATACTATTGTGGTGGGAATAAAATACCACAGTTCAGAAATACGCACAGCAGCAGAATAAATCCCAACTTCAGCATCACCCTTCATTTGACCCAACATAATCTGGTCAATTTTCATAAAGATCAGAATCGCAAACCCGGAAAATATCAGAGGAAAACTCTCTCGGAGCAAACTTTTTGCTGTGGATAAATTCCACCTCCAATTCCATAATCTGGAGAATCCTCTGATGTGATAGATAAACATTAAAGCGATCGCACCGATAACAATCTCTCCGAGGGTTACCCAAGCAAACGCTATTAATGATGCTTTGCTTAAAATGAGTATCACCTTGATCAAAATACTCAGTAGATAAGCAATATTTTTCGCAATTACACTATATTTTGATTGAACTTGTGATTGAAACCATAAGTCAATCGTATCAGCAGATCGGAAAATTCCAGTTATGGCTAATATTGTCACTAGCCATATTGTCAGTATTTTATTGCTTTCCAGGAAGAAGATAGTCCCCACCACTAATAAAACAGAAACAATTCCACCGATTAGCTTTAAACCAAAAGTGGTTCCTAAAATTTCTTCCTTATTGGATGATTCTCGCACCAGATGACGTATGACAACATCATCCAAACCCAAGGTGAAAATTGGTGTGAATAAACTAACAAAAGCTAACCCATAATTTAAAAGACCATATTGTTTGGTTCCTAAATAACGCGCTACCCACACTCCAACAAACAAACCCGCACCCATGCGCAGTATGCGATCGGCAAATAACCATCCTGTATTACTGAGAATTGCGCGGAATTTAGAATGGGATTTAAGTTGGGATAGATTGGGAACTTTCACTATTCTAAGCATTAATAAATTAAGGTGATTGCTGATTTTTATATTATTTTGTGAGAATTATTTTAAATATTGAGACTTTAATTTTCCAGTTTTTAATACCTCAAAAAAATATATAAATAATAAAATAATGCCTTTAATTTTCCAATAAATATTTTTTTCTAATAAAAATATGATTTTCAAATATAAACTAAAGTCTTTAACTTTAGGATAAGGTATTGTTTTCAATTCATTGAGGCACGAATACGCTAAAAATAGTGGTAATGTTAAACTATTTTTGTGCATTAAATAGTTAAAAATTGCCGAGCGTTTTAATAATCTTTTATATTCAAAACTAATATTTATACCTGAAGATTTATTATGAAAATTATTACTCTTATGGATCCTATACATTACCAGTGGTTCAGATGTATAAAACTTCTTAGCCCCTACCACAGAAGCACCCCACACAAGACAATCATCAGCCCTAACGCGCCAGTCATCTGTATATGGAATAGGTAAAATTTTATTGGCGATTTCTCTACGCATTGATAATGTTGAAGTAATCGAACCGATCCATTCTCCCGAACATAGAGTTTTAAGTACTGAATAACCTAAATCTCGATCCAATTCATCCTCTAAAAATATCCCTTCTTCCACTCCAAATTTCTGATAAGCACAAAATAGAAAATCACACTCCCCATTGCGTTGATAAAAATTTAAAGCATGTTCTAAATATTTAGGGTAATATATATCATCTGCATCAAGAAAAAATATTAAATCTCCAGTAGCATAAATAAAACCTTCATTAAATGAAGATAATTGTCCCTGATTTTTGTCTTTTAAAATATATTTAATATTATTTTCTTGAGCAAATTTAGTAATTACTTCTGCAGAATTATCTGTAGATGCATCATCAACAATAATAATTTCGTCAAATTTAATGGTTTGGTTTAAAGCACTATTAATAGCCTCTGGCAGAAAATATGCATAATTATAGTTATTAATTAAACAAGTTGTTTTCATCTTTTTTTTGTTGTGAATTAATATCTTCGTTTTTGTGAATAACTTTGAATATAGTTTGTTTTATTACTGAGGCTTCATTTAATGTTGTAGCTGAATCAATAGCTTCTTTGGTGTAATACAAATTGCTATTTGGTTCGTTCTTCAAATTAACCCCGTTGATAACTATCCCTAAAACTTTTTGGTTAGACTGAGTTAAATAGTCCTTAGCTGCTTTTGCACTATCTAAATCAACCACACCAGGACGTACAACTAGCAAGATACCATCTGTTAAATCGCTCAATATTGCTGCATCTGCAGTTCCTACCACTGCTGGAGTATCAAAAATAACGAAATCATATTTTTGAGTAAAATTGCTCAATAACGTCGCCATTCTTTCAGAATCAAGTAATGCAATAGGATTAGGAGGTAAGACTCCAGAAGAAAGCACATCTAAGTTGGGTATTACCTCTGTGACTGCAGCATTAAGATCGACGCGATCGACGATAACGTTACTTAGACCAATCGCATTAGTCAATCCCCAGGTATGATGCTGAATCGGATGACGCATATCTGCATCTACGAGTAGTACGCGGCGTCCCAAACTAGATATTGTTACTGCTAAATTTGCTGCAACTTCCGATTTTCCTTCTTTGCTCACAGAACTTGTAACGACAATACTTTTTAGTTGACTGTCAGAACACAAAAACTTTAAGTTCGCTTGCAATATTTGATAAGCATTTCCAACGGGAAATTGGGGAATATCTTTACCAATAATTCGGGGTACAGACCTATTAACTCCAGCGATCAAAGAGTTATGTTTATGATTTTTACCCGATGCAGGAATAACTCCAAGGAGAGTATATTTAAATACTTCTTTTGCTTCTTTAACAGTCTTAACCGAGCGATCTATAAGATCCAAACCAAATGCAGCAATTAGACCTAGGAATATACCCGCAGTAGTTCCACCAATAATAAATAGGACTTTTCTTGGTCCTTGGGGTGCATCGGGTATTAAAGCACGGGAAATTATCCTTGCGTTGGGAATTTTTTGATTTTCTGCAACTTTAATTTCTTGCTCTTTGGTTAGGAGGGTTTCGTATGTTGATTGTGCTGCTTTTAGTTCTCTTTCTAGTTGACGCTGCTTTTGCTCCAACTGTGGTAAGTAATTAGCTCTTCGCTTATAGCTATATAATTTATTCCTGAGTTTAATAATTTGTTGCTCGAAACCAACACGTTCCGCTTCCACGCGGGTAATTTCAGCAATTAAACCCTGTCGTATTTCTCCAATTTGTAAATCTCCTGCTTGAAATTGTCTGTCAGTACCCGCAACTTCAGCGGTTCTTTGTTGGAGAAGATTGTTGAGAACTTCTAATTTTTTTTCCTGTGCTACGACACTGGGATGTCCTGCTTTAAAACGAGTTTGCTCTAGTGCTAACTGACTCTCTGCTTCTTGAATTTGAGCAAGTATTTTTTGTACTCCTGCTGTCTGACTCAAATCTGCAGATATAACTGCTTGTTGTGGTTCAACTTTTGCTCGATCACTTAAAATAGCCAAACGTGCGGTAACATGAGCTAGTTGAGCTTGAACTTGAGATATTCGTTCTTCTAACTTAGTAATTGTTTCTACTGCTGCTTGAGCTTGTTCCCGTATAGCAATAATTCGATTTGTTTCTTTAAAACGTCTTAGATTTAGTTCTGCTTTTTTAACCGATGATTCTGCTTTCGGTAGTTGTTCGGAAAGAAATTCACCTGCTGTTTTGGCTTCAGCTTGATTTGCTGCAATGTTTTGTTTGATATATTTATCAATAACTGTATTGACTACTTTGGCTGCTTTTTCAGGATCTGGATTGCTATAGGAAATTAATAAAATGTCACTACCTTTAATTCCTTCTACATTCAATCCTGCAGCTAAAGCATGAATTGGTACAAGTTTTCCTTCCTTATCCCTGAAATCGAGCGCACGAATAGCTTCTTGAAGTACGGGATTTGATGTTACTATCCTAGCTTGGGTATCCAAAGGATTATGGTTTTGAGTTAAAACTTCCAAGCGTCCTAACTCTTCTGATAATCCTGTCAAGGAAGAGGTTCGATTACTTTTAATCATTACGCTTCCCTCCGCTCTATAGCTAGGTTTGAGGGAGAACGCATACAATGAAGCTCCAGTTACCGTCAGCGCGATAGCGCCCAAAGCAGGTAACCAACGACGTTTGATAACTTGTAAATATTTTTGAATATCTATTTCTTCAATATTACTTATAGTTTCCATATTCGTAGTTATAAGAATATATAACGTTGAGAATTTATATAATTGACAGCATAGATTCAGCAAATTTAGATAGACAACACGATTAAAACATGTCTATTTAAATTAGAATCTATGATTAAGAGACTATAAATAGTTCAGATAAGATTAGAATTTAGTAAAGCAAATGTACTAAAAGTAATCTATCTGAATCTAAAATAATTAATTTAAAAGCTTTAATACATTAGTTTAGATGCTCAAATTAACTGACGAATATTTAAATTAAAGTTCCCGGAATTGGATGTAAATATTGAAGATATAGATGCTGTGATTAATTAATATTAAACAATTCCGAGCTTAACAGATTAATGTATGAATTAAATATACATAAAACTGTAATTAAATCGCTAGAGATTTTTGGCTCAGAATTTAAAAAACAAGCCATCACCAGAAAAAAAGTAAGTATTATTGGCTAATTAATAAATCAAATATAAGCAATTGATACATAATCTCCTAATTAATTTACAGCTTATAAGCCAGATTATAAGCTTAATTCATACTTCATGTGATTAGTAAAATAAAATATAGTGTCAAGTAAACAGGGCAACAAATTATATGATTTTTCTAGAAAATAAAATTATGGATATACCAATAAATGTAATTCTAGAAAGAAATTTAGGTATCAAATAACTAAAATCAAAATACTTCTGAATGACACCTCAATTACTTAGTTCCTAAAATTAGGATGATAGGGAACAGCATATAACAGTCAAAAGTGTAAATCAACTTAAACAAGACACTTTACACGAAATTCATTTATGTTTACAACTAGCTTTATGTTGTCACAAATAATACAATCATATGATGACAAAATATTTTCTAAACTTCTTAATAAACTTCAGACTGTTGAGATAATTTTCCCTATATTCTTAATTTATTTAACCTATAAAAATTTGTCGAGCACGGACTAAGTAACGAACGTGAAATTCAAGTATGGCAAAATCGATTAAATTCATTACAAAAAGTTATTGCTGATGGTTGTCATCTTAATCGTAATATTCGACAAATTATTGAACAACAATTTAAAGAGGTAAGTTTAGAGGAATTTTACGCTGATAATACGCCTAAGCTTTTAGGTTATTTGTACAAAGGAATTGCGACTAAAACAAGTTGAAATAGTATCTAGTAATGCTTTGCAGAAGTCAAAAGTTAAAATTTAAAAATTAAATGAATAGCTGCGCTTACATTTTAATTAATTAGTGTGAAATTATAATTAGTCAGATGCGGAATAAGAGTTCAAATAAAGTTAAGGGTAAAAATACCAAAAAACGACATAGGTTTTTCCTCAACCCTTACTCAGATTGTGGATTCACCAAATGTCCTAAATGTGAGACAAAAACTAAAGTTCGTAAATTCCCCTTGGTTATTCACGTCGAACCACAACAGCTATTTTTGTTAAATAAAAAGTGTAAGTATTGTCCGAGTTGCGATCTAATAATTGTCAAAAAGCAAGAACTTGAATCATTAATGACCACTGGAATGATTCAATCGAATCCTGAAGTAATCGGTAATGACTATTTAGTAATGGGAACAGTTGATAGAAAAGATTGGAGAGAAGGTACTAAAAATCCACTTCCTCCTTCAGAAATAATAAAATGTATGTATGTTTTCAAAGATATATGGGATTTTGAAGTGATTCCAGCGGGGTGGTATCCTGCTGAAGATAAATAAC
>JAAUYH010117524.1_pt1 | contig 10133 bp, 8 predicted proteins | sample 7278061 | NCBI WGS metagenome assembly JAAUYH01 (sample SAMN14350203, study PRJNA611818) | marine sediment metagenome | isolation source: surface marine sediment (0.6m) | place: French Polynesia: Moorea | collected 2018-08 | reverse complement strand
TCTTGTATTAATCTAGAAATGCTAGGTTTTGGGGATTCTTCTAAACCTCAGATTCGTTATCTTGTGGATCATCAAGTAGAATTTTTACAAAATTTCATTAGTGCTAAAAAAATTCAAGAATTCTTTTTAGTTGGTTATTCCTATGGTGGATGGGTTGCAGCAGCCTACGCTATTAATTCAGCACAGCAGCAATGGTCAGCCTCATTGAAAGGAATGTCTCTAATTGCACCAGCAGGAATTAGAGATGATAGTTTTGTCGGTCGTTATAATCACCTTAAACCTTTGTTGTGGCAAACTAAGTTAGTCGATCTTGCCCTTGCTTTGATTGCTCCTATCTTTATCCTCCGAGGGCAAAAAAAATCCTATCAAACAATTTGTGAAGCCCGTAAGGCAATGCTAACTCAACCAATAGCAACTTCTTTTCTCAAAGATAGGTTAAAGCCTGAAGATGCAGTTGATACAGTAGAAAACGATATTCACCAGATTGAAGTTCCTACTCTTGTTATTGCTGGCGAGTGCGATTCCCAGATTCCTCGTTGGCATTGTGAAGTTTATGGTGACAAAATTCCTCAAGCTAGACTATCTATTATTCCTGATGCGGACCATGACTTTGTCCAAACCCATAGTCAAGAAATTGGTAATTTACTTAAAATGCATTGGTCTGAATTGAGTCAGTTGGCACAATAGTTAAGATCTTAGTAAACGTCTCCCACAATTATAGGTATCTTACTTACGCCGAGCTGTACGAGCTCTAGTTCAACTTGAAAAATATTAACTTGAGCAGGGATGGGTGGTGGGGGCGATCGCGTCCCTTTAATATTTGTTTTATGAATAGTCTTTTAAAGTCAAATCCCTTGGTAAACACGCTTGATGAAGAGTATCAATAACAAAATTGGCAAACCATTCTAAGGAAATTATCGCTGTGGGAACTCATTTAGGATGCAAAACGGAAACTTTTTGGGGTCTTGCAGGTTTAGGGGATTTGTTAGCAACTTGTTGTAGTAGTCTCGGTCGTAATTAGTATGTTCCTCAGTTTAGCCGGACTCTTGCTCGGTCTCTGGGAGTGGGTGCGTCAGAAGTTAGCCCCTAGCTAGTATTTGTTAATGCGATCGCGCTTCTGCTTACAGTTTTAGTTCACAATAGTTGGTTGTTTGCTCTTATTTTCAGCTGTTTGGTTGGAAATTCCTTGGGCGGAACACGTCTTTGATGCAGTTTTTTCTGGAGTAGTAGTAGGGTGAGCATTGCCCACCCTACATTGTGGTTTCTTTTTGGGTTACAGTAGTAGAAATCATAGCTGCGGTTAGCTGTTCACTAGAAACCGTAAACGGTAAGCGATGAATATCTGACTTTTCATTACAAGCTACATCCGCAGCATGACGTAATTTAGCGATACTTACATCTGCCAATCCTAGATCTTCTAGAGTCCTCGGTAAACCAATTTCACCATAAAATTTCAACAATTGTTGGCGAGCAGCAATAGCTAACTTATTGCCCTGTATCATCTCTTCCAACCGCAGTTGCACCAAGATTCCATAGGCAACTTTCTCTCCATGTAAAATATCATGGGCTTCGGTAAGATGGGTCAATCCATTATGCACCGCATGAGCTGCCACAGTACGACAATTCGCACCACCAATTCCCCCAATTACTCCTGCTAATAAGACTGTGGCATCAACTACTTCCCGCCAGGCTTCTCCCTGAGGATCTTCTAAAGCTGCGAGAGATTTTTGCAACAAAATATCTCGCAATACTCTAGCTTGTTGTACCGCAGCAATAGTTAAGGTCGCTGTAGAATTGCCACTACTAACCGAGGCTTCATACCATTTTGCGATCGCATCTCCAATTCCTGCCACCAAAGTTCGTCGAGGAGCAGTTCTGACTAAACTGTAATCGAGAATCAATAAATCAGGACAACGATCTAGGCTCACATCATACAAAAACCCTCCTGCTTCGGAGTAAATATTAGACAAGGCTGTCCAAGCAGCACAAGTCGCCCCTGAAGTGGGAATAGTCACAACTGGTAAGCGACATTGATGAGCCAATAATTTCGCTGTATCTAAGGCTTTTCCTCCACCAACACCAATAATAAAATCTGCTTGATGTTTAGCTACTGCTTGGTTTAACTTTGCCAGAGAAGATTCTGCACAGTCAGGAAGATAACTCGCTTCAGTTGCTATAAGCTTCTGCTGTTCAATAATTGGCTCAAGATAGGATTTAACTTTGGCTAAACTGCGATCGCCACCTACTATTAAAGGTGATTTTCCGAAAAATGCGATCGCTTCTCCCGATTGACTTAAAATATTTTCTCCCCGCAAAACCTTCCCAGGAGAGATTAACAATGGTACATAGCTATGTGAGGTTGATTTTTCCTTACTAACAGTTGATGGTGAATTATTCATTGAAAGTAAAAATTCTGACTGGTTACTAGTTGGGAATAAACGATTACTGTTAACTATTAACTGTTAACTGATTTGCGTTGTTTTCAAAAACTTGAATCGCGATCTCCTCATCATCTCCCTTCGTAAAAGATTGTTGAGCTTGCCCCAAATATAGAGGTTGGGAAATATGCTCCTGAGGATGTAAAACTGTTCTGATTGCAATGGTAAACTGGTCATTACCACCAGCTCCTGTTCTACCATAGGTAAATAAATCCGCTGCTGCTTGACGTAAAGTAGGTTCAATCGCCGACTTTTCGATCTCTGGTGAGACTACAATCACAACTTTATTAGCTCCATTATCATAAACCACAGAATATCTAGCTGCTCCTGGGATTGTAGTATGAGTAAATAAACCTAAGCTGAGGGCAAAAATACTAGCGGTTATAACTCCCATAAAACTAGTCACTCCAATCAGGCGAAACCGAAAGCCCCAACCAGCAATCCAAGCAATAATAGTTATGATCAGTAACGCGATCGTGGCGTATCCTGACCATATAGAGTAGGTAACAATATCAGTGGGTAATTCCATAGCAATAGTGATGCCTAAAAAAATATCAGAAAATAGTATTTTATTGAATTTTTAAATAGGTGGAAGCCGGGTATCAATCTATAAACCGTTTCCTCAAAAGCCCATCTTACATATTCTATCACTACTACAATTCCTGATTTTAGAGGTAGAAGCGTCTATTTTGTTTGGAGGAGAAATTTCCCCTAGCGATCGCCTGAAGTAAAAAATTAACTTGACATTTCAAAAACTAGTCATTCGTAATCGCGATCGTGACGGTGCCACAATTTCCTGATTCGCTATCATCGAGACTAAGCCACACAACCCAAACAGTAGTCGTTGTTCAACGCACACTGGGATAGAGTCGTGGTCAGAGAATACGTGCCAATTGTTCGATGAATCAAAACCTATAGTAAAATCAAAAAATCAACAATCATACTTCAAATCTAATGGATGCAAAGAAAGAAGCATTAGCTAAAACAATTGCTATTCTAACTTCAGTGACTCCTGAAACTACATTAGGGAAATTTCTTGATTTTTGTTTGGAAGCTCAGGTACTTAAAAGTGTCGCTGGCAAAACCCCCTTAGCGATGGCCATGGAATTCATTGAAGACCCTACTAAAATTGCTTATTGGGCGCAAGAAATTATGGGTGCAGATGGTGAATTTAAAACAGAACAATGGCAAGCATTAGGCAATATGGATATTAAAGATCCAGATAAGTTTTTAGCTGAACTTTGGGAGGAATTAGAAGCGATAGAAGTATAAAATCAACTCATTAAGTATAAGTAAATTGTAATTTCTGCTTTTTAGATAGTAATCCCGTGTAAATTATGAAAATAGGTAGATTGCAGTTTTAGCATCTTGCTAACACTGCATTTTTTTACCCTTGTGATCGTGGGTTTAAAGTCCCGCCGTTTAACCCTCTTCTGTCACTTTCCGGGATTTACTAATATTAAAAGCAAATACTGATTTCTCCAAAGCTATAGATAGCAAGCGGTTCCAAGTGTGATATTTCGCACTTGGAACAATTTTGCCGATTTAGTGACTTGCTTGAATTTGTATTAGTAAATAACTTGGCAATTGCTTTATGTATAAGGGTTCCATAAATCAAAAATCACAGAAGTATTCGGAGTCTGACAGAAGAGGGTTAAGTAGTCACACAAAATTAATTACACATTTTTAAAATAAGATTCCCTATTCTGTAGTGATTACAGAAGATAAGATTAGGTAATTAATTATGCTTAGGTACTTACGACGTAATAGATTTAAAATTTGGATACAAAATCTTAATGGAATAAAGATCATAACTATTGTAAGATATCAAGAAGTCTTTCAACATACTTAAGGTATAGGGTTCGATTCAGAAGTTAAATCGGCTTGCCCAGCTTCGTGTTCTGGGTAAAACCTTAAACGCACCGTAAGGATGTAGTCTTTTTAGTTTGATTGGGATCAATACGAATCGCTAGCGGTAAAATGCAGGATTCAATTAAGTTCTAGGAGATCTAAAGAAAGAAAACCAATCCTGGTTGTTTGGATTATTCCAACTAGGCAGGGCATTGTCTAGTGTGAGAGTAGCCGTAAGACGGTCTTAGACCGCAAGCTACGCCAGTATTGCAGAATCCTTGTACCTTTAGGTCGAGGAGTATGTCAAATAATGATTTAATGATTTGAGTTAGCTATCTCTGGGTCTAATACATGAATTAGATCCATAGCAAAGTAAATCTTTCAATGCACCTCTCTCTCTCCCTACTCCTATTACTCCTGCCGAAATACTCTAAGTCAGTTACGAGAGTAATTGGATAGGTTATGCTTTTTCTAATTTCCCTGCTTGCCACAAAAAACTATAAAAATTATGGGTTTTGAACCAGATTAAAATTTGAAGTTCGCTCCAAAAAACTAGATTCAACTAGATCATACTAAAAGTTTTCAAATGTAAAAATAGCATTAAAGTTATTCGAAAATTATATTTTTTTCCTCTCATAGTATATATGGTTACAAAATGCAGCAAAAAATTATCTTATAAAACCATAGACATGGATAAAAACCCAGATGATATTAACTTTTACAAATGTTTGTTTTTCTAAACAAAGTATTTAGTAATGATTGATTATTTAATCGATTGTTGTCAAATAAAAACTGTCATCAAAACTGAAAATTAAAGCTGTTTGCTTTAAATGAAATTCATAAATTAAGATTTAGGAGAAATTAATTAGTTTAATGTCTTTACAGGTAGAACTATTAGAGAAAAGTTTTGAGGCCATCAAACCGCAAGCAGACGAGTTTGTAAATAGTTTTTATGACAATCTGTTTACAGCTAATCCTGATGCTAAGCCTTTGTTTGCTGGGACTAACATGGCAGAGCAAAAGAAAAAATTGCTTGATTCTTTGGTTTTGGTAGTCGAAAACCTCCGGATGCCTGAGATACTAGATCAAGCTTTGAGGGGGTTAGGTGCTCGCCATGTTAAATATGGAGCCTTACCAGAACATTATCCCTTGGTGGGAATTGCTTTATTAACTACTTTTGAACAGTATTTGGGTGATAAGTGGACTCCAGAAGTTAAACAGGCTTGGGTCGAGGCTTATGGTGCGATTAGTGAAATTATGCTCGATGGGGCTGACTACTCAGAATCCGAAATCGCTCTAACAACTCCTGAACCAGAAGCAGAAATCGAAGAGGGAGGTTTACCGGTCGAACTATTAGAGAAAAGTTTTGAGGCCATTAAACCGCAGGCTAAAGAATTTGTGAATAGTTTTTATGACAATCTATTTGCACTCAGTCCTGAAGCTCAGCATTTGTTTGTCTCTACTAACAAGGAGGAGCAAAATAAAAGACTACTAAGTTATTTGGTATTGATAGAAGTTAACCTAAGGAAGCCAGATGTTTTAGATGAAGCGCTCAGGGGATTAGGTGCCCGTCACGTTAAATATGGGGCATTACCAGAACATTATCCCTTGGTAGGAAGTGCTTTGTTGACTACTTTTGAACAGTATTTGGGTGATAAGTGGACTCCAGAAGTTAAACAGGCTTGGGTCGATGCCTATGGAGCAATTAGTGAAATTATGCTTGATGGGGCTGACTATAGCCAGCAGGAAATTGCGCTAGATTCAGCTTCTGCCACACAAACCTTACCAGAAACTGCTGTCACTCCAACTGCAGAAAGCAACAACAAAGCAGGGTTATTTACCTTTGTAGGAGGTGGAATTATGGGGTTAATAGCTATTCTTCTTCTGGTAATTTTGTAATAGGAGAATATGGCAGGTAATTTAGGTAAAAATTTCCAATTAGGCAGGTTATTACAGTCAAAGTTTGTCATTATTGGAGTGATGGTTTTGTTAGTAGGTTGGTTTACTGCTGCTTTTGTTTTAGATCAACGTAGTATTTTTCTTCCTGGGACAACTTCTAATGGTCACATTTTGTTTGAGGCTTCTTGTAGTTCTTGTCATGAAGGATTTAAACCAGTAACTAACGAGACTTGTACCCGTTGTCATGAAGCTGAATTGGCTAAAGATATGCATGGTCCGAAGAAGTTTCGTGATCCCCGTTGGGCAGAGTTATTGGCAAATCTTGACGTCTTAACCTGTACTGCCTGCCATGCCGAACATGTACATATGTTCGGTCGGGGGGTACATCTGCAGCCCGATCTTTGTATGGCTTGTCATGAAGGAGTGATCAATGGAGAACTAACCAGTCATGACGGATTTACACCGGATGGTTGTTGGACAGGAGGTTGTCATAATTTTCACGATCATCGGGGAATTTCTACAGGTTTTCTGCGGAAAAATCTCGATCAACCTTGGATGTTGCCCGAGCCCACGGAACCAGAAAGGATAGTGGAAATCAAGTTGTCAACTCCTCCTAAAGCTGATTTAATTCAGGAGTTTTTGAGGGGGGAGATATGAGAACTAGGGGTTATAGATTGATTGTTTTGCTATGTTTTATGGTTTATTTTTGCCTTATTGCACCGGCTACTGCAGCAGCTAATATCCCTGAGACTCAGTTAGACGAAATTAATCAACTTTGGCAAACTAGTGCCCATGCGCTAACGGAAGTCAATTGTTCGAGTTGCCATCAAGATCCCGAGACTAAACAGCTAGTAGTTAAACCAACCCAAGAAAGTTGTCGCAGTTGTCATGAATATGCCGTGGATACTTTTTTACTGGGTAAACATGGAATTCGGACCCTAGAGGGTTTATCTTCTTTGACTCCTGCTATGGCACATCTGCCAATGAAAGAGTCGGCAATGGATTTACAAATGAGTTGCAATACCTGCCATGATGTACATTCGGTTAATACTTCCCAAGCGGCGGTGGATTCTTGTTTGATGTGTCACAATGATACCCATTCTCTCAACTATAAAAGTTCTCCCCATGCCCAAATTATCGATATGAGTGGCTTACCACGCCCTAACCAAGAAGCAGTTACTTGTGCAACTTGCCATTTACCTAGGGAAAAGGTCGGTAGCTCAATATTAGTTAATCACAATAATACCTATGTTCTCAAACCACGCGATCGCATGGTTAAGGATGTCTGCAAGAATTGTCATGGGGTAGAACATGCCTATAACAGTATTTTCGACGATCAATTAGTCGAATCAAATTTTGCTCAACCGCCAACTCAAAAAATGCAAACCTTCCAATTAGTGAGGGATTTAGAGAAGAAACGGTCAAGCAAAGCTAAATAACACTAGTTGCCACTAGTGATTATTAAATTTACTTAACTTTACTCAACCTTATAGAACCAAAACTATCCTAACAATGAATAATCTTATTCGGACAATCAAAACTCGAACTATTGGCTTAATCACGATCGCCATTATGGTGACTTTTACTGCGATCGCCTGTGGCGGTGGTGGCACGACTCAAAGTAGTACAGAAGTGGGTATTCCTCCCGAAAAAGTTGTTGATTACATCCATACTGTATTACTCGCAGATCGGACTGCCTATACTAAGCATGTTGTGAATCGCCTCAAAAAATTAGAAGGGAAAGATAAGCCTGATGGCGTAATCAATGCCGAAGCAACAGAAACTTGGCAAGATACTGATGGGGTACCTCTTCCCGCTCAAATGTTCCGTTTAGGTTCAGAAGTAGCTTTAGAAAATACTACTGAATTTACCTATAACTTGATTTCGACTTGGTACATTAACGATAACCATAATCCTAAGTCTGAGTTTGAAAAAACTGCTATGGAAGAAGTGAACAAAACAGGTGAACCCTATAAGGGTTATCAAGAAATCGCGGGACAAACTTATTACTCCGCTCTCTATCCCGATAAAGCAGTAGCAGAAGCTTGTGTGTCTTGTCACAATACTCATCCTATTCATTTAGAACGTTATCCTGACAAGAAATTTGAATTAGGGGAAGTGATGGGCGGTATTATCATTAACTTACCTGTGGACAAAACCTAATTAAACTAAGACAGAAGGAGATTTTAACCATTAACTAATCTTATTCCTTCTGTCCTCGCTCATTCTTTCTGTTCTCCTTCTTGGTAAGCCTTTCTTAAGGACAAAGCCAGCTCATAGATAAATATGAAACCGAAATTTTCTACTCTGATAATACTAATATTTATAGCTGCTGCAATTTTGACTCCTTTCGCCCTGAGTCAAATTTATATCCCAATTATTAGAGAACAATCCTTCGACCTTTTACTATTTGTTCAAGGCGAACTTTATAAACAAACTACTGGTTATATTGCCTTAGCATTTGTTGTCTTTGAATTTCTTCTGGCAGCGAGAAAAAGAGGCAGAGGATGGTTTGTCTCCATCAAAGTTCCTGGTTCAATATTAATGTGGCGCAGACTACATATTTTTCTAGGAGTTGGCTTATTGAGCATTATTTTAATTCATACAATTGGCATGCATGGATTGAATTTTAATGCAATTTTTTTGTGGATATTTTTTGGTGTTTGCCTTTCGGCATTGATGGGGGTAGTCGCAGAAACTGGCATTGTCGAATCTCCGAGAAGAAGATTCTTAGTTTGGCTATCCAATAGAAAACCGAATGGGGAAAAAACTTTAGGGATTTCCAAGAGTATTTTGGTGCGTAACTTAAGGGGTGTTTGGTTAGGAACTCACATCATCTTAGTTAGTATCTTTTTTGTGATGTTAGGATACCATATCTTTTTAGCTTATTATTACCAGTAATCGACATTTTTTGATATTGTCCATGTAATTAGCGATCGCCTGTGCAACAGTAGCCATTATCAATTCTGTTATGGTAATGGTAATTTTCCATTTGCGAGTTTAAATCGCCAAAGCTGATTGAAGTTGGAGAGTGAGTTGATTAATAGATGGTAAAGCCCTTTTAATAAGGAGAATTGGCAGCGATGGGGACAGTCATTTGGGAAAATTTAGAACGCTATCGCTATTGGACTAGGTTATCTCAGAAAACCAGTCGATGTTGATTGATATCAAGCCAAGACAGCACAAATGATCGCGTATTCACTTCTTATTTTATCTGAGAATGCGATCGCTAATCGGAGCGCGATCGCCATCAGGAATCTTAGTTTTTATTCAATAGAAGTTTTATTTAATAACTCCAGAATGATCCTCTATTTCTCCGACTGGTTCAAATCTGCCGCCTAAATGTTTAGCTAAAAACTCTTCCGCTAGAGCATAGAAGTGTAAACGGTTCTCAGGGCGAGCTAAACCATGTCCTTCATCAGTATAGAGCACATATTTAACTGGTTTACCAGCTTTTCTCATCGCATCAACTATTTGTTCGCTTTCTGTTTCTTTGACACGAGGATCGTTGGCCCCTTGTCCGATTAAAAGCGGTTTTTGAATCTTGTCCACAAAAAACAAGGGCGAGCAGGATTTTAAAAACTCCTCTTCTGTTTCTAAATTGCCTACCCGATGCTGCAACATTGCCATCATTGGTGCCCAGTAGGGGGGAATACTTTGCAACAGAGTAATTAAATTACTTGGTCCGACAAGATCTATCCCACAAGCAAAAACTTCGGGGGTGAAAGTTAAACCCACTAGAGTGGCATAACCACCATAAGAACCACCCATAATGGCAATCTTGTTATGATCGGCAATACCTTCTTTTACTAACCAATTTACCCCATCAATGAGATCCTCGTGCATTTTTGCTGCCCATTGACGATTACCTGCGTTGAGAAAGGCTTTCCCATAACCTGTAGAACCTCGAAAATTGGGCTGTAAGACTGCATAACCTCGATTAGC
>JAAUYH010039986.1_pt1 | contig 10133 bp, 6 predicted proteins | sample 7278061 | NCBI WGS metagenome assembly JAAUYH01 (sample SAMN14350203, study PRJNA611818) | marine sediment metagenome | isolation source: surface marine sediment (0.6m) | place: French Polynesia: Moorea | collected 2018-08 | reverse complement strand
CCGCGTAGCGTGTCCGAAGGACTCACGTAATGAAATGGAGCGTAAAGCCTACGGCATAGCTTCGCTTAACGCGCAGCGTGTCCGCCAGGACTTAGCAATCGCAATAACTAGGCTTTGCGTTCGCGGAGCGTGTCCGAAGGACTTATGCTTCATTCCGCTGCGCTACATGCCTCTTTCAGAGGAGCTTCGCTAACGCAATGACAACCTAGATTTTGGTGATTTTTCAAAATTGGGATGCTCCCAATAAAAGTGGCTACGGCTATATCTAGGGAAAGTGATTAAAGAGGGTTAGTGTGACAAACAGTCCCAAAAAAACCTTCTGATAGTTACCTAGATAGGCATAAACATTTGTCAAGTGTTGAAATTTCTGTTAAAAACCGTACACTTGACGAAACTGGTTTTCTATATTAGTTCCCTACACTAGAATAAAACTATAGGCACAAATTTGAGAGAAAGTTACTGAATACAATCAGCAATTAAATACAAATACAATGGGATTTTTTGACTCTGATATAGTTCAACAAGAAGCAAAACAGCTATTTGAGGACTATCAAGCTCTGATGAAGCTGGGTAATAGCTACGGCAAATTTGATCTCGAAGGTAAAAAACTGTTCATTGAACAGATGGAAGCCATGATGGAACGCTATCGCATTTTTATGAAACGCTTTGAACTTTCCGAAGACTTCATGGCACAAATGACTGTAGAGCAATTAAAGACTCAGCTCAATCAATTTGGTGTGACTCCACAACAAATGTTCGATCAAATGCAACTGACTCTAGAACGGATGAAATCTGAATTAGGGAAATAATCTTAACGGCTCTCAGGAACCTAGAGATTTTCCCACCTATTCTGACATCCCCAAACTACATTTTATACATTGCCTGCATATAGTCCGGTGAGAAAGTAAGTCATTTACAACTTATATAGCAATGGACATATTGATTAGGACAGTATTGTTCGACTAAAGGACTCTCAACTATCAACTATCAACTATCAACTGAAAAACGTCCTAACTTGGCTGGCTATAGCTATACAACTTATTCGGCTTTGGGTTTAGGACGACGGAATTGAGATGGTGGCTTAAAACTAGTTTTAGGCACTCCTTTGAGTGCTTGCAACATAAAACTGCGCCAAATCGGTGCTACCATACCACCACCAGTAGCACCCCGAGAAAGAGTTCTATTATCATCTCTACCTACCCAAACAGCAGTTGTTAGCTCCGGTGTTGTGCCTACAAACCAAATATCTTTTTCAGAGGAAGTTGTTCCGGTTTTTCCGGCTGCAGGACGACCTATAGCCGCATTTTTACCAGTACCGCCGTCAATTACCGCTCTCATGGTATCTATTGTTGCTGCTGCTGCCCAAGAATCAAGCACAAGTTGGGGTTTGGGACTATTATCTAAAATTACATTACCACTACTATCGGTCACTCGCACAATTATAGTGGTGGGAGATTGCCATCCATAGTTGGCCAAGGTAGCATAGGCTCCCGCCATTTCTAGGGGAGTAACTTCAATGGCTCCTAAAGGTAAAGATGTGACAGGTTGCATGGGACTCATAATTCCCAAAGTCCGGCAAACTTCCACAACTTTGTTCATTCCCACCGCTTTACCTAGTTTAATTACAGGAATGTTACGGGACAAAGATAAAGCTGTGCGGATAGTCATAGCTCCCCCGAAACTACCATCGTAGTTTTTTGGATAGTACCAACCACTACCATCACGATAACGCACGGGAGTATCGTATACTTTCGTCTTTGGTGTATATTTCCCAGTTGCAAAAGCAGTGTAATAAACAAATGGCTTAAAAGAAGATCCTGGTTGTCTTAAGGCTTGAGTCGCTCGGTTAAATTCACTAGTTTTAGAATTCACCCCACCTACCAAGGCTTTGACAAAATGAGTACGGGGATCTACAGCCACTAAAGCAATTTGATTTTTGTATAAACCTTTTCTTAAAAGCCGGTAATGCCACTGAGAAACAGTTTTTTCCGCCATTTGTTGAAATTTGGTATCAATGGTTGTTTGTATTCGCATTCCGCCTTTAATCAGGGCATCACGACCAAATTTCTTAGTCAACTCCGATGACACAGCATTAGTAATATAAGGTAGGGCACTACCTTGGAAAGATTTGATTTTACCTAGTTTAATTTTTTCCTTCAGGGCTTGCTCATATTCTTGTTGGCTAATCCAGTTCAAGAAAAGCATCCGCCCCAGTACTTCTTTTTGTTTTTGTTTAGCCCTTTTCATACTCACGAAAGGACTATATTGTTCTGGTGCTTGGATTAAACCTGCCATCATGGCTGATTCAGCAAGGGTTAAATTTTCAGCAGATTTATTAAAATAGCTCCTAGCAGCAGTTTGGACTCCATAATTATTATGACCCCAATACACTTGGTTGAGATACATCTCCAAAATGTCATTTTTCTCGAGAATTTGCTCCAAGCGAATTGCTAATACTGCTTCGGCTATTTTCCTGGTAAAGGCTCGTTTATGGGACAAAAACAGGTTCTTTACCAACTGCATCGTTACAGTGGAAGCACCTTCCCGTACACCACCAGATGTCCAATTGGTGACAATTGCCCGTCCTACACCCTTAGGGTTAATCCCATGATGATAATAAAAATCACTATCTTCACTAGCTAACACAGCTCGCTTTAGTGCTGGTGAAATTCGATTTAGTGGTACAACTTCCCGGTTAGCTTCTCCGTGGAGACTAGCTAAAAGTCGCCCCTTAATATCATAAATATATGATGTTTCCGAGGGGAAGTAGTTGCGTAACTGTCTCACATCTGGCAAATTGCGGAAGCTAATAGCTAACCCAACTAAACCCCCAGCTACAATCGAACTACTCAGCATGGTTATGGACAGTAAAGTTCCGCCAGCTACCTGACCAACTCCCTTTAAAAATTCAAACCCTGATGAAGCTTGGGTTCGACCTTGTTTTTTTGAAAAAGTCCTAGAAGACACGATGCTCTCACTTCCTCACTTGTAAATAATAATTCTAGTTTCTTGGCTGGCTAATTTTTTGCAATTATATTAGTTTGGCGGGTGGACATGCAGACAATTTGTCAGTGATTACATTGTAATCCCACTTTTTTTGTCAAAAGTATAGCTAATAATCAATATTTTATTATGGAGCAAAATTTTTCTTGGCTGCACCGTGGTACTGTTGAAATTTTCCCACAACCAAGTGACCCTGAAAATAAAGTTGATAACCTGGAACACGTCCTGGCGCAGAGCGATCGCCCTCTAAGGATAAAATTGGGAATTGACCCCACAGGTACGGATATTCATCTTGGTCATAGCATACCAGTCAGAAAATTGCGAGGGTTTCAAGATGCCGGACATACAGCAGTTCTAATTATTGGTGATTTTACTGCTCAAATTGGCGATCCTTCGGGAAAATCTGATGTGCGTCGTCAATTAACACCAGAGCAAGTGAAACAAAATGCCCAAACATACCTGGAACAGGTAAGACCAATATTGGATTTTGACACCCCTGGGAGGTTAGAAGTACGTTACAACTCAGAATGGCTTTCTCAGCTAGATTTAAGCAAAATTTTGCAATTACTTTCTACCATGACCGTGGGACAGATGTTGGCAAAGGAAGGTTTTGCGGAACGCTATCAAAAGGAAAATCCCATTTTTATTCACGAGTTCCTTTATCCGTTGATGCAGGGTTATGACTCGGTGGCTATAGATGCTGATGTGGAACTAGGAGGAACTGACCAGAAATTTAACATTGCTGTAGGGCGAGATTTACAGCGCTATTTTGGCAAAAAACCCCAGTTTGGTCTTCTATTACCAATTTTAATTGGTACTGATGGGGTACAAAAAATGTCCAAGTCTCTGAATAATTATGTGGGTTTATCCGAGCATCCATCACAAAAGTACCAAAAGCTACAGGGCACTCCTGACCATATTTTAGAACAGTATTTTGAGCTACTAACAGATTTACCCTTGGATCAGTTACCAGAAAATCCCCGCGATCGCCAAAAATTATTGGCATGGGAGATTGTCAAACAATATCACGGTCAGCAAGCTGCCGATGAGGCGGAAAAAGCCGCAGAATCAGGGGGAGAAGTGGGAGATTTACCCGAATTTTCCCTAGCTAATGTGGAATTTCCCACCAAATTGTTCCAACTTCTCAATCTCAGTGGTTTGTGTAAAAGTGGTGGGGAAGGTAAGCGGAAAATTAAGGAAGGTGGTATAAAAATAGATGGCGATCGCATTACTGATATTGATACTACTTTTCAACAACCCAGTGAATTACAAGGGCGAGTTTTACAACTAGGGAAAAATAAGTTTGTGCGATTCGTGTTGTGAAAAGAGTTGAGAGTTGTTAGTTGTTAGTTGATAGTTGTTAGTTGATAGTTGTTAGTTGTTACTCCCGGTTCGCCCATTTGAAATCGAGTTAGGAAAAATGCAGAACGAAATAATCAGGGTTTTAGCGTTTGATTTAGATTGTGAGCGCAAGGGAGCATATTAATTTTGCCTCCAAATGCCACCAACAAAAAACCTGATTGACTCCAAATCTTTATTCTCACGTTATTTATCAATTTCTCTAACTTCAAAAAAAATGGGCGAACCGTGCGTCTTAACTCTTAACTAACAACTAACAACTAACAACTCTCAACCATCAACTGTCAACCGTCAACCACCATAAATGAGTAGAGAAAAACAAATTATTGTCCCTTTAGATGTACCAAATGTAGAAAGTGCGATCGCTCTTGTGGATCGACTACCATCGGTTACTTTCTGGAAAGTTGGTTTAGAACTGTTTACTAGTTGTGGACCAAAAATTCTCGAGTTTCTCAAGTCTAACAACAAGAGAATTTTTCTCGATTTAAAGTTTCACGACATACCCAACACCGTAGCCGGTGCTTGTCGGGCTGCTGCTAGCTATGGAGTGGATTTATTGACGATTCACTCCACTGCTGGTAAGGATGCCCTCCAAGCTGCCACAGAGGCAATTCAGGAAGGAGCCACAAAAGCGAATGTCAAACCACCAAAGTTGATTGCAATTACCCTACTAACCAGCATTTCTTCCCGTCAATTGGCATTTGATTTAAAAATACCCTTAGAATTGCCAGAATATGCCCTACACATGGCATTAATGGCACAGTCAACGGGGCTGGATGGAGCTGTATGTTCTCCCCAGGAAGTGGCACAATTACGGGATACCTGTGGAGAAGATTTTCTGTTGGTTTGTCCCGGTGTCCGTCCTACCTGGGCTGCAAAAGGTGATCAAAAGCGATCGCTTACCCCAGCACAAGCAATCCAAGCTGGTGCTGATTATCTTGTCATTGGACGACCAATTACTGCTGCTGAGGTACCAGAACTAGCTTGGCAGAAAATATGTGAGGAGTTAGCAACCTCTAGCAGCCTGTAATTTATCAAGAGTGGCGAGAATAATTTTTCCCAGAAGGCGAAGAAAGAGAAGCGCGATCGCTCATTATGTGAAACACTTGTATTTCGTTATGCACCAAATTCTCATCACTCACTTGTCATTTACCTCTAGTCCCCATTCCTCTCACCGCCTTAGCGCAGCCATGCTCGATAGAGCTATAACTCAGGTTGTGGCGGGAGTCTTCTGGGGGTGCTAGATGAACCTTTTTACAACTAAGCCCAATCAGATTTTGTTAATAGTTTGTAGCTTGTGCCTACTTACATCCTCCTCTACATTATCTTTAGCTGTTTCCCCAGCAGGACTGAAAAAACAGACTTTTGCTAACACTACCCCAAAAAAGTCAGTTTGTTCTCAGCAAGCCTTAGAAATATTAGCTACTAATCTATTACGTGATTTACCTAATTATGCCAATCGGGCTAGTCAACGTTCCCGTCGCCTAGCCAGAAAAACAGATATTTTTAGCTATGTAATTTTGGCAGGTAGACCAGAATTTACACCCCTACCTTTGAATCCTAGTGGCTATACATCGTCATCTAACCAAATTATTTCTCCAGGGGTAGAACAACTGTTTTTCACAACTTTGGAACGCCGGTATATAGCCAATAAAATACTGGAGTCTCAAGAATTTCATTGGCTATTATTAACTAAAGCCGAAACTGGTTGGCGTAAGGTAATGATGTTTTCCCAAACAGGTTCTTCCCAATCACCAAAAATGTCAGCACCACCAAGAGAAAGTAGCAATGGATACATTGGACAAGCTGTTGAGACTTGGTTGCGGGATTGTCGTGCAGGGAGTGTGGGAAGTAGAAGAGGGTGATGAGCAGGGGAGCAGGGAGCAGAGGGACAAGGGAGACAAGGGAGACAAGGAGGACAAGGGAGAAAAATATCACCACACTCACTCCCTCACTTCCCACACTTCCCACACTTCCCACACTTCCCACACTCACTCCCACACTCCTCTACTTGGCTGCTTGTTCCGTCAACCTAGTGAGTACATCATTAGAACGCTCAACAAAAGATTTCATCCCTTCTGCATCAAATCCCTTTTGGGACATGAGAGCCAAATCATAGATATGTTGACAAACCATATTTACTAACTGACTGCTTGGTGATTCCCCATCTCCTTGAATAATGGCACCTTGACTGAGTTCTGCTAAATTTTGAATCATGGGGTGAGCAGTATTCACCAACAAAATATGTTCTTCAGGAAATTCTGTTCCTTGTTGTTGCATCAAAGCATTCATATCCCGCAGACGACGGAGAATCTCTGGTAATAGCACCATCGCTGGTGGTGTTGCTTGCTGAGTCTCTGCTTTCAAGGCTTCAGCACGGATATTCACCTTGGGTTTGTTGATGGCTTTCTCAAACAGTTCCTTAATAGTTTCGCTGCGGGTTTTGTTAGTTTTGGGGTCAACAATTTCCCCAGATGTATCTTTATCCAACAGGGTATTATCCAAATCGGAATCTACCCGTGTGAATTTGACATCATTGTATTCCTGTTCTAGGAAGTTAATAAAATGGGTATCAATGAAGGAGTCCATAAATAGGACTTCCAATCCTTGACTTTTATGTAATTCTACGTAAGTGGCTTGTGAGGCTTCATCAGTACAGTAGAATACTTTGTTCTCATGGCGTTCCTTATTCCGTTCCAGGTATTCCTTGAGGGTAGTGTATTCATCACCATTACTATCCTGGGTGGATGCACTCACATCTTGCCAAGCATCTCCCTCATCAGATTGTACCTGAACTGCGGGGGTTTCAACAGTTTTCGCCCCTGATTTGGCAGTGCTACGAAAAACAATTAAATCTTGTACTTGCTTTTTAAACTTCTCGTCATTGAGTACCCCAAACTTGACAAAAGTGCTCAAATCCTTCCATGCACTGATGTACTGTTGGCGATCGCTACGGTATAATTCCTTCAGGCGATCGCCTACTTTTTTGGCAATGTAGTCACCGATTCTTTTCACGGTGCGATCACCTTGCAATGCACTCCGGGATACATTCAGGGGAATATCTGTACTATCAATTACTCCCCGCATAGGTAATAAAAATTGAGGAATAATTTCCTCGCAGTTATCACTAACAAAAACCTGATTGCAGAATAACTTAATTTGTCCCTTAGTTACATCTACATCTGGTCTGAGTTTCGGGAAATAAAGGATACCGTTGATAATAAAAGGATAATCAGTATTTAAATGTACCCATAGTAAAGGTTCTTCCTGGAAAGGATACAAATAGCGGTAAAACTCTAAATAATCTTCTTGACTCAGGCTATTGGGACTATCTCGCCAAGGAGCCTTTTGTTGATTTAACTGCTCCCCATCCATCTTAATGGGTACGGGCATGAAATCGCAGTAAGTTTTAACTAGATTCTTCACCCGTGCGCTTTCTAGGTACTCTTCTTCCTCTTCCATGAGGTGAAGAGTAATGGTTGTACCGCGAGTAGTGCGGCTAGAATCTTCCAATGTAAAAGCAGGAGAACCATCACAACTCCAGTGAACGGCTTGGGCTCCTTCTTGGTAAGATAGGGTATCAATTTCTACTTTTGTCGCCACCATAAAGGAGGAATAGAAACCCAAACCAAAGTTACCAATAATTGGTTGATCCGCTTTTCCTTCATACTTCTGAATAAATTCTTCAGCACTGGAGAAAGCAACCTGATTAATATATTTTTTTACCTCATCGGCTGTCATACCAATGCCATTATCTGTAATGGAGAGGGTTTTTTTACCTTTATCTATAGCTAATTGAATTTCCGGCTCTCCCATCTCTCCGGAATATTCCCCAGCACGGGACACCATATTTAGCTTCTGGATCGCATCCACAGCGTTAGATACTAGTTCCCGCAAGAATATTTGGTGGTCTGAGTATAGAGACTTCTTAATAATCGGGAAAATATTTTCAGTATGAATACTGATGGTTCCTTGTTCTAGCATAGTTGGTAATCCTCAAGGCATCTGTCTAAATAATAAAGGTAACAAAAAATCCTCTGGCTGAGAGTTTCCAGGATAATCGCGGAGAAAGCAAGAGGAGATGATACCAACTAGGATTGTAAAGGTATAATGGGGGCGATCGCTGCAAACAAAAGCATTGTTAGCCGTCAATGAATGATTCGGATTACCCTACTGGTAATGTTTTAGGAATCACCATTAATATGAATTAGCATTAGTTATGCTGGATAATTAATCTTCGCTCCAATGTAAAGCAGCTTGATCTATACGGCTATGGCGTTTACGAACATTATAAATACTGGTGTACCAAGTGCAACGTTTGCAAACATCAGGAAAGTCACCTTGTTCGTGACGCTCAATAATTTTATCAATTTCTTTACCAGCCCAAATATCTGATAATTTTTCTTTTTTGAGATCACCTATAACCAATTCTACTTCCACATCACGACAAGCACAGGCATTCACTTTACTATTTGCTAAAACAATGGGCTTCATATACAGTAGCTCACAAGCACCTCGCTTATGGGGCATAGGTGTGGGTTCGAGTCCAACTTTCCTTAAGTCTTCTTCTTTAACCTTACCAGCCCAGGTGTCATAACCATCAATAAAATACCAATTGATTAATTTCTCTCGTTTCCACTGATGAAACTTTTCCCAAAGTTCTCCGTTACAATTACTAAATGGGCAGCGTAAAGCAATGGTGAAAATAGTCGCAGAACCTGATTCACGTTTAGCATTAATAAATGCCTCAATATGTTGACGAACAAGCTCAAAGTAGTCCACACCCATAGCTGCTTTGTAAGTTGCTCGATCAAATCCTCCCCAAGAAACATAAATACTTAATTTATCACCGTAAGCAAGCAATTTTTGGCTAACTTGAGGTTTCATCAGAATACCATTAGTATAAAAGTAGAAACCTTTAATTTCAGGTATTTGATCAAGGTAATTTAGCCTGTCAAAAAAATAGCGATCTACTAAAGGCTCGCCTACTATTGGTGTAAGAGAAACGTACTTTCCACCCATTGCCACATATTCATTGATGATGCGCTGAAACTCTTCCATTGGCATTGTTTCTTTTACTCTTTCCATCTGGGGATAAGCGCAAAAGATACACTTGGCATTACAAGTATTTGTTACCTCTATATGTAAATTTTTGGGAATTTTACGGGTTGGATTTAATTCTTCCTGAATTTTCTGTCTATGGAATTGGAAATTATATTCAGTTGAAATCCAATCAAGAATATGATCTAATTTTAGCTTGATTCTTTTTTTTAATGCTGACACATTTATTCTTTTAACGGGAAGAAAAATTTTCACCAGAGCAATTAAAATAATTTTTGACTGTCTTAATAGAAAAGGCTCATACATCATATATTTAAATAATAAGTAAGCAGCTGTAAAATTGATATATTTGTCCGTATTACTCTCGATAGATTTAAAGGTGAGATATTTATAACTATTACCTAGAGAATATTTTTTTAGATGCTGTAAATTCATTGCTTTTTCATGGGAAAAAACTTTTTCAATTACAGTTATTAATGCTAGCTCTTGCCTTTTCAAATTAGTAGACATTGAGTGATTAGATATTCTATATAGTATCTGCGGTTTTTCAACGCATACAAATTCATATTGAATAGATAGACGTAACCACATATCCCAATCTTCAACAGCAGGAAGAGTTTCATCAAACCTGCCAATTTCATTTATGGCTTTTTTATCGATTAAAGGATTAGAGCCATTTTCTAACAAATTAAACTGTAAAAGTTGACTAT
>JAAUYH010193109.1_pt1 | contig 10134 bp, 8 predicted proteins | sample 7278061 | NCBI WGS metagenome assembly JAAUYH01 (sample SAMN14350203, study PRJNA611818) | marine sediment metagenome | isolation source: surface marine sediment (0.6m) | place: French Polynesia: Moorea | collected 2018-08 | reverse complement strand
TTCCCGGTTCCTGTACGGACTATTGTGTTCTGATGTACGAGAATTGCCGTAATTGCAGGCTATGGGTGACATATCTGAGAATGAAAAGGTCGTTTGTTGTCCTTCTGATTCCTTCTTTTTGCTTCTTCCTGAAAACAGGAGTTCGGCGACCGTTTTGTACTACTCTATCACATGCTACACTCCGTCAGGTGAGCATCAGTGGCATGCGCCATCCCCAATGTTGTAAGAATAAGAGATGCACTGGCGAATGTGTTTGTCGCCTCATGAATGAAGAGTTTGACATTTGCCAGATTCTCTAACCGCCCGGAATTCGCAATTTCGTGAAAAAAACACAAGAATCACACTTAAATTTGGAACAATTAAATTTAAGCAATTTAAATTGTACTTAAATATAGTTTTCATCTTGGCAAAATGCAATGTGGTATTGGATGAGATAAATGAATAGATACCACTAAATCATGAACCATTGTAGGATCGGCTTTGCCTTTTGTGAAGACCTTTGCAATATTATGTTTTTGCAGCCACATCGGCGACATTTAAGAAATCTCCTGCACTATAATTTTCTCGAATGGCACATATTTCAATTAATAGATACTTCTGACTAAAGGATGTCAATTTTGTGATTGTGTCAAATAGATCTATTGAGTCCGTGAACAGCAATGTCTTGATCTTTCTGCTCGGCATTTGAGATAACTCATTCGACAAGGCAATGACAAAGTCCAAGCAGTGCTTGAAGAGAAACAACGGATGATTGACGCCTTATCATAGTTATCCTTCTGAACGATAATAAAGCCAAGTTCTGAACTGAAATCTTCATTATTAGCAAATGATGCCTCTGCATATCAGGAAATGTGAAGAGATAATATATGCAGTTTCGAAGAATTATTTTTCTGGCTCTTTTAATTATCTTTAGTCTGATTGAGCGTTCTGAATTTGGCTACGGTCAATTTAAATGGAATGACTCGAGGAAATTACGGATTGTAAAATTAAATATCTTGGCTGGTTTTGGTTGCATCATGTGATGCTTTCCCGCGACGCGAGTAAAATAGTTTCGCCAACGCATGTATTATGCAGTTTTGGACGAATCGCTAATTCGAGAAGGATATATTTCGTTGGTAGACGTACAGTAATCAAATTGATAAGTACAGTAATCACAGGCATTAGTTTTGTCGATTAACAAACCGTTGAACTTCAAATGGAGTGTAGATATCTGGGGATTCTAGTTAAAATATTTTGATTTCTCGGATTCGACTCCAGAGAACCCTTCACTTCCACTTCTGCGAGAATCCTTTCCCTTGCGTTAATTGAATCTCTTGAAGACTACTGGTGCCCTTTTATAGAACAAGCACGGGTTTAAAGCTGAAGCTGTGATCTCTAGTTCACAGATATGCCAATCCTTGAATGTTTTCCACTAATAGCTTCGAGATGGGCTAAACCATATTGGGGGTTTAACTGCTTTGAAATAGCCCCAGGAAGCGCTCCTATATTTTCAAGATGTTTTCTCCTTTGGGCGTTTTCACATATATGTCGCACTTCAATTCGTCTTTCCTCTGCAAAAACGCCAAAGTAACATCACCAGACCAGAGATCAAACTTAAGAGATGCAATAAGAATTAGCAATGATCGATCGAATCAACTCTTCATGAAAGTAGGGATTTCATTTACAACTCGTGATTTTTCTGGGTCAACATAGCCAAGTTAGACCAGTCTTGCGTTAAAATATTCAGAAAGTTCTCCATAGTCTAAATGAACTTGCACTATATAACCCCTGCCAGAATTTAATTTTCTGGAACAAACTTGAACCTACTCAATTTAACGAGTTTAAACTTTATCCAGTTTCGCTTGATCAACTCGTTTGTCTTTTCTATCTTTAGAAGGACCGTAAAACAATCTTTGAGGGACCGCTGTTGCAAAATGATTCCAGATTTGGTGCATTATCGCGGTCTTTTAGGGAAGATTCAGCAATATTTTTGTCGGCTTCGCTATTTGAATTGAAGGGGTAGCCAAAATTAGTACTATTTTTTTGAATTCTGAAATAGCGGCGACTGTAGCTGGGTCATTGTACCTCCAGTTTTGATCCGATAAGCCCAATTTCTTTAACACCGTCTTCTCAGAATGCAACGTGTTTTTTTGTTGACTTGTCCGAAGATTTAATAGTCCCATGATTAAAATTTTCGCCAAGCGGCCAGTAGACTTTCATTTTATCACCAATTCGTGGTGATTTCAATGTCCCAATATTTTCCGAGCAATGAAAGGGAATTTCATGCGATGATATTGGCCGAACGACACTCGTAGAAAAAATACTGATTTCGTCGGTCATAACGTATACCGTTTTGTCATCATCGTATGCATCTATCGTAAATGGCCACACAACCTTTTTTGATCTTCGCGACAAATGCAAACTTTATCGCCAAATTTATTGAACGGTGTAGCTTTTAATCTATTACGATGCTGCAGACCAGCAGAAATTCTCCGTAGAGCGCTTATTGTTTAAATTTTCTTTCTAGCGATTCGAATAGCTTCAATTCGTGGTTTTCGATTTACAGGTAATGTTGTTTGTCTGAAAGAGGAAATATGGGAACAGCTCTGAAGACAAGCAGAGTTGTTGTAGGGCCTAGAGGTCCGGTAGTATTCTTAACTGCGTGAACTGCGTGCTGTAGCTTTGTACGCTCGTTTTGATGGGGCTTTTCGATTTTGAGTTCACTATATACTCGTCCTATTATAGAATGATAGCGTTCACCTAACGGTAATGGATTATACGATTCTGTGGGAGTCTCTCTGGATGTTATTTCAAGTTTTGTGCTGAATTCCTTGATCATGAGCATTATTTTATGGATATCTTGTGAAAGCGGTGTATCAAATTTTTGTAAAATTTCCCAAACATATTCTGCAGAATCATTTTCTTGAAATTTGCTACAGAGTATCTTGTTTTTCTATCAATAATATGCAGTACTGATTCCGCATCAACCCACATGAGATTGGCTTCAATTTCATAATTCAATGTAATTTCATCTGTACGAAAAGTTACTCGAAATCTAGCTGTTCGAGAAGAGTATTTACGGCATAGCGTGCACCATTTAGAATTTTTCAACTCAGATAGAACCTTTGGGTCGAAATTTTTGGTAAAGCTTCTTTAATTAGATTTGCGAACGATGTTGCAAAAGGATGTCCTACGTTAGAATAAAACGATATTAACTTTTCATTAGTGCATGAAGCTTCAGATGCGTATCATTTCAGATATGAATGACCTCGATGATCGGGGGATTGCTCTCTGTAGACAACAGAGACCACTATTCGTTGAGTGATGGCTGAACGTTTTATGGAATTCATTAGTGCTGCTATTATTTTCTAATGGTGTTCTAATCCGAAAATGATCAGAAAATCTTGGTACATTATATTGACGTCGAATTCCAAGAGAAGTATGTGGTCAATTGGTATTCGAATAGTAACATGGCCGAGCGATCTCGTGATTTTATTGCCAATTCCTCGTAATTTTCGATTATTTGGTTTTATGTTTGGGAGTATATTGTTATAGGCACAGTAGCGGGTGAACGCTGGTAGTCCAGATGGGGATTAGGCGGTACCATTGTCAATTATTACTCCTTCGAAATGAACCTTCCCATTCGTTACAGAACTTCTAGCGCATCTTTCAATATATGTATGTAGATCAGCAAACTATCAAGATATAGAAATCTCTCACAGTGCCGTACATGACCGGTATTCGTTCATTTTCTTAGAAGTCACTTTCGACAGTCCTTGACAAACAGGAAGGATCAAAGTTGTTTTTTCTTCTGAAATTCATGCTGATCTGAAATTAAATTGAACATTGTATACAAAACTTTGGATATTTTAAAACACATATCTTCGACTTCACAAGCATTATCCAGTCATCAGAGATAGCAATCTAAACTTCATCGGTTTGAGAAATTGTATATTTTTCTCTTTTCGAAGTTCAACTAATGCAAATAGAGTAATTGGGCGTATTACTGACTTTATTTCTAGCACAATGCAAGATTCGTCAGAGTCGTACAAAAGGGAATCATGTCGTAACGAATACTTTGAGCATCTTGGTGGTCTGCCTTTTCCAGTAACTACGTAGGTAGTTGAAGAGAACTGTAGGATCACTTTTTGACACAAAGTGAAAAACAAACTCTACAAACGAAAGGTTGAAGATTTACTCAGAATAAACTTTAGCTAGCAAAAAGCTACCTTTTCCCATTCATCTCTTCCTTCTCTTATAGGCGGATCGATAGAAAATATCTAACCTAAAGCGGCAGGAATAGAGCTTTCTTGACCGTAGAATAATTCATTTACGGTCAATTTGAAAAGATATTAACTAATCTCCAGGCTCCAATCATAAAGTTCTATTTTATAATTTTCCTTTTGAATAGAAAATTCGCGTTAACATCATCGCCCACACATGCCGAAAAGAACACCTCGTTCTTAGAATTCTTCCTCGTAAAATCAGACAATGAATTGTAGAGTCGTGAGCACCAAAAGAATGACGTTATAGCTCATAAACACAAAGTTTCCAAAGTGCAAACGACGAAATCGACATTTTCGGGGTCGCGGTAAAATCCCCATTTTTGAAAATTGTCAGCAAAGTATGAGAAAAAGCCATTTTCAATCGAAGTTGGTCCGCTTCCCGGGTCAAGGATGAATTGTGCCATAACTATGGATCTATTAAAATAGATATATAGGTATGGTCACAAGAAAATGAAGGTATACACAAAAATACGTGTACAGTGATGATGTCATCAGTCCGTTATTAGTGTAGTTACTTTCTTCTAGTTCCACGCCTTCCCTATTGTTTGTAATATTGCGGCACACACTTCACACACACCCACACGCGCAAGCTGCACCAACAGCAAAGTCACTACCAGTACCAAATTGTGCAACCCCTTCCGCGACGCGCTGCGCTCAAGCGCAAGCCTCTTAAGCACATTCGCAAGAACAAGAAACCGTCGTACGCATTCGTCAATCCCGCGACTCTACATACATTAAGCGCTCAAGCGCGTGGGGTGGATAGAGCTCAAGCGCGTCGGCTTCTGTTACCGAAAAAACAGTTGAATCATTCGAATGTGCACACAGCTACTGCGTTGGTCTTGCTGCGGCTTCGCGCGAAGACGATACGCGCGGTATAAAATCATTATTGTGAATGCAAGGAGAATATCAAGCCGCAAAAGTTTGAGTGTGAGACACCAGAAGGCGGCGGTGACGCGCGCGATCGCGAAGAAAAGCTCCTGTACTATATCGAAGGACATCTCCCATTAATTCGTCAGTATGGGAATCAATTTCGCTTGAGCGATTCAGCTTCCAAACGTCTGGCGCAGGCGAATTGGAGGAGTAAGCCACCACATTGTGCTTGGATGGAATTGAGCGAGGATATTGCGGGGGAACTGTTGCGTTGCGAGGATGAGGCAGTACAAATCGCTCGAGCAGATTATGGGGTAAGCGCTCAAGCGCAGTATCCTGCAAAGTTCGCAGAAGTAGTAAGGCGCATCGAACGTGATTGTATAGCAGACGAATTAGGCGTACGAAAACCTACAGTCAAGGATAAGCTGTAGGCGGCAATCACAAACGCACATGCCTTCGGCAACATGGTTGAAGCAAAACGCAGGCAAGATTAACTCTACTGCAAACTGGCGCTCGAGCGCGTGAAGCGTCGTGAGAAGAAACAGCGTAAACATAAGCTCAAGCAGTGTATGGCGCGCATGGATGCACGACTCCGCGGCTTCGACCCTAACTCGGATGATGAACACACTGGCGTCGGGTCGTAGATTAAGTATCGCTCGAGCGAACATTTGAAATTGATACTCACAAACCATATCTCGTAGTACTTACCCTTGAATAGATTCTCTCCGTCGTATTCTTTGCGCTTGTTCGTAAATGGATTGGGTGAAATAAATATGTTCTGGAATTCGAAGAGCATGGCACTATACTTCATTCGTTTCATGATACAAGTCTTACAGGTTCTCTCACATTATTGGTTCTCGCCAATCTTATCTATTTCGTTCTTCCATATAACTGTAGCGGAGTCAGAAATTTTCATGAGGTTTCTCCATTCGCGCTTGAGCGCATCATAGTTATTTTAACCCCGTATATCTCCTCTGTTCGAGTAGCCTTGCGTTATCCACGGTCCTAATTCACACCATTTAATCCTTGATACTTTTCTGTTACCCACGCTTGAGCGTTATTTCTAACCTTGGGCGCATTAAGCTTGATCTTTTCGCCTTCGACTTGTATTTCCCGCGCTCGTGCACTCATTGGTGTACGTTGTTGCTGGATCTCCCTTTGATTTCTTCGTTCGCACCTTACGTTCTGCACGTTTCATTTCTGTGTTTCCACAGACTTCAATCCATTACTTCGTGGTTCCACCCACGCTTAAACCCATCTACTTAAATTCAGTTTTCACGCTCAAGCGTATATCCACGTGAGTCATAATCACGGCCTTGTGCCCGAAACCTTCCTATTTTCATGTGCTTTATCTAGCCTGAGAGATATCGCTCTCAATTCCCATTGTCGCTCGAGCGTATATTATTACACATGACCCTCACGCTTAAGCGCTTTAATTTCGCACGCTTGAGCGTCTGCTAACCATTTCACTGTTTCCTTTTCGCGCTATAGGCTCCATATTCGTTTTAACTTCCTTGTTTTGTTTTGGTTCGTGTGGTACCGCATCCTCTCCAAGCATTGGTTTTTTCATTCACGGACTAATTCGGTCCAATGGACTCGATTATTGATCGAATGATTGCGGAGTACGATGTGAATACTTGGGGAAGCTTCAGCAACCATATAGAGCCCAAACAAACCTCATCCAAGTTGAATCCACGTCCTTGTGCGACAACTGAAGATGTTTCTGTTGCAACCGCTCAAATGATTCATCAGAAAACTGGAATGTTGCCGCTATCCTTCGCGGTGATAGTGAATTTCATCGATTGTGTGATTCTTACTTCGGTTCCAGTTCCTCCGACGCCACTGTATCCGGCTTTTGGTCTATCATCTGGGAATCGTTAGCCATCCCCTGGGCACAAAAAATGCATCATTGCTATGTCGATTTGCCGTATCGTGCCGTGAGTAGAGCAGCTCGTCTTCTGCATCGCCAAGGTAAAGGCCCCACACGGCCTTACGTGAGCATTGAAGGCTATTTTAAGAGTGCAGACTTGGTACTGATCGAGAATACGCTCAAGCGTTGGCTCGATGACAATCCTGGATTTGGAATGCTGATAGGTGGACCTGGCGCTCGAGCGCTCAACACTCGGACTACCAAATACTTCATCCGTTGTTTCGGAGGGCTTCGCTTTCGCAGCTCTGGCCGCAGTTGCGTCGTCGACGCTGCTTGGAATGTGGTGTTCCTATTACTCGGTGATGCGAAAGCGTTGCCCATGAGCAGTAGATTCATGGAGGCCGCCCGGAGAGCATCGCAACAGGCGCGTCCTCACTTTGAAGATAGGCCTGAAATAAGCGACTTTACTAGTGTTGGTCATTTTGGACCTGTATTCCAGGAATTAGGCGGCGAGCTATACATCAAAAGGTGAAAACCCTACCACTACGTGGTCATCGGGAACCTCTTCAGGTCAGATTCGAATGGTTATTTGACAAGCGCATTCACGGGCACATTTATCTTGCTCGCTAATACGAGGCAGGTTTTGTTGATCATTTGTTCGTCCTCGATTTGAAGCAATGGCATAGCCTTATTTATGACACCTGTGATCCATACCCTTTAGTACTATCGCCTTCTTCGCTGTTTCAATGTGGCGGCCCTGATGCCGGCAAAGTCAAGATTACCCAGTTGTATGAAGTAATCCGCAATCATTGCACCGGGGAGAAACCAAAGAATTTAAAGAGATAACTATTATTAATGCCTCGTGGAGTGAAGCGGCCTAGGAAATCTGGTTCATGAACAGAAAAAATACTCGCATCGGTGTCCTCCTGCTTCTCTTGGCGTTCCAGATGTTAGGATGCATACATTTTGATTCTTAATTCCGTGACGTCATCACTTTCTAACAACCTTAATTGTCTCGTGCCCGCCTTCATGTGGTTGATTTATAATGCGAATCCGCCACCATCGCTCTTCGTCGTATCTCAACTAATTTCGCTCGTCTAATGACCTGCCTGCTGAAATCTTATATCATCCGTAAAATTCTGGCTCACTCTACGCTCAAACGTAAACTCGAGCCTTGGCTTCCTTTTCACCATCCGCTCAAGCGTAGAACTAAGCCTTGACTTCTTGTTATCCTTCTGCTCAAGCGTAATCCCAATAGTCATCCGAGACTACGAGTTCATGGCGTCTCCTGTACCTCCAGCGTCGGTTGAAGACCCTGAAATAATTGCAGGAGCAACCCGAACTGCACTAATGACACAAGCTCCACTGTCCCCTCACGACAGTGATCCTACTCTATCAGAAAGTGAGTTTGATCGCCTTTAGCGTTATATTGCAACTAACCATGGGTACCCTTTCGTGGCTCAAGGTGTTATTGAATTGCCCTTGGATACTGATGCTCTTGTCCCATCCTCTCCGGGCAATTTTCAGGAAGCCGGACCCAGTAATCGATTGATTTATTTCCCGTTTGTCCTCCAGCTTCGTGACCGCGTGATATGCGATTCAATCGTGATTATCTTGAGGAGCATTCGCGATGATTACCTTCGAACGCAAGCTCATGGTATGATCCGGGCTATGCTTGAAATCATGGTATCCTGCACCAAAACGGCTGAATGTTTGCAGGAGAACGAATATACGGGGCCTCCGTTGTTTGTCATGATGCTTGATATGGCTGCTAATATACGCCAGAACCAGGCTTTTTGCCGAAAAGAATACATAGATGCTGTTTTCAAAAGGATCATAGATGATCTTAGTCCTCATTATGCTGCTGGTCCAATCGAAATTCGTCTGCAGTAGCTCCTTCGATATACTCTTGAGTTTGGTATCTATATTAGAATAGTCGCCGATCAACTCCTTCCATTAATGTTTGAGGATTAATAAAGATGACTTGATAGGTGATGTAATTGCATTTTGCCATAGAAGCATTCCATCTCTGGAAATTGAAGTCCCATCCTTCCTCTTCCTAATATCCGTTTCCTTTGCTGGTAAATTTTTGGTCCGCTACACTGAAGGAGTTAGGGAAGGTCTGCTCAAACAAGGGCCCTGCACTACCTATGTACCATGTCACGCGATCATCGTATCTTGTATTTCGATAATCGCAATACCCACAACTAATGATCACAATTTAAATTACTCTAATTGCTGAAACTGCCTACTTTTCTTCTTATGGCACACAAGCTCTTGGATTGACCCGGATGCGGTACATAAAAAGGGTAATTGGTCTTTTGTGTTCAACGTTGCGATGAAAAGGGAGTCATCAACTTATTTGGGCCGATGCGTTGAGACTGGATGCTCGTGATTCAATCCTCGATGTACTCTTCTCTTATGGGATGCACTTCCTTCTCTGGAATTTTGAATTTCTTGAAGTGACTTGACTTCCAGCCGATATCTTACCGCAGCGCAAGCGGTACACAAAATGTGCATTCCTGAAATCAGGCGCTCGTTTCGAGGACCTGATTTTTCACATTCATCACACTTCTGCCGATGTAATACCTTATGTTTACATTTATTGCAAACCAAGTTGCTACTGGACAAGTTGAATGAATCTTCGATCTTCCACTATCCGCAGCTTGTACACTTTTTTGAGGTCTTCGCAATGAAAATTGGTCTTCCTTCAGGTCTTCTGTTTGATCTACTTGTGCGCATAGTTCTTTGCCCCTTATTGAATTCTCGAGATGGAGACCGAGTTATATGCTATACACACGTCTTCCTATTGGTTGTCGGGTATTGATTTAAGACTCTCGTGTGAATTTTCTTTGTCTTCAATAATTGGTGCCGTTGGCGATATCACATATCTACACGCCGTCGTGTCTCGGCTACCGTTACGACTGATTCACACTCTCGACCAACCAAGCTGTCATACCGGTAAGCATCATGCCCGTTCACCACCGAAGAAATTTGAGAAATCTTCAGGCACCAGGTTCATCATCGAGACACATATCGAAATCCGCTCAAGCGGCTCGTGTCGGCTTAGTTCTCGTTCGAGTTGGTACGGAACTTGTTCGAGTAATATCTGAAGAAGAAGCTGATGGC
>JAAUYH010247719.1_pt1 | contig 10135 bp, 8 predicted proteins | sample 7278061 | NCBI WGS metagenome assembly JAAUYH01 (sample SAMN14350203, study PRJNA611818) | marine sediment metagenome | isolation source: surface marine sediment (0.6m) | place: French Polynesia: Moorea | collected 2018-08 | reverse complement strand
TTGCCTGCGGCAATTTGCCTGGACATGGCACTATAAGCACCCAGTAGCAACTGCTGTCCAGTTTGTCCTTTGGCATAAAAGGTACGAGATACCTGCGCTCCCCCAAAGGAACGATTAGCAAGTAAGCCTCCATATTCCCTAGCAAAGGGTACGCCCTGTGCCACACACTGATCGATAATATTGTTACTAATCTGTGCCAAACGATAGACATTGGCTTCTCGGGAACGATAGTCACCACCTTTGATGGTGTCGTAAAATAATCGCCAGACTGTATCTCCATCATTAGGATAATTCTTTGCCCCGTTGATGCCTCCTTGTGCTGCTATACTATGGGCGCGTCGGGGTGAATCTTGAATACAAAAACTTTTAATGTTGTATCCTAATTCTGCCAAAGTAGCCGCAGCCGAAGCCCCCGCCAAGCCAGTGCCAATAATTAAAATAGTATGTTTCTTTTTATTAGCAGGGCTGACTAATTTACAGTGGTCTTTATAGTAGTCCCATTTATCTTGCAGTCTACCTGGCGGAATTTTGGGGTCGAGTTTCATAGCTAAGTTAAGGACGCATTGTTACCTATACTAAATTAATTCTAACTATTGGACTGAGAATAAAATAATTAGAGCGATCGCGCTGGGCAATATATTTATTTGAATTATTTTTAGTTAAATCAATTAGTTTATTACAAACGGAGCAATTTCATATTCATGCCATCGCCGTTGATGCCATTCTGCCACATAGGGTGTAATCGTAAACTTGGGGCAACTGTCTGCTTCAACATCAATACGCAGAAAAGAATAAGGTCGTTTTTTATGTTTACCACTACCATTACGCCCTAAAAATAGATGGGATTGACCGAGAGGACGAGAATCATCGTCTGGATCGGCAAATAATACCGAGCCTTCTTGACGCTGACGGCGTAAACTATGACCACTACCGCCACATATAAGCCAATTAAGCTGAGAATCAGCATACCCAGTATCTTTGGTGACAAAATGTTCCATACAATGAGCATGACCTGAGATAACTAAATCCACTACCGATCGCCCTGGGGGTAATGAGCCTATCTCCTTAACTGTCGCTTCAAATACCTGACGTAAACGGTCACGAATTGCCAAAGTCTGTCCCTGATCCCATTTGGTGGCTTCAGTAACATAGGGAGGATGGTGTAAAAAGATAATTCTGCCTTTGACAGTTTCATCTTGCCAAGAGGCAATTAAATTAGCTTTGAGCCAGTTTAATTGTTCCCAGTCGGTTACTTGTTGGTGGATATTTAATTGTTTGTTAATATCTCGCTGACTTTCTTCAATATGCTGTAGTTCGGCATAAAAATCATCTAACTGTTCGGCATCTTCGGAATCGGCGGGATTGAGTGGATATATCTGTTCTTGAAGCTGCCGTTCTTTTTGGTCTAACTCGCTTTGCAACTTCATTAGTTGAATTTTTTTGGCTTCCCCTGCTTGGGTGTCGGGAATAGATAGAGGTGCATTAAAGGTATTAGAATCTAGGGCAAAAAAATCAATACCACCATAACGAAAAGTGTAGTAACGGTTGGGTAGACGGGTAAATTGACCAGGCTGGTACTGTAAACAGCGATCGCCTGTATGTTGAGCGATGTAGTGAGTATCGAGATGCTGTTCTAAATTAACTTGACCTTTAATATCAATTAAATAATCGAGAAATGCCTTAGCGTAAGCTTCCCCTTCATAAGAGCCATGCCAGCCTACATCTAAATTGATCGCCCTTTTGAACAAACGACGAGGCAACCAAGTAAGCTGTGCCAAGATGCCGAAAATTAACGGTAGGTCGTAATAGTCATGATTGCCAGGGACAGGAAAAAAAGGTAACTTAAATCTCAAGCGTTCGTATGGCAATTGTTGGGGATTTTCTCCCCCAACCAAGAATTCTCGGTAAGGACGAATAAAATTGTTTTGGTAGTATTCGCTAGAGCCTACTTGATAAACTACATCACCTGTATGGAGAATAAATCTACAGTCTGCTTGGTGTTGTAACATCAACTGGGCAATCTTGCGTTGGGGATGGTGTTTGAGATGATAACCACAACCAGTATCACCGATCGCCAAAAAAGAAAAATGGGGATTGTCCCTATGGCGATCGTCAATTACTAATTTCGTTTGGGAAATTCCTTTTTCTTTAAATAACGACTCTTGCCAGCGCACTCTGCGCTTCATTTGGTCTATTTTGACTGATATTTTAGGATCGCTAACTAATTTCACTCTTTTAGTTGCAGTTGATTGGTTAATTTTTCCCCATGCGGCATTTGGACTTTTGTAGTTAACAACATGGGGATTCTGTGTCAACAGATAAGTTCAATTGCTGAATTACTCTAATCGAGATAAGCCCCTAAGATCGAATTTACTCAACCAATCTTGACGGTCTTCTTCGGTAAAAGAAGCATCTTTAGAGCGGACTTTTACTTGGTAGCGATCGCTAACTAAAACTGCCGTACTGGTACTACCTTGAGCGATCGCTGGAAAGCCACCAATCTGTTGGCTACTTTGGGCAAATTTATCTTTGGCACTGGGGTTATTCAGGGTATCCGAGATAGATAATATTGCTACTTCTGTGCCGTCCTTTTTCAGTTTGGCTTGAGCAAAGCCTTTTTTCTCTTGAGAATAAATTCTTTCATAGCCACCAGTACTACCTGGAAAATAACGATTAAAACTACTCCCTGCTTGAGAATCTTTAACTACAGCAGTCGCCCCTTTACTGGTACTTGTCTGCTGCGCTCGATCGAAACGAGAAGGTGCTTGTTGGGTGCAAGAAGTCACCAGCAACAATGTTCCTAATAACAAGGCAACAAAAAATTTACGTAAACCAATCATTTTAGTTTTTTGCGTAAGTTACTTGTACCTATTTTCTGATTTATATTTACCTATTTCTACTTGATGTAGTAAATGTTAATTTTATTAAGTAGCCAAATTTTCTCTTTAGCGATCGCCATATTGTATTTTTTTGCTGCTACAATTATCAGCGATCGCCTAGATATCTGCCAAAATTAAGTCAGGATTTTTACTGTAACCCCAACCAAGCTAACAAACCTTTACCTGTGACATATTCAATCACCAGGGTCAAGACAAAACCGATCATAGCAGCGCGACCATTTAAACGTTCGGCATAAGAATTAAAGCCGAATTTGGGTTCTTCTAAATTAGGAGTAACTGTAGGTTGAATTTCGCTCATTGTAGTTTGACCTTTTTATTAAAACAATATTTACAATTCTTTACTTATTATCTTAACAAGAATCCCCACTTTGTTAACTACTAACTGTACGGGCGATTCGCGAATCGCCCCTACTAACTCCAAACTCATTGTTTTTAACGTGATGCACTTCCACTAATGTATGTACATTGCCTCTGGGATTAAAATCACCAATAATTCTTACTTCCAGGGGATCGCAGGCAGCTACAAAATCATCTAAAATTTGATTGATTACTTCTTCATGGGAAATATAGCGATCGCGATAGCTATTGATATATAACTTTAAAGCTTTCAGTTCTACGACCTTTGCATCGGGGGAGTAGGTAATTTTAATGGTGGCGAAATCAGGATAGCCAGAAAAAGGACATTTACAGGTAAATTCTGGCAACGTAATATTGACATCATAGCGTCTGCCTATTCTGGGGTTAGGAAACGTGATTAGTTCCCCTTCAGCAATCTCTCTTTCCCCGTACTTTTCACTGTTGTTTTCTGTTGCTTTAGGAGCAGTGGTCATGAATCTGTCAAGCAAATTTATTAATTTTTAATACCAAGTTATTATATCAATCTTGAGATACCTCAAAAAAAATCTCCTGCATATAGCTGGAGATTTGGGCAAATATGCAGTTTAAAATGATCGAGTTCCCTATTGAGCTTGAATAGTATCCAACTTAGCTTCGACTTTTTCCACTACATTTGCTGGCAAGGGAATGTAACCCAATTCTTCAGCATAAGCTTGTCCATCGGCTAAAGACCAATTGACAACATCTTTAAAGGCTTGTAGCTTCTGAGGATTGTCGTAATTTCCATATGCCAAAATCCAACTGTAAGTAACAATTGGATAAGATGCTTCTCCTTCAGGATCGGTGACAAAAGCACGTAGATTGTCTGGTAATTCAGCTGCACTTAAAGCTTGAGCGGCAGACTCACTAGAAGGAGCAATATACTTTCCAGCTTTATTTTCTAAGCTGGCAGTAGGAATATCTTGCTGTTTGGCATAACCATACTCAATATAGCCAATTGAGCCTTCGGTTTGCAAAATTTGCGCGGTTACACCTTCATTACCTTTAGCACCAACCCCTGTAGGCCATTCTACGGTTTTACCGCTACCAACTTTTTGTTCCCACTCAGGACTAATAGCACTCAGATGTTTGGTGAACACTCCCGTAGTACCGCTGCCATCGGAACGATGTACCACGGTAATATTGCTATTGGGTAATTGAGCATCGGGGTTAAGACTGGCGATCGCAGGATCGTTCCATTTTTTAATCTTGCCCAGTAAAATATCCACATATACCTGACGGGAAAGTTGCAGACTTTCAACCCCAGGCAAATTGTATGCCAAGACAATACTACCAGCAGTCATGGGTAATAAAGCTACACCCCTTGAAACTTTGGCAATCTCTTCATCTTTCATTGCTACATCACTGGCACCAAAATCTACTGTCTCCTGAGTAAACTGCTCTACCCCCGCACCACTACCAACAGATTGATAAGTTACCTGCACGTTAGGGTTAGCTTTGTTATATTCCGAAAACCATTTTTGATATAGAGGTGCAGGAAAACTAGCACCAGCACCAGTTAAAGATACTGAGGTACCCCCACCACCTTCACCGCCACCACAAGCAGTAAGACCAAGGGTAACAGCTACCAAAGGAGCTAGCCACATTTGGCGTTTAAAAAGAACTGTAGAGACCATATTTATTGAAATCTTTAGTTAATTGAATCTAAGTAAGTTAATTATTTTTAGGTTAGTATCGCACTTTTTGTCAAATACATGACATTTTGTTGACAACACCTGGACTAATATACCGTTTTACAATTAGTTTTAGGTAAAAATTAAGTAAACAAAAGATTAACTATAAATTATCTTGTATTGAACGACAAAAAATAAGGCAGGCATTGCCCACCTTACTTTTAGAATTGAAAATTGAGTAACCCTAACTTTTCAAATTAGAAAGAGAAGGTAGTACGAATCACACCAACATATTGAGTATCGTTGTCAGAAATATTGTTGGGGTTGAATACTATGTAACCACCAGGAGTCAACAAAATGTTGTCATTGATTGGGTATTTGTATAGTGCTTCAACAAGATAGGAAGTGTCTTCGTCTTCAGCTACACCAGCATCACCAGTAGTAAATTTAGGCAGTTGACCGCCAGCAACAGTCAGTACCGCACCTTCTTTACCCAGATCGAGAATAGAAGCATTTGCACCCCAAGTCCAAACATCACCACTATTATCACCACTACCCTTTTCTTTTACATCAGCATAACCAGCCCAACCAGCTATAACAAATCGGTCTCTGAAAGTATAGTCAACACCAGCACCAATTCTGTTGGCTGTAGTATCTGCACCATTAAAAGGATTTGAGACTACACCATTGCTAGTCCCACCAGATAAATCAGTACCACCAATAGTATAACTATGGACATAGGTTGCAGATAAATTTAGATCTTCGATTGGAGTCCACTCAATTTGTCCCCCAGCACTGTTGGAGCCATTGAATATACCTTGTTCTTCATTAGGACTGGGAGCATCTCCATCATCAGCTAAGTAAGCACCTGAAATAGCTAACTTGTCTTCGATCAGATCTAGTTTTACTCTCGCACCAGCACCTTCTGTACCTCTTAACACGAGAGGGTTACGACGGCTGAAACGAGAAAGTGCGCCAGTACCGCTACTTTCTAACATGGGGTTAGTCACAGAGAAGACATCATCTAAATCTAGACCTACAGTACCAACATACCATTCAACGCGATCGCCAGTAGGGAAGCGATAGTGAAGGTCTGCAATCCGGACATCGTTGCCAGTATTTGTGTCAAAACCGAGGCGAGTTGAATTAGTACCAGTAACGTCAGTAAATCGGGGTACATTACCAGAAGACAATCTAACTCTTAAACGGTCTTTACCGTAGAAACTGCTATCGAAGTTCAAACGAACACGATTACTAAAGGTCGCTTCAGAATCGAGGTCAGGGGCATTATTGGGGGTAAAGGTGCCTCCTGGTTGTGCTGCTTGGTCTCCACCCCAAACATTAGCCAGGGCAAAAATTGCCTCTCCTTTTAATTTGGCAGTAGTAGAAAACTGATTGTCTTCTAAAGTAGCAGTACGGCTTTCAATCTCATCAACTCGACCGCCAAGAGTAGCTAGCTCGGCTTCAAATTCTTGAGCGAGTCTATTCATGGTTTCTACGTCTTCTCTGACTACGGACTCAGAAGAAGCAATTAAACGCTCAATTTGATTTAAACAGGAGTTCAAACCAGCGGCAAATTCATAACGAGAAAGAGCTTGACTGCCGCGATAAGTTTGGTTAGGAAAACCAGCAATACAGCCATAACGGTCTACCAAGCTGCGTAGAGCTTCGTATGCCCAGTCTGTAGGCTGTACATCTCTAAGTTGATTAACGTTAGTTACCTGAGATAAGGAACCGCTGTTTCTCTGAATTTGATAATTATTAATTTGCTCTAAGGTGTTATCAACTGAACCATTATTAGTTGTTTCAGTATTTTGAGCTGTTTGAGCATATGCACCATTAGCTGTTAACAAAGAAGCTGCAATTACTGCGGGTGCAACTATTAATGAATGCCAAAATAGTTTGTTCATTTTTATTTGTATCCTCTCACACCAAAAATATAATGGACTACAAAAATGTAATTTTAGTTACCAATAGAATTCAACTCCTATGGTATTTAGTATATCGATTCTTCGCTAAATATAATCGACCTTCAGCAAGATTAATTAACTAAGGTGCCATTTTCTTGACCGCACATTTGCAATAAAATTTAACTCCCTAGTCAGAAGTCAGAGGTCAGAAGTCAGAGGTCAGAGGTCAGAAGTCAGAAGTCAGAGGTCACAAAGGCGCATAGTTGAGGACGCGATGCCAGAGCGTGTATCTGGCATTTCAGCCGTCCGTCGCCGCATGTAGTCAGAGGTCAGAAGTCAGAAGTCAGAAGTCAGAGGTCACAAAGGCGCATAGTTGACAAAGGACTTGTCCGCATGTACGCGATGCCAGAGCGTGTATCTGGCATTTCAGCCGTCCGTCGCCGCATGTAGTCAGAGGTCAGAAGTCAGAGGTCAGAAGTCACAAAGGCGCATAGTTGACAAAGGACTTGTCCGCATGTACGCGATGCCAGAGCGTGTATCTGGCATTTCAGCCGTCCGTCGCCGCATGTAGTCAGAGGTCAGAGGTCAGAGGTCAGGTAGAGACGCAATATATAGCGTCTGTACAGAAGTCAGAAATAAAATAGGAATATTGGCAACAAGAAATGCGACAGTATTTATAGACTAAACAATGTCGTTGGCGATGTTTATTGACAGCCTTTGGTTTTACTAGCGAGGCAACTGGTAGGCAATGGGGTTATTGCGATCGCCCTAAAGCATAAATTTAAAGCATAAACTTATTTAACAAAGAGTTTTGACCAATTTAAAGTAACGATTCTGGGTAACAAGATACAAACTAAAGCGTTGCCACCGATCATCAACCATATAGCAGAATTGCTGATTTCCATAGTCTATTACCTATCTTTATTTATAAGGTCAGTGAACTTTGTCTATATTTAAATTATGCAGGAAGATTGACCTAAAAAAACATCAATTGATTTGGAATTTCTTTTCAGACGTATAAGTTTTACTGAAGATACAAAAGTTAATATATATGAATCGTTTAAATGTTTTATTTGTCTGTTCTAAAAATCAGTGGCGTAGTCCTACCGCAGAGGTGATATATCGTAATGATTTTCGGATTAATGTGCGCTCTGCGGGAACTAGTTCTAGTGCCAGAAAACAGATATCTCAAGCAAATATTGATTGGGCAGATTTGATTTTAGTTATGGAAAGTAAACATAAAAAGAGAATTATTCGCGATCGCAATTACCTTGATTTACCAGAAATAATTGTTTTAGATATTCCAGATGAATATCAATACATGGATGAAGAGTTAGTATCAATAATTAAGCTAAGTGTAGAGAATATTCTGAAGAATTTTATACTTAGTTAACAAGCTTTGTTGGGTTACGGCGTAGACAAAATAAACAAAGAAGTTTGCTAAATCTTGTCGCCTAACCCAACCTACTAGACTAAATATCTGGTAATTGAAGTTGACTGATGGCTATTTCATTAACGCTTCGCCACGACGGTATAACTCCCTGGCATAGTCAGTCCAAGTACCTTGTCCCCAGTAGCGGAAACAACTGGTTTCCACTAACAAAACATAAAGTAAAGCTTCTTGATAATCGGCACTCTTGGTAACAGAAGCATCTTGCGCTACTAAAGGATCGTATTTAGCATGGAACATCGCGCTTAGTTGATTCATGGGTTCGAGGACATTTTCATAGCCTTTAACCCAACTAAGATCGTCTGTCCAAGATGCCCCATCCATATGGAATTGATGATCGGTGGCTTGGAGATCGGCGATCGCCTGAGCTACTTTTTCTGGTGTAGCGGTATTGGGGTCAACTTTTTGCCAAATCTTGTGTTGTCCGACTGCCTGACAAGTGGGATAATCATCAGGGTTAACTCCTGCGGCTTCGATTAGTTCGATGTATTCTGTACCGTTCAGCCCGACAACATCACTATTAGCGTCAATTTCTGACCAAATAGGTTGGAAATCACGGGCATATTCATTCATCATGACCCCACCGTTTTCCCCATCGGCAATTTGAGAACAGCAGCTAGGTACGGAGACATTACCAATTTGTTGTCTGTTTTTGCCTTTAGCTTCGTGATAGGGTTGCATTTGGGCAACTAACTTAGTATCTGAACCTTGGGTTTTAATTAGAGCAGTGATACTAACAGTTTCGCCTTTAGAATTACGAGCAACCAAACGATTGGGAATATATTTATCCTCGTGGTGCAATCCTGAACCATCTAATCTTTCTACAGAATGTTCTTGGACTAATAGCCAGCGATAACCACATTCTTTCAGGGCTGTAATGTATTCGTAGAGAGTATCGGGATTGTTGGGCAGGTGCATTTCTGGAGGGGAAAAACCTTTAACCCGTTTGAGAGCATCATAACCAAAAATAGCCGCAAAATACTGCTGCCAAGCTTGGATATGGAGCTTAATGTCGGGAATAGGTGTAGACGGAACAACTGCATGACTCCACATAGTTCCCAACCATTCCACGTAGGGTTGATAGCGAGAGTCGCAGGTAATTTTTTTTAGGTTGTCGAGAATATCATTGCGTTCCATTTGTTGGATTCCCCAGAGGAGATTACCTGAATAATCGAGCATGATGCGGGGATTGCGACCATTATCGACTAATTCGGGAATCCAGTCTCCCATACGGCTATAACACCAAGCGAAAGTATTAGCGTTGTGGTTATCACCATCATGGGGATTATCCATCATGTATTGCAGATTACAAATTAGTTCGCCCTTGGCACCTGCGGGAATCGTCGGTTGGTGCATATGGAGAGCGCAGGCAAAACCAGCTTTAATTTTGTTGATATCTACGTTGCTACGGTCGAGAAATACAGGTTGGTTATGGTTAACCACTGATGCGATTTCGGTTTCCCAACCAGAGATATTAGGCAAACCGTTGTGTAAAGGTTGTAAAGTATTGGAAGATACTGTGGCAATCATGAAAGTCCTCGATAAATTTCTATAGGTTCTGATGCAGATCTAGATGCTGTGGTAGACATTTTTAACAGTCATCTACGATCGGACAACAGTAACCAATTAGTATTGTAATTTTTCCTTAAAAACAAGAGATTTTAGGGAGGAATGATTTAAGATTTGATTAAAATTACTGGGTAATGAGCTGAGTCGATGCAGATAATCTAGAAATATTAGAGCTTTTTAACCCTTAAACAGGCAATAATGAGGATTGACTTTGGCATTACGGCGATCGCCTTTAGCAGTCAAAACCACATTACCTGTCTTGTTTCTAAACCAAGTTTGAGCTTCAATTGCTTCCTC
>JAAUYH010088994.1_pt1 | contig 10136 bp, 8 predicted proteins | sample 7278061 | NCBI WGS metagenome assembly JAAUYH01 (sample SAMN14350203, study PRJNA611818) | marine sediment metagenome | isolation source: surface marine sediment (0.6m) | place: French Polynesia: Moorea | collected 2018-08 | reverse complement strand
GGCACCGTCTCGGAGGCGGCGTACCACTTAACGTCCTGGCGCGGACCCAAGTCGGGCTGGGGGTCGACGTCCTGCAGGCAGTGCACCTGGACGCCCGGCCGGCCGGCCTCCTCGATGAGGGGGAGGTGCGCTTCGTTCATGGTCTCGCGGATCTGCTCCGGGCTCTGGGAGGTGTCCGCCTTCAGGCTCATCTGGATGAGCCCCGCCTTCACGCTGGTCATGCCGCGCTCCCCTGTCCTGGTCCGCCCGCTCTCTCGGGCAGAGATTTGACCGGTTGGTCAGGAAATTCTAGCAGCGGCGGTTAGGCAGGCAAGGGGCTTCTGGGGAACGCCAGCTTGGGCGCTTCAGTGGGTCATCAGCAGCGGCAGCTCGGCGTGGCTCAGGACGTAGTTGGTGACGCCGCCGGTCAGGGATTCCCGAAAGGGGCTCTGCGAATAGGCGCCCATGACCAGGAGATCGGCCCCGAAACGCTCCGCCTCCTCCAGCAGGACGTCGCCCAGCCGCTTCTTGCCCAGCTCGGCCTCGATCACCGTCGCGCTCAGGCCGTGCCAGGCGATGTAGTCGGCCAGATCCCGTGCCGTCGGCCCCGAGCCGCCCTTGGACGCGACGCTCAGGATTCCGACCTCCTGCGCTTCCTGGAAAAAGTTGCGGGCGATGGCCGCCGCGCGGGCGGAGAGCGCGCTGCGGTTCCAGGCGATCAAAGGACGGCTGCCCAGCGAGGCGATCTCCCGGTCCGGCGCGACCAGGATCGGCCGGCCGGCCTCGAACAGCACGGCCCGCAGGCTCTCGCGCAGCAGGTGGTCCGGGTCGTCGCGCGGTTGCCGCACGACCACGAGATCGAAGACGCGGCCCTGCTCGGCGAGCGAGCCGGCGTTGCCGTCTGCCGCCAATCGGAAGCAGGCGGTGAGCCCGCCGGGATTCGGCGGCCGCTCCAGGATCTCGGCCTTCATGGCCTGCGCCACCTCCTCGAAGCTGCGGCGGGCGGCCTCGATCTCGGGTCCGCCCTCGTGCTCGGCCCTGGCGAGGGCGGCGTGGACGTCGGGATTCGGCGTGTTGAGCGTCGCGCGCGAGAACAGCATCGCCTCCGCCGTCAGCTTCTTCGACTGCGGCACGACGCAGACCCCGACCACGTGGCCGCCATCGCGACCGGCGGCGAGAAACGCGGCCTTCACGGCGCGACGCCCCTGCGCCGAGCCATCGACCTGCACGAGCACCGTCGTCATGGCAATGACGCCCCACTCCCTCGTACGGGCCGCCTGCGGCGGCCCTGCCGAGTCCCTGGCCGCCGTGATGGCGGGCCGGGACCTCTTCTGTTTCCGGCTGCTGTCATCTGCCTGACGACCAGGCACCCGGGAATCTCTTGCGGATGCGCGGGCCACCGGCTCGGCAACGCGGTGCCCTGGACCCTGACGTTCCGGGCCCACCCCTGTCGGCACCAGAATATACATCCTACACCTAGTCGAAGACTGTCGTGCAACAGTGATGGCGGCGCGAAGGCGCAGGTTGAGGCGCAAAAAATCGGCTATATGTCCGAGGAACAGGGCGTTCCGGACTTCGGCGACCGCTCGACCACGGAGATCGTCGAACGGGTCGAGGCCTTGGGCGATCACGCGGACATGCGCCGCGCGGCCAGACCGCCCACGCAGAGCGGGGCGGTCTGGAGTTCTCAGTCTAACTTCGTCACCACCGGCTCACTCTTGAACCCTGGACGAAAGTACCGCGGCGAAGGCCGCCGGTTCGGCCGCGAAGGTCAAAACGCGTTCCGCGTCCGCTCCGACGGTGGACCGTCGGTACGAAGCGTCCCGCGCAATGGCGGAGCAGGACTCCCCTTCGCAGGTGATGGCGACTCCGTCCGCCGCACAGCTGATCACTTTGCCCCACTGCACGCCCTGATCGTTGTAGCGCCAGCCTTGCTCGAAGCGGCCGCCGAACTGCGTGCAGGCCTGTTGGAACTGAGCTTGCCGGGGGGTGATCAAGTCGGCCGCGCCGGCGCCGGTCGAATACGCCGTTCCGGTGAGTCCGATCAACACGGCGGCCCGAACGACTGCACCGATGATGCTCATCGCTTTCCTCCCTTCCTCGCATGAGGCACGCTGAGCGCCGGTCGTTTCCGGAGCGTCTTCCACGTGCCGGGGCCTCGGACATAGTGCTCCGGTGTTTCCCGACGATATCGAGATGGGCCTATGGAGGTTTCAATTGCTGCCCGCGTGAGCGCCCTCTGGGCCGGTCTGCCCGGCGCGACGCGGGGCATCCTCCTGATGCTGCTCTCGACCCTCGGGTTTTCGCTGATGCACGCGCTGATCCGCTACGTCTCGGCGGATCTGCATCCCCTGCAGATCGCCTTCTTCCGCAACACCTTCGGGTTCCTGGTGATCCTGCCCTGGTTCCTGCGCTACGGTCTGGCGCCGCTGAAGACGCAGCGCCTCGGGCTGCACGCCTTCCGGGCCGTGCTCAACGTGACGGCCATGTTCGCCTATTTCACCGCGCTCAGCCTGACCCCGATCGCGCAGGTGACGGCGCTCGCGTTCTCGGCGCCGATCTTCGCGGCCCTGCTCGGCGTGCTGCTGCTCGGCGAGGTCGTGCACCTGCGCCGCTGGAGCGCCATCGCGCTCGGTTTCGCGGGCACGCTGATCATCCTCAGGCCGGGCTTCGAGACCATCGACACCGGCTCCTGGCTGACCCTGCTCTCCGCCGTGCTCTGGGCCTCGACCCTGATCGTGATCCGCGTCCTCGGGCGCACCGAGTCGAGCGTCACCATCACGACCTACATGACCGTCTTCATGACCCTGCTGTCGGTCGTCCCGGCGCTGCTGGTTTGGCGCGATCCCACGGGCGAGCAGTGGTTCTGGCTGGTCGTGATCGGCGTGCTCGGCACGCTCGGGCAGCTCGCCGTCGCCCAGTCGCTCAAGGAGGCCGAGACCGGCCTGGTCATGCCGTTCGACTTCTGCAAGCTGATCTGGGTGGCGATCCTCGGCTACCTCATGTTCGCCGAGGTGCCCGGCCCCTTCGTCTGGCTCGGCGGCGCGGTGATCTTCGCCGCCTCGACCTACATCGCCTACCGCGAGAACCAAGTCGCCCGCGCCGAAGCCGCGGAGCGCAAACGCGCCGCCGAGGCACGCATCGACGGGCCGGTGTGAAGGGGTCGAGCGGACGGACCCGGATCGCTCGGAAGATTCGATTTCTTGACACGGATGGACACCCATGAACACGGATATCCGTGTCCATCCATGTCAGAAATCTGACAGATGCTTGAATAGCCAATCGACCCCAACTCCAGACTCGCCTTCACCCCCGCCCTCGTGCAGAATTGACCAAACGGACAGCTTTCTGTCCGCCATCGCCAAGCAAGACGGCCCTTCGGCGCTCGCCGGGCAGGGGCCGCGCGGGGAGATTTGAGGAGGCGTTTCGCATGTCGATTCTGATCAAGGGCGGGACCGTGGTCACCGCCGACCTTTCGCAACGCGCCGACGTTCTGACCGAGGGCGGCAAGATCGTCGCCGTCGGGGCCGACCTGGACGCGCCGGCCGGGGCGGAGACGGTGGACGCGGGCGGCTGCTACGTGGTGCCCGGCGGCATCGACCCGCACACCCACATGGAGCTGCCCTTCATGGGCACCGTGGCCTCGGAGGACTTCTTCTCCGGCACCACCGCGGGCGCGGTCGGCGGCACCACCATGATCATTGACTTCGTCATCCCCAACCCGCAGCAGGACATCATGGAGGCCTACCACACCTGGCGCGGCTGGGCCGAGAAGGCGGCGACGGACTACTCCTTCCACGTCGCCATCACCTGGTGGGACGAGACCGTGCGCGAGGCCATGGGGACCTTGACCCGCGACTACGGGGTCAACTCCTTCAAGCACTTCATGGCCTACAAGGGCGCCATCATGGCCGACGACGAGACCTTGGTGAACTCCTTCGGCCGCGCGCGCGAGCTGGGCGCCATCTGCACCGTGCACGCCGAGAACGGCGAGCTCGTGTTCCACCTGCAGCAGGACATCCTCAAGCGCGGCATCACCGGCCCCGAGGGCCATCCCCTGTCGCGGCCGCCCGAGGTCGAGGGCGAGGCCGCCGACCGGGCGATCCGCGTCGCCCAGGTGCTCGATGTGCCGCTCTACATCGTGCACAACTCCTGCAAGGAGTCGCTGCAGGCCATCACCCGCGCGCGCCAGGAGGGTCAGCGCGTGTTCGGCGAGGTGCTGGCCGGCCATCTGCTGGTCGACGATTCGGTCTACCGCCATCCCGATTGGGACACCGCGGCGGCCCACGTCATGAGCCCGCCGTTCCGGTCCAAGGAGCATCAGGAGGCGCTCTGGCGCGGCCTGCAGGCCGGCATGCTGCAGACCACGGCGACCGACCACTGCTGCTTCTGCGCGCCGCAGAAGCGCATGGGCCACAACAACTTCACCCAGATCCCGAACGGCACCGGCGGCATCGAGGACCGCATGCACGTGCTCTGGCACCACGGCGTCAACTCCGGGCGCCTGACCGTCAACGAGTTCGTCGCCATCACCTCGACCAACGCGGCCAAGATCTTCAACATCTATCCGCGCAAGGGCTCGATCTCGGTCGGCGCCGACGCCGACATCGCGATCTGGGACCCGGAGAAGGAACGCACCATCTCCAAGGACACCCATCACCAGAACGTCGACTTCAACATCTTCGAAGGCATGACGGTGAAGGGCATCAACACGACCACCATCAGCCAGGGCAAGATCGTCTACCAGGACGGCGACGTGCGCACCGAGCGCGGCGTCGGCCGCTACATCGACCGGCCGACCTTCGCGCCCTACTACGCCGCCATAAACACAACCCGCGAACGCAGGGCGCCGACGGCAGTGGATCGGATGTGAGGGACAGGAAGTAGGGTTTGATCGTCGTCCTGGGGGAGGACGCCAGAGACCTCGGCTCTTCTGTCGGACACGCGTGATTTGTCACCCTCGGGCTTGACCCGAGGGTCCATTTGAGAGCGAGACTCCGACCTCGATGGATTGCCGGGTCAAGCCCGGCAATGACAGTTTGGGTTTTTGGTCACGGAGTTGGACCACAAGCAGGCAATCCTCAGAGAAGTTCCAAGAGACCAACCAGGTAACCAGGGGAGCAGAGCATGAGCGCTCATTCGTCGTACAAGGGATTCGGAACTCTCGGCCGCAGGGCCGTCCTGGGACTGGCCGCGGCGGCCGCCGTCACGATGGCGGCTGGCGGCGCCATGGCCGAGAAGCTCAAGGTGGCCGGCATCTACACCGTGCCGGTGCAGCAGAAATGGGTCGGCACGTTGCATCGCGCCCTGACCGCCGCCGAGAAGCGCGGCGACATCGAGTACACCTTCTCGGAAAAGGTGCCCAACACCGACTACGTCCGCGTGCTGCGCGAATACGCCGAAAGCGGCGTGCAGTTGATCGTCGGCGAATCCTTCGGGATCAGCCGGGAAGCGCGCAAGGTCGCCGACGACTATCCCAGGGTGGCTTTCCTGATGGGCGATCCGGGCCAGCCGCACGGCGAGAACTTCGCGGTCTTCGACAACTGGATCCACGAGCCCTGCTTCCTGATGGGCGTGATCGCCGGCAAGATGAGCAAGACCGGCAAGATCGGTATGGTCGGCGGCTATCCGATCGGCGAGGTCAACCGCCTGTTCCACGCCTTCATGGACGGCGCCCGGCTGTCCAATCCGGACGCCCAGTTCAAGGTCTCCTTCATCGGCTCCTGGTACGACCCGCCCAAGGCCAAGGAGTTCGCCTTCGCCCAGATCGAGGCCGGCGTCGACGTGCTCTACGCCGAGCGCGCCGGGGTGGTCGACGCGGCCCGCGAGAAGGGCATCGTCGCCTTCGGCAACGTCAACGACATGAACAAAGAGGAGAACGGCAAGGACGTCGTGGTGGCCTCCGCGCTGTGGCACATGGAGCCCGCCATCGATCACGCCATCGGGCTGGTCAAGGCCGGCAAGTTCAAGGCCGAGGACTACAAGAGGTGGACCATGATGAAGGCGGGCGGCGCCTCGCTCTCGCCCTACTACGAGTTTGACGGGAAGCTCTCGCAGGCCGTGAAGGACCAAGTCGAGCGCCTGAAGCAGGATATCCTCTTGGACGGGATGGTCATCGAGACCAACGACAAGGAGCCGAGGTCGACGTTTTAGGGCTCCGCGCTTCGGCGTCGGCGTCGATGCCGCCGCTCCCCCCCTCCCTAACCCTCCCCCACGGCGGGGGGAGGGAAGGCACTCGCCACGGGCCGCGTGACCCCCTCTCCCTTCAGGGGAGAGGGAGGGGCCCATGTGGCGCAAGCCGCATGGGAGGGTGAGGGTGGCGGTCTTTCCCGCGGTAAAATCTCCGCCACCTCGCTTCGCGAACCACCCTCACCCCCCCAGGCTAACTGCGTGACCCTGGGTCCCCCCCTCTCCCCTCAAGGGAGAGGGAAGTACCTGTCGCGCTCCTAGGCCGCGCCATGCCCGAAGACGCGGTCCTCAATCTCGACGGCATCACCAAGCGCTTCGGCGCGTTGACGGCGAACGACGCCATCTCGCTGACCCTGCAGCAGGGCGAAATCCTGGCGCTGCTGGGCGAGAACGGCGCCGGCAAGACCACGCTGATGAACATCCTGTTCGGCCACTACGTCGCCGACGAGGGCAGTGTCGAGGTTTTCGGCGAGCCGCTGCCGCCGGGCTCGCCGCGCGCGGCCATCGCAGCCGGCATCGGCATGGTGCACCAGCACTTTACGCTGGGCGAGAACCTGACGGCGCTCGACAACATCGTGCTCGGCACCGAGAGCCTTTGGTCGCTCCGGCAGCACAAACGCGCGGCGCGCCAGCGGTTGGCGGCGCTGTCCGAGCAGTTCGGCCTCACGGTCCATCCGGACCGCCTGGTCGGCGAGCTCAGCGTCGGCGAGCGCCAGCGCGTCGAGATCCTCAAGGCGCTCTATCGCGACGCCCGCATCCTGATCCTCGACGAGCCGACGGCGGTGCTGACGCCGCAGGAGGTCGAGGCGCTCTTCGCCACCCTGAAGAAGATGGTCGCCGCCGGGCTCTCGATCATCTTCATCTCGCACAAGCTGAACGAGGTGATGGCGATCGCCGACCGGGTCGCGGTCCTGCGCCAGGGTGCCGTGGTGGCCGATTTCGATATCGCCGAGGCCAGCAAGGAAACCCTGGCGCAGCGGATGGTCGGGCGCGAAATCGCCCAGCCCGAGCGCACGGCGATCAACTATGGCGATCCGGTGCTCGAGCTGCGCGGCGTGACGCTGCATGGCAATCACGGCAAGCCCCTGCTCGACCGGCTCGATCTCTCCGTGCGGGCGCACGAGATCGTCGGCATCGCGGGGGTCTCCGGCAACGGCCAGGCCGCGCTCGCCGACGTGATCAGCGGGCTCGTCGCGCCCGACTCGGGCGAGCTCCTGATCTTCGAGCAGGGGCTCGACGGCGCGGATCCGGCGGCGATGGTGGCCCGGGGCGTCGCGCGCGTGCCCGAGGACCGGCACGCCGTGGGCTCGATCGGCGACATGTCGGTGCAGGAGAACCTGATCCTCGAGGACTACGGCGCCGCCGACTTCTGCGCATTCGGGTTTCTCAAGTCCGGCGCCATCAAGAAAAACGCGGCCGACAAGATCGCCGGCTTCGACGTGCGCGGCGCGGCGCCCGAGACGCCGATCCGCAGCCTCTCCGGCGGCAACATGCAGAAGGTCATCCTGGCGCGGGTCCTGGCGCGCGCGCCGCGCATCATCCTCGCCAACCAACCGACCCGCGGCCTCGACGTCGGCGCCGCGGCCTACGTGCAGCAACTCCTGTTCGACGCGCGCACGGCGGGCGCCGGCATCGTGCTGATCTCCGAGGACCTGGACGAGCTCTTGCAGATGTCGGACCGCATTGCCGTGATCTACCACGGCCGCCTGACCGAGCCGATCCCGGTCGAGCAGGCCTCCATGACCGAGCTCGGCTTGCTGATGAGCGGGCATCACCATGCGGCTTGAAGCGCGCGAAAAGGTGCCGCCCTGGCTGAACGTGGGCGCGCCGGTGATCGCGGTGCTGCTCAGCTTCGCGATCTGCAGTTTGCTGATCGTCTGGGCCGGCGCGCCGATCTTTTCGTCCTATGTCGCGCTCTTGAAGGGCTCCTTCGGCTCGGTCTTCGCGTTGAGCGAGACCCTGACCCGCGCCTCGCCGCTGATCTTCACTGGCCTCGCCGCCGCGGTCGCCTTCCGCGCCAAGCTCTGGAACATCGGCGGCGAGGGGCAGCTCTACGCCGGCGCGCTGGCCGCGACCTACTTCGGCACCGGGATGATCGTGCTACCGCCCTGGCTCTTGATCCCCTTCCTGTTCCTGGTCGGCGCGTTGGCCGGCGGACTGCTCCTGCTGCTGCCGGCCTACCTCAAGCTGAGCCTCCGGGTCGACGAGGTGGTGACCACCCTGCTGCTCAACTTCGTCGTGCTGCTGTTCGTGAACTACCTGCTGTTCGGCCCCTTGAAGGATCCGCTGGCCATGGGCTGGCCGCAGGCCGCGCCGATCGTCGACGAGGGCGTGCTCGGCAACTTGGTGGCGCGCACGCGCCTGCACGCCGGGCTGCTCTGGGCGCTGGCCGCGGCGCTGGTCGTCTGGGTCATGATCAACCTTTCCAAGTGGGGCTTCGAGATCCGCGCGGTGGGCCACAACGTCGACGCGGCGCGTTTCGCGGGCGTGCCGATCGGCTGGACGGTGATCCGCACGGCGCTGATCTCCGGCGGCCTGGCCGGCATGGCCGGGGTCTGCGAGCTGGCCGGCCTCAAGGGCTATCTGACCCTCGATCTCTCGCCGGGCTTCGGCTACACGGGCATCGCGGTCGCCATGCTGGCCGGACTGCATCCGCTCGGCGTGATCCTCTCGGCGGTCTTCATCGCCGCCGTCTACAACGGCGCCGACGCCATGAGTCGGGCCATGGAGATCTCCAACTACCTGGCCGACGTGCTGACCGCCACGGCGCTCCTGCTGGTGCTGGCCAGCGTGCTTTTCGTGCGCTACCGGGTGAGGTGGGGCTAGGCCATGGCCATCGCCGAAGTCATCGAGATCTTCCTCACCGTCGGCTTCTGGGCCGCGCTGGTGCGCATGGCCACGCCGCTGATTTTCGGCACCCTGGGCGAACTGATCTGCGAGCGCGCCGGCGTGCTCAACCTGGGCATCGAGGGCATCATGACCATGGGCGCCATGGTCGCCTGGATGTGGGTCTACCAGGGCGGCGATCTCTGGACCGCGGTGCTTGTGGCCGCCGTCTTCGGCGCCATGTTCGGCTACCTGCACGCGGTCTTCAGCGTCTACCTGGGTCTGTCGCAGCACGTCTCAGGGATCGGCATCACCCTGCTGACCGCGTCGCTCAGCTACTTCGCCTTCCGCATCATCCTGCCGGGCGTGACCACGCCGCCGAAGATCGAGCCCTTCGCGCCGCTGGCGATCCCGCTGCTGTCGGATCTGCCCTTCGTCGGCGAGGTGATCTTCACCCAGAGCCCGCTCACCTACCTGGCCTTCCTCCTGGTGCCGGTGGTGGCCTACGGCCTCTATCGCACGCCGGCCGGGCTCGCGGTCAGCATGGTCGGCGAGAACCCCATGGCGGTCGAGGCCCAGGGCATCGACGTCTACCGGGTGCGCACGGCGGCGGTCATGGTCGGCAGCGCCATGATGGCGGTGGGCGGCGCCTTCTTCACGATCTCCGTGTTCGACGCCTTCTATATCGGCATGATCAACGGCCGCGGCTGGATCTGCGTTGCCCTGGTGATCTTCGCCTCCTGGCGGCCCGGCAAGGCCTTCCTGGGCGCGTTGTTGTTCGCCGCCTTCGAAGCGCTGCAGATCCGCGTGCAGCAGGCCTCCTCGACCTTCATCCCCTATCAGTTCTATCTGATGATGCCCTACCTGCTGAGCATCGTCGCCATGATCATCATGTCGCGTAAGGCGGCTTATCCGAAAGCGCTCTTGGTGCCGTTTCGGAGGGGGGAGCGGTGAGAGGGTGAGAATGCCTCTTTTGTACCCCTCACCCTCCCACAGCGCTGGCGCGCTGCGGGCCCCTCCCTCTCCCCCAAGGGGCGAGGGGCCCGCAGCGCGCCAGCGCTGTGGGAGGGTGAGGGGTACAAAAGAGGCATTCTCACCCTCTCACCGCTCCCCCCTCCGAAACGGCACCAAGAGCGCTTTCG
>JAAUYH010163002.1_pt1 | contig 10137 bp, 7 predicted proteins | sample 7278061 | NCBI WGS metagenome assembly JAAUYH01 (sample SAMN14350203, study PRJNA611818) | marine sediment metagenome | isolation source: surface marine sediment (0.6m) | place: French Polynesia: Moorea | collected 2018-08 | reverse complement strand
GGCTTGGCTACGACATGTGCAAACTGATCAAGCAAGAAGTCTTGCATCGCAACCACGGCTTGTGGCTGACCTTTTCGATTTGGAGCGACAAGACTGAGATGAGGCGAGCCGCAGTGCCAATTCTATATAACTCGACGCAGCTGTCCGTCCCTTAGAGCTTGGCCAATTCCCAGGGTCGGACATACCCAACCCAGTTGTTTTGCTCAGTAGATGGCGCCCATGGGGATGCATAACGAGCTTGCGTGGGCCATTCCGAGCCGGAAGGCGCATAAGTAATGGCCGGATTTACCGGCGACTCTTAGAACTGCCATTCCCGTGGGCAAATGGGCGCTCTAAGGGCTCAAAAGCCGGCATTTCTCGACAAAAAATATTCGATTTTGATGAGTTAGGTTGGTCCGACCCTGGTGATCAAGTTTCTCGGAAAACCCGAATAGGGATAGTTGCAATTCGCCCCAATAGCTTCACTAACGGAAAACCGGAGGTATTGCTGTGCCTCATCACTTTATCAGCGCGACTGCTGATTGCGCTGTCCCTCGTCCTCACGTTCGCCGTTCTTGCCCAGTCTTCGGGCAGGTTTTCGCACGCCGTGACTTTCTTGTCCCCAAGTGTCGTTGGTAGTGCGCCGAGCGCATCAAGAACACTGTGGAGAGAGTGCCATGAAATTTTTCCCATCCCAAACCAGCCGGTTGCCGGTCGCTGCGATTCCGTTTCTGCTTCTTCCGCTGTTCGCAGCGGCGGCCACAGGAAACCTCCAGGTCACGGTAACCACCGACGGAACCCGTCCGCTGGCGGGCGCTGTTGTTGAACTGTTATCCAGAGACGGTGAAACCCGTCGCGCTACCACGGACGCAGGGGGCCGGGTCGTTATCTCCAGCCTGGAAACGGGACTCTATCGGGTCTCGGCCAGCCACGATGGATACCTGGGGGCTGTCGAGCCCAGCATCCGCGTTGTCAGAAACAAGACCGTGCCGATCAATTTCGTGGTAAGGGAGCGACAGCCGGGAACGGTTGAAGAGATTGTCGTAGTGGCCGATCGGATCAAGAGAGACCCATTCGGTGTTTCCTCCGTGTATCTGGATCGCGAGCGCCTGCGAACCGCAGCAGGCAGCGGAGCCGACGTGTTTCGGGCCCTGGACGGCCTCCCGGGCCTTGTCACAACCGGCGAATTCTCCAGTTTCACCGTGCGGGGGCGCGGGCCCCGGGACAACCTCATCTTCGTTGACGGCTTTCCCTTCGACAAAGTGGTGCATTTCGATGCCGATGTGGGAGAGCAGACCGAAATTGAGGGGGGTGGTCGGTTTTCGATTTTCGCACCCAACCTCATCGGTGGCGCCGAGTTCTCACCGGGAGGCTGGAGCGCCGCATACGGCGGCCGAGCGGGCTCACTGCTGCGACTCGATGTGGCGCAGGGAAACCCAAGCCCCTCGGCCTCCCTGAGGATTGATCTGGCCGGTCTGGAGCTGGTTTATGACGGGCCCAGTGGTTTCCGTGACGACACCTCGATTATTGCGACGGCCCGTCATTTTGATTTCGGCATGCTGTTCGACACGATTGGTGAAGAGGACATCGGTGAACCTGTCATGTCCGATCTCATTGTCAAAACCCACACTCAGATCGATTCCAGCAATGAGCTCGAATTCCTGCTGCTGTACACGCCGGAAACCGAGGATCGGGACGTATCACACGTGCTGGCGTCCGAGAACCTGGAGGATCGGGAACTCTTGGAGATCGAACAGGACAGCGCGCTTGTTGGCATCACCTGGTCCTGGTTGTTCGGTACCGACGGTCGCTGGGAAAACCGCTTCTATTTCCGCGACTCGGACAAAACCAGCAGCGAGGGCGAGGCATTTCCCGATTCCGAACCTATGCTCTTGCCCATCGATCAGGTCCCGATCCGCGAGAACATTTTCACCCTGGAAGAAAAGGAAACGGAGATCGGCTGGCGCAGCGACCTGACCACCAGCAACCGCTGGGGGCTGTTTTCTGCGGGACTGCGGTTAGCCGATCTCGATCTGGACTTTGCCACCACTTTGGACGGCGACTGGATTCGCTACGAATATGACGGCAGAAGCGATTTTCGACCGGACCCCTCCCAGCGATACATTGTCCTGACCCCTGAATTCACGAATTCCTCGTTCAGCCGCAACGAGATTCAATACTCGGTTTATGCCGAGCAGATGATTGAGCGTGGCGCTTTTGGCGTTCGGGCGGGCCTTCGGTACGAATATGATGGGTTTTCGGACGAGAGCTATCTATCCCCGCGGTTTGCACTGAACTACCAATACTCTCCCCTGACCCGGTTCTCCGCAACGGCGGGCCGGTTTTACCAGTCGCCTCGTTATCTTGACCGCGCGGCCGACCTCGCCAATTTCGACCTGGAAAACGAACGTATCGATCACGTCAGCCTGGGTGTCGAGCACTCCCTGGGGAGCCAATGGAACCTGCTGGTAGAGATCTACTACCAGGAACTGAGCGACCTGGTGACTGACGGGGACCGGGTGACCGGCCGGGCATCCAACAATGGCGAAGGGACCTCCTATGGGCTGGACGTCGTGGTCAACCGGCAATTCGACAATGGGTGGTCGGCGAATGCGGTCTATGCTTACAACAACGCGACGCTCAATGACAACGATGGCGAAGGCGAATATGACGCCGACTACAATTATGAGCACCTGATCAGTATTGCGTCTCGATGGGAGATTAACGACCGCTGGCAGGTCAGTTTTCGGTGGAAATATGCAACAGGTCGTCCGCGTGATGATTTTGTGGTTTACGAAGATGTGCTGGCCGATATCGGAGGCCCCTTGCGATTCTCCCAGGAGTACACCGCCCGCAATACACTCAGGTGGGACGACTTCCATACACTTAATGCGCGGGTCGATTACCGGCGGCCCCTGGGGCCGGTTGATTTCATTGCGTTCCTTGACGTCCTAAACGTCTATGGCGCCGCAACGACTGACGAAAGGGAATTCAACGCCGCCACGGGCTCGGTGGTGGAGGATGACGGAGAGACCCTTCCATTGATTGGAATCCGGTTTGAAAAGACCTGGTAACCGGCCGGTCGCGGTACGTGTGCATGCGGAATGCACAATGCAGCCGGTGGCTCGCGCCGAAGGAAAACCAGAAGAACTCAGTTGAGCGCAGTTAAGCGCTGTTGAGCACGGTTTGTTCCTTTAGCGCAACGGAGCGTCCACGCAAAATCAATAAAAACATTTACTTACAGGCGTCGGGTAGCAGTCACATTGCCCGAGGCCACTGGTTCAAGCCCAGTATCGCCCACCATCTCCCTGCTCTGTACTGGCGGCGAAAGCCTGGGCTGATCCACTGCCGGGAGGCTGGCAGGGCTTTCACGATGCTCCCGTTATTTTGTGTGCATCCAGTCCCAGTGCTCGCCCTGAAGCGCGATCATTGAATCCCTGTCGCGTTCGAGCAAGATTCCCTGGGTTACCAGGTAGTCAGCAGCCAGTTTTACCCGGTGCATGAAGCCATCCTTGTTGCCGTAGAGTGCCTGAAGGCTCGGTCGGGGGTCGCCGTTTGCCGAGCGTGATTCGTCATCCAGCGACAGGGGAATATAGGTGCCCAGGAAGCTGATGAGATGGTCTGCCCCTCCTGGGGCACCGCTGCGTAACGACCAAGGCATATAGGTAGCCAGGGGTGCCAGTAGTTCTATGCCACGCAATCCAGCCACTTCATTGCCCAGCCCGTCGACCTGCGGCACGAGCGACGGAAAGGCTTCGCCCAAATCTGGCGGCTGATGGCTAATGATCCCCTGTGCCCACTCAGGACCGTAGTCTGCGCGATACGCCAGGTGAGGCAGGCGCGGCATGATGATGCCCGGCAGTTCCGGAAACGCGACCCCAGTCGGACTAACCAGTGTTCCATCAGCCACGAGTGGATAGGCACTGGCCGGTGGTTGTGCGCCGGACTCGACCCATTCGACAAGGCGAACAGCCAGGGCACGCAGCGTGATCAGCAGATTCAGGGGTGTCAGCCGGTAGGCATTGGCGCCCTCGATGCGCCGGTCCTCGGTCGGGAAGCCTGGGCGCCAGAAATGCTGGGCGCTCGACAGGTGGTAAATGCGTTCATTCTCAAGCGGGGCGACGTCATTCAGACCATCTGGCGTGGTATGAATCAGGGATGCCGCGCGGCCCCAGTACTCGTACCCGCTATTGGTGAAGAACGTTTTTGGCCGCAACTGCTTGGGAACGTGCTCGAGGAGACCTTCATTTCGACCCGTGATGGGATCGATTTGCGCTGTACTTGTGAAGGGGTAAAGATCCGTCGGATAGAAAAAATTGGCGTAGGGTTGCGCATCGCGTGATGGTTGCCCGAAGCGGTGATTGAAGCTGCCGCGGCCAGCGCCGGCGGTGTGAATGAGCATTCCATCAAAAGCGATACGCTTTTCCTCGTCGGCATTGAAGCCCTGGTAGAGAAAATGACGAAGGAAACGCCCGGTCTGGGACACGCCAAAGGCCACGGCGCGATCGATGGGAAACTCACTCCCGGGGTCATGCTTGGCGTAACTGGCGAGGTCCCGAATTGCAGCCAGCCCAAGCCCCACGATGGGTGGTTTCTCTCCCCTATAGACCAATTCGTAGATTTTTCCGGGCACGAAGCCACTCGCAAGGCTGATGCCCTTGATCTTGGTCTCTTCGGAGTCCCGGGTTTCGAATTCAAACTTCCACGAGCTTCGGGGCAGCACATGCCTCTCGCCTGCTCGAGAATCTCGAACAGTCAGTACGTTTTCCGGTGCATTGATGTCAGACGGCGGATAGGGCTGATGGCCACGGTCGGATAAGCCCAGCAGTGTGGTGGGCGCATCGACCGACCAGTCCGCACGGACCAGTCCGGTGACGGCTGTGCCATCGGCATTTTCGGCATGAGGAACCCACAGATTGAGTCTTTCTACAGGTTCTTCCGGCACGTCCCACTGCCAGCCGACCCAGATGACGGTGAGACCCTGGTCAAAAAGCAGTCCGTCCCCGAAATGCTCCGCCTCCAGCGGATCCAGCACGCCGCCTTCTCCTCGATTGAAATAGCCCAGGGATGCCAGGCCGCCACGGTTGCTGACCTCAAACCAGCCGACTCCCCGGCGCCTGGCCGGGTCCCTGGGCTGAAAAACCAACAAATCGGCTGATGCCTCTACCAGGCCTTGTTCGTTTCTGGGCGCAAGATCCAGGTCAGTAATCGCAGCGTTGGCAGGATTGGCTGGGTCGAATGCAAAAAAGACCTTGCCTCTAATGCGCTCGTAGGCGCCCGAATCTGCCCAGGATTGCCCGCCCAGAACGTCTATGCGTTGTTCCACTTCTACCCGGGTGACTCCTGCAAAGAGGTGACCGGGCAGACTGATCACAATCAGTAAAAACAGGGGTTGAATAAAGAAGAGACGAAAGTTCAGGATTGAAGTCGTTTTCATTCCGCTATCCTAAACTGAATATCTGGATTGCCACATGTGCAATAGTTTCCAGATCGGGGTCAAGTTGCATTGCCAAATTCTGGCCTTGCTCCGAAACGCACAGAATGTGGCAACGAAAGACCCTTGAATCGTTTTCAGACTATGTAGCGGGATACGCAACACCGCGAGTCAGCAGCGGGTCACGAAATTCTCAATCGCCCACCCCAATCATGAATCAGTGTGGCTTGATTTGTGCCTGTCCCGGATTTGCGGATTTGCGCCTTAATGCCACCAGCGGTTCTGCCATCGGCGGGCGGGCAGAGGGCGCGCGCGAAGTGCGCGTCCAACGAGCGAAGCGAGTGGTCTGACCCACCTGGTTATGTTTCGTTTGCTTCAATGCTCTCTCCCCAATAGCTGATTTCCGGCCTAATCTTCGTGCTCTTTGCTCTATACGTTACCGTTAACTCGGCAGATTGGCTGCAATAGAACTCGTAACTTGGTCTCTCGGAACGTGGGAAATTGAATCGAACATATGGTGAGCTTGTTTCTGCAAAAGAGACACCCATAAAATCGGTATTGCCTGACAGTTCGTAAAAATCGCAGTATTCAACGAAACCGGTATACGTCTTTAAGCCTTTTTCACTTTCGGGTAGTGGTAGATCTGAATTAAAACACCCGGAAAGGCACAGACAGAAAAACGAGATGACGCAACTATTGATCGCTTTTTCAGTCATTGTGGCTAACCAAACACGAAACATAACAGTGCTGGTTCATTTGCGAAGGTAACTGTTCTCGGACGAGCACTGTCAGAACCTCCCCTACACCCCCTGAAGTCACTCCAAAGTCTACGAACGGCCGATAAAGGCGTCAATGCAGGTTTGAACAGTGGGGATGAGTCTACGTTATGATTACTTTGTAATCAGATTGAACTTAAATGAACCTACAGGACATGCAGCATGACAACTGAAGCGTTTAGTGTTCGCGCGGACAGCAAGAAAGTCAGGAAGCTCGACAAGCTGGCGGAACAGCAGGACAGGTCTCGAAATTACCTGGTCAACCAGGCGATCGATCAGTTCCTGGACCTGCTTGCCTGGCAGGAAAAGCGCATCAAAGAAGGCATCAAGGCCGCCGAAGCCGGCAAATTTGCCTCGGATGCAGACATGGACGCTATTTTTGATAAGTACAAAAACGCCTGATCGTGCGAATTCGCTGGACGACTCCTGCAGCACGAGGTTTGATGGCCATTCAGGACTACCTGGCGAGAGACAATCCGCACGCCGCGTTTAAAATCGCGCAACATATTCGCGTCGCTGTCGAACAGTTGAAAGACCACCCCGGAATGGGACGGAAGGGGCGTGTGCGCGGTACATATGAACTGGTCATTCATGGCATACCGTATATCGTGCCTTATCGCGTCAAGACCAATGAGATCCAGATTCTGGCCATATATCACACGTCGAGAAAGTGGCCGGATTCGTTCGAATAGATGAAGCCCAGGTCGTGCCTACGGGGCAAATTCGGCGTTTTGCTAAAGGAAGGAACTCAGTTGACCGCCGTTAAGCGCAGTTGAGCACGGCTGGTTCCTTTTGGGCAACGAAGCGTCCGGGCATCATAAATAAAAGCAACAACTTACAAATGCCGGGTAGCAGTGACATTGCAGCGAACGCCTGGGCTCGAGCGGTGATGCACAATTCCCAGCAATTCCCTCCCAATTCCCAGGGTCGGACCTACCCAACCCAGTGATTTTGCCCTCCCAATTCCCAGGGTCGGACCTACCCAACCCAGTGATTTTGCTCAGTAGATGGCGCCCATAGGGATGCATAACGAGCTTACGTGGGCCATTCCGAGCCGGAAATGAGGCGCATAAGTAATGGCCGGATTTACCGGTGACTCTTAGAACTGCCATTCCCGTGTGCAAATGGGCGATCTAAGGGCTCAAAAGTCGGCATTTCTCGACATAAAATATTCGATTTTGATGAGTTAGGTTGGTCCGACCCTGGTGATACACGCTGGTGATACACGCATTCCGACCCGCCACACGCGAGCGATCACCCTGTACTCCCAAGCGAGATGGGGTCAGGGATTCGAATGGCTGGCCAGAAATGACTCGACGGCATCGACAAATTCCCGTGGCCGCTCGGCAAAAGGGAGGTGGCCGGTTCGTTCAATGATGGCCAGCCGGGAATTGGGCAAAGTCTGGTGAAGTTCCCACGAGGTAATCGGAGCGATGACCGCGTCGAACCGGCCATGAATCACCAAGGCCGGTTTTTCGAATGCGCTGAGCGTTTCCTCGAAATCCAGGCCGGCCATGTCGACCCGCAGGGCATTGTTGACCTCGATGTTGTAGGTATAGCCGGCAATGGCCTTCAGAAATCGATCTCGCGCTTCCGGATCGACAAACTCCATGCGGGTAAAGACCTCGATGTCCGACGCCTTAAACCGCGGCGTCAGCTTCTCGCGTACCTGGCGCCACTGGTCGATTTGGTCCGGAAAAACATCTCCCAGCATTTGGCGGGTCCCGCTGATGGTGGCAGCGGTGGAATCCACCAGGATCATGGATCGTAGCCGGTCCCCAAAGCGGCTGGCGTAATCCATGGCTACGAACCCGCCGAAGGAGTGTCCCAGAAGATGCAGCGCCGGGGCCCCCACCGACTTGCGAATCGCCTCAACGTCCTGGGTCCACTGCAGCAGTCGAGGCTCCCAGGTGACCGCCCCCGAGTTTGATGTGCCGCGTTGATCAAACATGATCACGGGAATTCTGGATGCGAGTTCATCGAAGCTGCCACCCACGCGCATGTATCGATGGTCGCTGCCCGGTCCACCTGAAATCACCAGCAGCGGGACGTCGCCAGCGTTCAGGTCGCCACGGACGTAGTAAGCAATCCGGGTGCCGTCGGCGCTTTCGGCGTCGCGCTGCTCCCAGGCAAACCCCGGAAACCCCGCCAGGCAGGCGATGGTCGCGATCAGGACTTGGCAGAAAGAATGATAGCCGGGTCGATTCACGGTAGGTATCTCAACGTTCGAGCGGCAAATCATAACGCGGCTGCCGGCGAAATCGATAGCTGCGGGACCATCCGCCCCCGCCATTCCTGAAAATACCGAAAGAACAACGCGACCCCCGTTGCGGCTGACAGTGCTGCAATGCACACCGAAGTGTGCAATCAATCCACGCCTGTCCAATTCCCAGGCACTGGTTCAAGCCCAGTATCGCCCACCACTTCAACGCTGCTCCCTTCCACCCCAACTACGCGTAGACGAGGCCGTAACTATTGGATCTATAGGTTTGAGTTCATGCTCTGCGGCAGCGAGCTATTTCTCCAGCACAGCGACGAGGTCTTCGCTCCATTCCTTGAAGAGACGATTAAACGCACGAGTGTTGATCATTCTCGGCTTTGACGCCTCTACAGGCCTGGGCGTGGACGTACTTCTTGTATCCATGAACAGGCCGAGAACTGATTGATCCCGCGGCGAGTAAATGACGAGATCAATTTTCGCGCTGCCGGCTGGGGTGGTGATGATCACATCCTGATTCACGACTGAATCCGGCACAGCGATATACAGCTCGATCACCTTCGGAATGATGACGAGTATGTCGTCTCCACGCTGGTCTGATATCGATAAGTGCGTATCTCTGGAAAACGTTTCAGCAATGGCTTCTTCCAATAGAGAGGCGTATCGGCGAGCGACCTCTTGTCGGTAAGCCGAGGATTTTGATTCACCAAATTTCGCTACCCAGTTTGGGTGAAAGTGGATTTCTGGCTGCTTTATGTAGATCTTTTTGTAGTGGCGAAAATTAAGGCGCGGGTTTATGTAGGCGACGTCCAGAATGCTCGTGTCAACGTTTGTCCAGTCAATGTCTTCGGTGAATTCGCCAGGATGTGTGTTTTGAGGGGAGGCCCTGGCGCCGCCACTCGCTGTGACGGCAAAAGCGAGCAACAAAGAGAAAAAAAAAGCCGCTGCTATTAGGAAAGTGACTTTCATGTGAGTGTCCTCCTAACAATCAGGGTCGGGCGATGAACCTGGTTGATATCGACGCCTGGCAGAGGGAGCCGACTGACGTTTCTATTCCTACACCCACTTTGCAGCGGTCACCGATTCAAGTCCAGTACTCAGTGCGGCACGGTGGCTCTCGCCGAAGGAAAATCAGAGAAACTCAGTTGAGCGCCGTTATGCACTGTTGAGCACGGTTTATTCAACTGACCACAGCACCAACTGCAACCGCTCAGATGGATCAGAGCCAGATACTCTTCAGATCAAAGGAAAGCTGTTTGTGGTGCCTGATCGACAGGAGGTCGACGGTTGTCGGCGTAACCGAATACAGCACCAGGTAGTCGCCGAATATATACTCTCGGATTTGCCCGGCGCCGAACCTGGATGCGAGGTTTTCAATCCGCGCCCGGGATTCCAGAGACGCGCACCGTCGGGCCAGGAAATCGACACCCATTTCTGGAAACTGCTTCAGGTTCGGAATGACGTTTTCAAACAGGTGGTCCAGAAGGTCGTCGAATGCGGCGTTTGCGTCGGCTTTCATGAGAAAGATCTGGATAGATCGGAGTCGCCGCTCGGAGTGTGCAGTAACCTTGACGGCACGGCTCTGGGCCATCAGTCCCGGCCGTATTTTCGTTGTCCCCATGAAAGACGCCCGCGCTCGCCTGTCCGAGATTGCCGAGGACGCAAGGTCGGGGCAGGAGAAGATCATTACGCGAAACGGTGAGAGTTACGTGGCCGTCATTGATGCGCGC
>JAAUYH010238197.1_pt1 | contig 10138 bp, 9 predicted proteins | sample 7278061 | NCBI WGS metagenome assembly JAAUYH01 (sample SAMN14350203, study PRJNA611818) | marine sediment metagenome | isolation source: surface marine sediment (0.6m) | place: French Polynesia: Moorea | collected 2018-08 | reverse complement strand
CGGAAAAATTCAATAAGGTTTGAATACAGGATACAGAGGCATATTATTTAAGCCTGAACAATCCAATAGGGAAAGAATACAGAATACGGAACTGGATTCTGTCTCTTGACTCCTGTATTACGTCCTAGGGAAAATTTCCTGATTTAATTTATAAGCCAATATAGATGCAAGAAGTTAGAAAGGGCGGTTTTCTGAATCTGATTCCTGATTTTTTCTGCAGGAAAAATGTTTGGAAACACGTTGATAGCCTTTGATTCCGTCTTCTTTTTGAAGATGTCACCCTATAAATAATCTGGCGTAAGGATAGCCCCCCTTCGCAATCGTTTTATGCAACTCCCTCGGTTTATTTTGGATTCCTTTCCTCTAGAACACGTTATCGATCGCCACCCGTTGACGGTAACTCCTGACATGTTCTTGATGGATGTGATTGCTTTGATGAGCCAGACCATTAGCAGCCACCTAGATAATCCGAAGACGCTTTCAAACTTTTACAACCGAGGCCGAACCAGTTGCGCCTTAGTGATGGACGGTTCACAGCTAAAGGGTATTTTCACCGAACGAGATACCGTTGCTTTGGCGGCCTCTCAGCAAACCTTAGACGATATTCGGGTAGGCAATGTGATGACATCACAGGTCATTACATTGCCAATTGAAAAATTTAGTGATGTCCATACTGCCCTGACCTTGCTCCGCCAGCACCATATTCGGCATTTGCCCATTGTCCAGGAGCGGGGGCAACTCCTTGGTTTAATCACCTTCACCACCTTGGGGCATGCAGTACACCCCAGTCCCCTACAAAGGATTTGGCGCGTGGGAGATGTGATGACCTCTAAAGTTGTTCACGCCTCCCCCACCGCCTCATTGCTACAGTTATCCCAGTTAATGCGTCAACATTCTGTCAGTTGTGTTGTGATTACACAAGACCAGGAAAAGGAGGCAGCAAATAGCAACAGGGAAAAATGGGGAGATGAAACAAGCCCCTTTTGCCTCGCCCCCATAGGCATCGTCACCGAACGAGATATTGTTCAGTTCAAAGCTTTGGGATTTGATTTCCACGAACTGCAAGCTCACGTCGTGATGAGCACGCCCCTTTTCCTTATGAAACCTGAGGATACCCTTTGGGACGCTCATCAAAATATGCGAAAGCGGCAGTTACGCCGACTGGTCGTCGCTGATAGGCAAGGCAATCTGAAGGGCGTCATTACCGAAAGCAGTCTTCTGAAAACCCTTAACTCTATGTCCCTAAACCATTAGGTGAGTTTGGTCATTGGTTATTGGTCTCTAGGTGATTTACTGCTCAGAAATCACCTAGAGACCAATAACCAATGACCAATGACCAATGACGAGTGACTATTAACCAGTAACTATTGACCCACAATTTCCTTAAGTGCTTGAGACACCTCAGGATACTGATACTGAAAGCCAATGGATTGGGTCCGTTTTGGCAGAACCTTCTGCCCCTTTAAAACCACCTGAGCGCCATCCCCTAAGAGGGTTTCGATCACAAAGTCCGGAACGGGAAGCCAGGATGGACGATTCATAACCTTTCCCAAGGCTTGACAGAGTTCATTCATACGAACTGGATTGGGAGCAGTCGCATTGAATACTCCCTGTAGATTAGAATCCGTGAGCGCCTTAAGGATCAAGCTAACTAAATCTTCCCGATGAATCCAAGAAAACCACTGGCGGCCGCTACCGATAGGCCCCCCAGCATAAAGCTGAAAGGGAAGCAGCATACGCGAGATCGCGCCCCCCATGCCTAACACAATGCCAATTCGCAAAATAACCAGCCGAACGCCTGCTTCTTCTACTTTTTGAGCTTCCGTTTCCCAAGCCTGACACACCTGAGATAAAAAATCAGCAGCGACGGGAGGACTCGTTTCATCAAAGATTTCTGTTTCACTATCCCCGTAGTAGCCAATAGCGGAGGCATTGACCAATACTGTCGGCTTGGAGTCGGCCTTGGATATCGCCTCAATAATCTTCTGGGTGACTATTTTGCGGCTATCAAGAATAGCCTGTTTACGACTGAGCGTCCAGCGGCTCTCTGCAATCGGCTCGCCCGCTAGATTAACCACCCCATCACACCCTGCGATCGCAGTTTGCCATTCCCCTGACTGTGACGGCGTATAGGCAACCACCTCAACATTCGGAAAAGCAATCGTAGGAAAGACTTTCCGTCCTTTATCCGCATTACGAGTCAACACCGTCACAGTATGCCCTTCCGCCTGTAGACGCTCCACCAGACGACTACCGACAAATCCAGTCGCCCCGGTAACCGCTACCTTCATGATTTTTGTCCCCCTCTTTCTCCGTAGGCCATACCATTCGCCTCAGCATACCGGTGCATAAACCGCATAAATCTTTCCCAATGATCGTTTTGATCAATTTCCAAGGTACATTCCACACGCTCTAAATCATCCCCCTCAGGGCCGCCAAAGATAAAGCGGATGCCAGAAGGTTCAACCTCGATTTGCCCTTCGCTATCCGTCAGGCGAAGCGCGCCCGCAAAACGATTCCTAAAGGTATTGAAACGTTCTATGGACTCCATTTTCTTAAACATGAACACCACCCTACGAGCGCCAGTGGTCAGATCGCGCCGCAAACTAACATTGCTCAATTCCTCTGAAATGCCTTCATAGAACTGAATCGTAGGGGGTTGGGAATGCATGGGAGTCTTAAAAATTCCTAGGTTCAAGTATACAGAACTTCAAGCAGGGAAGCGGAAACACATGAAGATGAGTTACCTGTCTCAGCTGTATGACAAATAAGGATTAAATTGATGTAGGGTCACTCTTTCACGCAATTGGACAAATGCCATGAAAAAGCCGCCTTCCTCATCACAATCCACCCCAGAAGCTGATCTCTGGGAGCAATGGAGACGCCACAGCGCCAATCGATGGGGAATCGGTCAACCGACACCTTCCTTGCTGAAGTGGCTTCAGTCCTCTGAACCCCCAACCTGAAACAAGTAGCAACTTGGGAAGCGGCTTAAGACCATAATGCTTTCCTGTCTGCAGCTGCTGATTTTACGGGAATCGAGGAGGACTTTGTGAAACAGAAAAATGAGTCAACTTAATCTGGAACAAATTGCAGTAAAACTAGAGAGCGAAAATCTTGCAGATCGAATGCTGGCTCTAGTGTCTTTAGAAAAAGTACCGGCTACAGACGCCGCACCTTTGATTACGAAATTAATTCATGATGAAAGCCATCAAGTTCGATCCATGGCAATCTCCGCCTTGGGCAGAAAACCAACGGAAGAAAGCTATTCCATCTTGGTTAACTTGTTGCTAGGCGATCCGGATTATGGGGTTAGGGCCAGTGCGGCAGGCGCTCTGGGGTACCTCGAAGATAAGCGAGCTTTCGAGCCCTTGGTTCAAGCACTATACGAAGATAATGAATGGTTAGTTCGCTTTAGCGCAGTGGTGTCCCTAGGAAACCTAAAGGATCCTCGAGCCCGAGACGCCCTCATCCAAACCCTAGATAGTCCAGAAGTTGTGCTGCAGCAAGCCGCCATCTCTGCCTTAGGCGAAATCGGTGAGCTGTCAGCCATTGACCATATTTTGAAGTTTGCCCAATCTGACGATTGGCTAACCCGCCAACGCCTTGCTGAAGCATTGGGAAACCTTCCCGGCGAAAAAAGTCAATCCGCCCTCAACTTTCTTGAAAAAGATCCCCATCCTCAAGTATCCGCAGCCGCCAGTCTTTCTCTGAAACAACTTGCTAGTATGACAGAAATGGAATAAACAAGAGCGTTATTGGTCATTGGTCACTAGTCATTGGTCACTAGTCAGTGGTCATTGGTTAATGGTTATTTTCCCCTACTTCTTCCATTAAGTCCTATGAGCACCAGATAGGTAGGAGGGCGCTAGAGTTCATTCTCAAGAAGCTGGTTTTATTGAGAGCTGACTGGGCGCTTGCAGGGGGCCGCTCGCTAGAATCAAGCAAGTTTTTTGCTGAGAAAGATAACGGAACAAGTAGAGGCGCTCCACAAATGACAAATGACACATAGAGTCCCATCTTAAAGACGTTCGGCTGAAGCAAACCGCTCAACACCAGCTAAGTCTTGATGGATCCGAATGTTCTGATAAGAGCCTTGCCGCTTCAGCAAAGCTTCCACGCTTTCAGCTTGTCCGGCCATCATCTCAATCAGCCAGATTCCACCCGATTTTAGGTAATCCGGCGCTTTGTCCACTAGATATCGTATGCAATCCAGGCCGTCAAGTCCCCCATCTAAGGCTAAATGGGGTTCATGGCGAGTGATTTCGGGCGACAGAGCCAGCACCGCTTGACTAGGAATATAGGGGGGGTTGGATACCATTCCCCCTAATTTGTCTTGACATCCCTCCAGGGGCTGAAACCAGTTCCCCTGAAGAAATTCAATCCGATTCTCCAGATGCATTTGTAAAGCATTCTTATGGGCGATCGCTAAAGCCTCTCCACTGCGATCGACGGCGTAAATCTGGGCTTTGGGAAACGCGTCTGCTAAGCCCAAGGCAATGGCGCCGCTTCCAGTCCCCAAATCCACCCAGGGGCTCTGACGCAATTTACTAGCTATGGGGCTTTGATCTACGGTTGCGATCGCCAAATCAATCAGTAACTCTGTCTCTGGCCGAGGAATCAACACTGCTGGAGAAACGATCAGCGAAAAATGACGCCAGTGTACAACACCCGCTAAATACTGAACAGGAATTCGAGCCTCAATCCGGCGTCGCCAGAGTTGGCTGAGGTCACTCAGCGATCGCTGCAGTGTTAATTTAGCCTGTTCGTCAAGCATCCCTAATCGCAGGGAAGACCGATCCACCCCCGCCACTTCCTTGAGCAACCAGTCTACTTCCTGCTCAGGGACGCCTTCCCTAGCGGCCTGCTGACAAGCCTGCCGTCGCCATCGCCAAAGCTCCTTTACCAAAACACAGTGATTAGCAGATGACCTGCCAGAGGACTCCATTGGCGCTCAAACCCTACCTAACCCAAATACCTCATCTTGTCTTCCCTCAGAAATTTCTTGGCGACCCGATGGAAATCTACAAAACTCGCAACAGGCTCGGAATACTATCGATCTCCTTGAAAGAGCGGATTTCCGTCAATGCCCGTTGGAAATTTCCCTCCTGAACTTCGTGGGTCACCACCACAATTTCAGCTATCTGATCGCGCATCCCAATCTGAACCACCGACTCAATACTGACGTCATGCCAGCCAAAACAGGTTCCAAGCTTACCGATTACACCAGACTGATCTTGGGCCAACACCCGCACATAAAACCGACTAATCAACTCTGACATCGGACTAATCTCACAGTAGTGCTGATGCGTGCAAGCCAACAGTGGATTCAATATGGCTGGGCTGTTTTCATTAGTCGCCCCCTTGGTTTTCAGAGCCGCCGCAATGTTCAGGATGTCAGAAACAACCGCGCTGGCAGTGGGACCTTCTCCAGCGCCTGGACCAAAGAACATCACCTGGCCAATCGGATCGCCCTCCACCAAAATAGCGTTATAGACACCATTGACACTAGCCAGCGGATGAGTTTTAGGCAGCAGAGTGGGATGAACCCTAACCTGAAGTTGATCCAGTTGTTCTTTGGACACGGGACAGGTGTCTCGTTTGGCTACCGCCAACAACTTAATCACAAATCCTAAGCGCTCAGCATAGGCGATATCGGCGGCGCTAACCTGACCAATCCCCTCACAATAAACTTCGGATAATTTAATCCGCCCCCCGAAGGCAAGGGAAGCCAGGATGGCAATTTTATCGGCGGCGTCAAATCCACCTACATCAGCCGTGGGATCAGCTTCGGCATAGCCTAAGCGTTGAGCGTCAGACAGAATATCGGCAAAATCTCCCCCTTCCTGCTGCATTCGGGTCAGGATATAGTTGGTGGTGCCATTCACAATCCCTGTAACAGCATGGATACGATTGACGCTTAGGGCCTGCTTCAGCGGTTGAATCACAGGGATTCCTCCCCCTACAGCCGCCTCAACGAGTACATAAACCCCAGCCTCATTAGCAGCGGTAAAGATTTCGTCGCCATACCGAGCAATGACCGCTTTATTGGCTGTAACAATATGTTTGCCATGCCCAATCGCTTTGAGAATTAAGGTGCGGGCGGGCTCCAAACCGCCAATCACCTCCACCACGATATCTACCTGAGGATCAGTAACAATTGCTTCTAGATCAGTCGTTAAACAGTCAGGAGGAATATCTATAGGGCGAGGCTTCGTTAGCGATCGCACCCCTACCCTGTAAATTTCAATTTCCTGAACAAGAGGATGTCGCTCAGCTGGATCCAACAAAATCTGAGCAGTTCCTGCACCGACTGTTCCTAACCCAAGTAAACCAACCTTCAAAGCCAAAGTTCCTAGTCCATACTGCACTCTCTCTTCACCCAATTGTAGGGGCACAACGTCATTCCGGCATTGAATAATCCCACGCCGACTACAATTTCCAACCTAAAAGCCAGAGAAATCAAACTGATTCCTCTGGCTTATGTAAGCTAATCCCTCAATACAAACACCTAAACAAACAATCAAGTACGCAAGGCTGTTTGCAAAAGGCGCTAGTAGGTCTCCACATGCCAACGATGAGCTTTCTTCATGTTTCGCTGATATTCTGACCAGTCAACCCCATCCTTAGCAGCGACAGCGCCGAGAGCCTCATCAATTCCGCCCTCCATACCTTTCAAACCGCAAATGTAAGTATGGGTGTTTTCCTGCTGGATTAGCTTCCAAAGTTCTTCTGCATATTCAGCCACACGGTGCTGAATATACATCCGGCCACCTTCGGGATTTTGCTGTTCACGACTAATCGCGTAAGTCAACCGAAAATGGTCAGGATAGGACCGCTGCAGTTCCTCCAACTCTTCTTTATAAAGGATGTTGGGTGAAGTCGGAACACCAAAAATCAGCCAAGCATTTCCCTTGAAATTATAGTCTGGGTTCAAAGGTTGCTCACCAGCATTCTCCTTAAACATACGCCAGAGGAAAGCCCGGAAGGGAGCAATTCCCGTTCCTGTCGCCAGCATAATAACATTGGCGTTTGGGTCATCAGGCAGAAGCATTTCCTTACCGACCGGGCCAGTGATTTTAACATCGTCACCGACCTGCATTTTGTTTAGGTAAGTTGAACAAACACCATAGACAGTTTCACCAGTCTCCGGATGCTTGTACTCTAACTGTCGCACACAGAGAGACACGGTCTTGCCATCGCAATGATCGCCATGGCGAGTCGAACCAATCGAATAAAGCCTTAACTTATGAGGCTTACCATTGGCATCCGTTCCTTCTGGAATGATGCCAATGCTTTGACCTTCCAGATATCGCAAGTCCCCACCAGAAATATCAAAGGTAATGTGGCGAACCGTACCGATCCCCCCTTCCCCTACTAATTCCTCGTTTGAAACACACTTACCGACATAGGGATTCTTGGGTCGGTAAATATTCACTGGAACATCAGTCTTGGCTTCGGCTTTCACTTGAGTCATGGACTTCTTCGCGTCTCCAGATTGCGTATGATATAGTTCAGCTTACGGTAATACTTTGCTCTTCATATCGTTGCCAATTTGCCAATAGATAAATGTGATAATCCATACGGAATCAACATCTATTCGATGGCTCATTAAAGGTCATCTAGCAATCAGACGCCGTGATGAACAAATTGTCACTCCAGCAAACCAAATGACTACTCAGATCTATCTCCAATTCATCCTCAAAGTAATTGAGGATGACAGGTGGAAAAGCCTGTAGACGTAGAACAAGTAGTTACTCCGCCTCAGTCCACCCTTGGATTTTATAAAATCCAATCTGGTGAACAGGCGCCCAATTCGGCGTAATTCGGCGGCAGACTATCTGTTATACAGTTTTTTGGTTCTCTAGCCACCAATTCCGATACGATTTGGCCTGTTTGCTTGAAGCAGCATTACAAAACAGCGCTTGAACCCGATAAAAACCTACCTGACAACAATAGAGAATAGAGCGATACGATGCCCGGCACCTCTCCGGATGAGAGATTGGTTGAGGTAAAGTATGTCAATTTAGAATCAATTTCACCTCGATTCCTACTTTCTTGGACGAAGTGAACGCTATCTTTGTTTCAGCTAGTGATAGCCCCATCTTAGACTTCTCCATATGATTATAGAGAATTGCAGTCATTGCTTGGGCAAATGTCAACATAATCCGAAAATTCCCCCAAAAGAGAATGCAGAAATCAGAAATCAGCATCCAGTTCCTGCATAACTTTTGGCTGTGTTCCTCCTGAACCGCCCAATCTAATCCATCGTAAACAGGTCTATTCACTTCTCATAAGGCGACGAGTTAGTTTCTTTCGTATCTAATATCTAAGGAAGTCACCCATGTCTGTAGGAAGCTACATTCTCTCTCCAGCAACTGTTTCTGATTCAATAACACATCACTTGAGCTGAAGATTTTCCTAGCCAAAGCTATCTTGTAGGGTGGATCTCGTTCTGGTAGGATTTATATTCAGAAGTAGTACTAAATACTTAGAGGGTTTTCGCCCGCATTTGTAAATTTGTAGGCTGCAAAGCTTCTGCATTTTGCCTACATCCCAGTGCTCTCAAAGTTTTCTTAGGCTAGCCTTACCTACCTGAGGTCATATTGCCTGAATCTAAGAGTGCTTTGATTCAGCAAACGTTTGAATCAGTCTTAGTTGTTTTGCTGAGCAGTGGACAAAACTTTGAGCCCTAGGTCTTATTCACTAAGGCCTAAATTTATAGACTGTTTCACTTGTATTTTTTAGAGGGAACCTATGAGCAGTAAGCCAGACCAGGTGGTTTTAATCGGTGTCGCCGGAGATTCGGGATGTGGCAAATCTACGTTCTTACGTCGATTGGCGGATCTCTTCGGAGAAGAGTTCATGACCGTCATCTGCCTTGACGACTACCACAGTCTGGATCGCAAGCAGCGTAAGGAAGCCGGGGTAACAGCACTGAATCCTAAGGCTAACAACTTCGATCTGATGTACGAACAGATCAAGGCGCTGAAAGCAGGGGAAAATATCAACAAACCCATTTACAATCACGAAACTGGGATGATTGACCCGCCAGAGCTAGTGGAACCCAATCATGTCGTCGTCATTGAGGGACTACATCCTCTCTATGATGAGCGTGTTCGTGAACTTCTGGATTTTAGCGTTTATCTAGACATTAGCGACGAAGTCAAGATTGCCTGGAAAATTCAGCGGGATATGGCGGAAAGAGGTCACCGATATGAGGATGTCCTCGCTTCGATCAACGCGCGTAAACCCGACTTCGAAGCTTACATTGATGTCCAAAAGAAATATGCGGATGTCGTTATCCAGGTTCTGCCCACTAAACTGATTCCCGATGACAAGGAGCGTAAAGTCCTGCGGGTTCAGTTAATTCAGCGGGAAGGTATAGAGGGCTTCGAGACAGCCTATCTATTCGATGAAGGGTCAACCATTGATTGGATTCCTTGTGGTCGTAAGCTAACCTGCTCTTACCCGGGCATTCGGATGCATTATGGCCCCGATGCCTATTTTGGCAACGAGGTTTCTATTCTAGAGGTCGACGGTCAATTTGATCGCCTGGAAGAGCTGATTTACGTTGAAAGCCACCTAAGCAATACCTCCACCAAGTACTACGGTGAGATGACAGAACTTCTCCTCAAGCACCGGGAATATCCTGGGTCAACAAATGGAACTGGCTTATTCCAGGTAATTGTTGGACTAAAAATGCGTTCAACCTACGAACGCATCACCCAGAAGCCTAAGCTTGCTGTTCAAGCATAAAGCTAAGACTAACGACCCTCCTGAAAAAAGCAGTTGCGCCGAATTCGGCGCAACTGCTTTTTTGGATTTATAGCATTCGGCATTTTGCCGCTTTAATCAGATTATGGCGGTTGCTTTAATTTACGCCATAATCATTAGAAGGCCTGGACAAACAATTTGAGTGTCGCTCCCATGTAAACGCTAATCCATCACTATTAGCAATAGTCCGAAAAATTAGAATAAAAAACAAACAAATAGAAGCGGCCTATATCTAAACCGCTTCTATTCATTTGAATATAAACCTGGCGCCGAGCTATTTTCACAGGGAGCGACCTCCCAACTATCTTCGCCGCTGCAGCGTTTCACAACCGAGTTCGAGATGGGTCGGAGTGGGACCACT
>JAAUYH010084092.1_pt1 | contig 10138 bp, 5 predicted proteins | sample 7278061 | NCBI WGS metagenome assembly JAAUYH01 (sample SAMN14350203, study PRJNA611818) | marine sediment metagenome | isolation source: surface marine sediment (0.6m) | place: French Polynesia: Moorea | collected 2018-08 | reverse complement strand
ATCTTTTTTGCTAAGACGGGAAAGCATTTAAACGACCTTGAAAATACGATTATTAAACAAGTTTGGCAAGGTAAAAAATATCTAACTATTGCTGAAGAATATAGCTGTACTGAAGGACATATCAAAGATACGGCTTATCAGTTATGGAAAGTTTTATCAACAGCATTAGGAGAGAAAATAACCAAAACAAATTTTCGCAGCGCGATCGCAAGACAGTTAGAAAAAGAAATAAATAGCTCCTCAGAGTCGGTTAATTTTCTTGGTAGAAAAAATGCGATCGCCTCTCTAGAAGATCTAGTAAAACAAGGCAGCAAAACGATTGTCATTCAAGGAAAAGGGGGAATAGGAAAAACTACTTTAGCTCGAGAATATTTACAACAAGGTAACTTCGAGATAATCCTCGAGTTATTAATGGCTAAAGAAACCGATAATATTACTTCTGTAGAAAGGCTGATTGAAGAATGGTTAACTAAAGATTTTTATACCGAAGCGGGCAGAGAATTTGGCGTTAGTTTATCGAGGCTCAAAAGAGAGCTAGTAAAACGAAAAGTTGGCGTATTAATTGACAATTTAGAACCGGTTTTAGATCGCAATGGAAATCTTATCGAACCCCATCGCAATTATTTAGAGCTGTTGAGGATTTTAAGCGATCGCTCCGTCCATTCAATAACTATAATTACTAGCCGCGATCGGCTTTGCGAACCGAGTATATCTCTAGAACATTATCGTTTGCCAGGGTTAGAAGTTTCGGCTTGGCAAAAATATTTTAGCCACTATCAGATTCAAGGAGATAGGAATACTATTTGCAAAATACACCGTAATTATGGCGGAAATGCTAAAGCAATGGGAATTATTTGCGGAAGTGTTAAAGAAGATTTCAATCGAAATATCGATTTATACTGGGAAGAAAATCAAGGCGATATTTTAGTAGAAAGAGAATTAAAAAATTTAGTCACCAGTCAATTCGATCGCCTTCACAAACTAGATCCAGAAGCATACAAAATTTTATCTCGTTTGGGTGGTTATCGCTATCGAGATATTGCTACTGTTTCCAAAGATGAAATCCTGGTTTTATTCTGGGATATAGAGGCTCAAAAATACCCGCAAATTATCCGTTCTTTAAAAAATAGATCCTTAATCGAACATTCAGCAAATCAATATTGGCTTCATCCGGTAATTCAAGCAGCAGCAAGATCCCGTTTGCAAGCAAATAACGAACTCGAACGAGTGCATCGTTATCTGGGAAAATTATGGACAGAAAAGATCGTCAAAATTACCAATTTAAACGATGCCATAATAGCCTGGGAAGCTTACTATCACTATCTAGAAATAAAAGATTTTGCCGCAGCAAGTCAAGTTATTTTAAACAGCAGAATCAATCAGTGGGGTCAATATTTACCCCTCGGTAGCACTTTATATCGAATGGGTTTGTTGCAATCGGTTTTAAGCGGAATTAGTCTGATTATTGATAAACTAAAATCCCAATCCGATCGCGCCGAATTGAATAATATTTTAGGGGATATTTATTGGATTACTGGCAGCATTAAAAATGCGATCGCAGCTCAAGAAAAAACTATTAATCTGGCAACTAAATCCTTAGAAAATATCAAAAATAAATTGCCAAACCAACGAGAATTATATTATTTAAAAATGCTGAAAATCGATTCTTTACTGAGTATTGGTTTTTATCAAATAGACTTATGGGAATTAGAAGCTGCTGCGCGATCGTTTAAACAAGTCATTTCTCTTGCCCAAGATACGCTTCATTACCGTTGGGCAGAAAAAGCTAATATTTGTTTAGCTTTAGTCAATTCTTATTTAAATATTTCAGAAATAAAAATATCGGGAATAAATCGATTTTACGATTCGATTGTTATCAGTAATAGCAGCGAATATCAAGGTAGTTTTGCTTACTTTATGCAAATTATCGCCCAAATTTACATTAATTTAGGGCAAGAAGAAAAAGGATTGCAAATCTGTAATAAAGCGATCGCCTTTGCTTCTCAAAGTAATTACAATCAAGTTTTAGGTAAAAGTTTAATAACTTTAGCTGAAATTAAAAGAAAAGAAAAACAATACAAAAAAGCAATTTTAAATCATCAAGAATCGATTGAAATTCTAGATCGAATCGGAGCTAAATGCGATTTGGCTAATGCCTATTTTCAATACGGAATAACTTTAAAAGTAATGGGACAAGTCAAAGAAAGTAGTAAATATTTTAGCGATGCAATTCAACTATTTACTACTATGAAAGCCCCAAAACAAATCGAAAAAGTTAAACAATTCGGCCTTCAAAGAATCCAAACTGAATAAAATGTTGAGTCGCTGCCGCTATATTGTTACCAAATGCAATAATTAAGTAGTCGGACAAAACTATAATTGATCGTAGAAAAGAGGGAACAGGGAACAGTAAGCGATTCAGCAATTTTACAGTTCTTAATACAGTGCGGTTTATTTATGTCCGACTACTTAAATCTTGATTGTTAGCTAAATAAGAAGCAGCATTAAAAGTATCTACAGGTCTAGCTTCAGTGAGTTCAAATTGAATAATCCGAATATCATAAATCCCTTTTAATCCAAAATTTTTTATTTAAAATTGACCAACTTATCATTAATAGTATGCAAATTTTAAAAATAGATTTCCTGAAAATAGTCAACTATCTTAATATTTATCAATTTTTGCCTATTTCCCAACAAAAAACCCCTTAAATGCTACTTTGAAAGTAACAAATAAGGAGCGATCGATTTTTATAGTCCAAAATTACTTAAGTTCTAAAAACAATCTAATTTTGTACTTTTTATTGGCAAAAACAGACTTTAACGCTTAGCTAACTTCTTAGTTTTCAACTTACGCAAACGAATTGATTCTGGAGTTACTTCTACCAACTCATCAGAACCAATATATTCTAAAGCCCGTTCTAAATTCATTTCTACCGGAGTTTGTAACTGAACTAATTCATCTCCAGTCGCCGATCGGTGGTTAGTTAACTGCTTAGTCTTACAAACATTCAATTCCACATCTTGAGGACGGTTACTTTCACCGACGATCATGCCTTTATATACTTTAGTTCCTGGAGCAATAAAGAACGAACCGCGATCTTCAGCATTTTTAAGGGCGTAGAAAGTAGCAACACCTTCCTCAAAAGAAATCATCACCCCATTGTAGCGAGTTTCTAATTCACCACAAAGAGGACGATATTCTAAGAAACTGTGATTCATAATCCCTTCACCGCGAGTTATGCGAATGAAGTCGCCGCGAAAACCGATTAAACCCCGCGCTGGAATCGCAAATTCTAACTGAGTGCGGTTATTAGTCCCAGTTTGCATATCTTTCATTTCCGCTTTGCGCTGTCCCAAACGTTCGATACAAGCACCTTGCGCGCTTTCTGGAACGTCGAGAACCAAATATTCATAAGGTTCGCAAGGCTGACCGTTGATTTCTCTGTAAATTACTTGGGGCTGAGATACTTGGAACTCGTAGCCCTCGCGACGCATAGTTTCAATTAAAATACCTAAGTGAAGTTCGCCACGACCGGAAACTAAGAATTTATCAGCCGTTTCCCCTTCTGCAACTCGCAAAGCGACGTTAGTTTCTAATTCCTTCGTCAAGCGATCGCGGATTTGCCTCGAAGTTACATAAGTTCCTTCTTGTCCTGCAAATGGAGAGTCGTTAACGCTGAAGGTCATTTGTAAAGTAGGCTCGTCTACTTTAATTAAGGGTAAAGCTTCCGGTTCGTCGGGGCAAGTAATCGTTTCGCCAATATTGGCATCGCTAAATCCGGCAACTGCAACAATATTGCCAGCACTGGCTTCTTCTAACTCAACTCGAGCTAGTCCTTCAAAGCCCATTAATTTACTAATTTTTGACTTGACAATTTTGCCTTCTTCAGTGACGATCGCAGCTTGCTGTCCCGATTTAATTTTACCGTTGTGGATTTTGCCGATCACGATTCTACCGAGATAATCGGAATAATCGAGGGTAGTAACTTGCAATTGTAAGGGGCGATCGATATCTCCGGCTGGTGGGGGAACGTGATGTAAAATAGCTTCAAAGAGGGGTTGCATATCTTTGCCTTCCCCTTCTAAGGTTTCTTTAGCAAAGCCTTGCAAACCAGAAGCGTATAGAGTTGTAAAATCGCACTGATCGTCATCTGCACCTAACTCGACGAACAGATCGAAGACTTTATCTACCGCACCATCAGGAGTACAGTTAGGGCGATCTATTTTATTGACTACAACGATCGGACGCAAGCCTTTTTCGAGGGCTTTTTTAAGCACGAAGCGAGTTTGAGGCATCGGCCCCTCATTGGCATCTACAATTAAAATACAACCATCTACCATACCCAAGACCCGTTCCACTTCACCGCCAAAATCAGCGTGTCCGGGGGTATCGACGATATTAATTAACGTATCTTTGTAACGAACTGCTGTATTTTTAGATAAGATGGTAATTCCTCTTTCCCTTTCTAGGTCGTTAGAGTCCATAACGCAATCAGGAATCTCTTCCCCTTCGCGGAAAATACCTGATTGTTTTAGTAGTGCGTCTACGAGAGTTGTTTTACCGTGATCTACGTGAGCGATTATCGCAACGTTGCGAATGGGGAGAGACATAAGATTGTTTAAGAAGTCGACGAATTATAGTAGCATATCTACAGATTTCTTAATAATTTTAGCTTATGTTTGAAACTCTCTAAACTATTTCTCTGTTTTTTAAACTTGTCTGGTTAGCGATCGCGACTTGCTTGGGATGGCTCTACGATTGTAAATTCTACTCTGCGGTTTTGAGACCAAGCTTCAGGATAAGAACCTTCTACAAGGGGTTGTTTTTCTCCATAACTTTCAGTATCCAACACAGAGGCATCGATTCCGAAAGACGTTAGAAACTCTCGAACGGAGCGAGCGCGATCGCGTCCTAGTTCCATATTGTATCGATTTGAACCCCGATCGTCGGTATGACCTTCGACAATAATTTTTGCATTGTTATCGATTCGATCTAATTGTCGGGCTAATTGACTTAACTTTTCTTGCCCGCGATCGCTAAGATTTGCACTATCGAAATCAAAGTAAATAATTGTTTCAATATTTCTGAGTTGCGATCGTGTTTCAATCTCGATATCTTTACTACGATTCCTATCAGTTTCAGTATTATCTAAAGCAATTGGCTCTCTTGGTTGGGAAGTTTGGCTGTCAGTTTCTGGGACAATGTTCCGATCGCTTGTTGAAGTTTCAGTATTTTTTGGCATAAATTCCTGTTGTTCTTCCGTTTCCACAGCACATCCTACTGGTAGAATTGCTAAGATACTTACTAGTAATAATTGACGGGCAATTAAATTTAGTGAAATACTTTTCATTAATTTTTTTGTCTTTAAACATACTATCTATAGTAAATTTATAAGTAAATGCAACTACGTACATCCTTCCTCAGAAAGAAAAAAACTCCGAGTGCTAAATTTAACTCGAATTAAATATAACTTTAAACTTTATTGATTTCTTAACATCAAGAAGGTTATCTAAACTCGTCGCGATCGCCCAAATCTGTATTTTATTTTCAGATTTTTTCCTCAAAAAATCTCAGCAACAAGATAAAATCGCATATTTTATATTAATCAATTATGAATTGGAATTCAGGACATAAAATAGAAGGTGGTGGTGGCTACATCATACAACGAAGATTGGGAAAAGGAGGGTTTGCAAACGCCTATCTAGCTCGAAATCACCGCAACGAAGCAGTAGTCATCAAAACTATTAAAACAGAAATTTTAAATAATCCAAAATACGATCTTCACTTAGATAAATTAATTGAAGATTTCGAGCGAGAAGGTAAAAGATTAGCCCTATTCAAACATTCCAATATAGTAAAAGTAAAAGACTTTTTTTACGAGCAAAACTTGCCTTGTCTTTGTATGGAATACATCAAAGGACAAAATCTCGGCGAAATAGTCGAAAACGATGGCAATCTCGCAGAAAAGCAAGCATTAAACTACATTCAGCAAGTCGGAGAAGCTCTCAGCATCATCCACAGAAATAATTTACTGCACCGCGATGTCAAACCGCAAAATATTATGATCCGTTCGTCATCTAACGAAGCGGTTTTAATTGATTTTGGCATTGCCAGAGAGTATATTTCCGACAGCACCCAGACCCACACCCAATTATTAAGTCACGGTTTCGCGCCTCTCGAACAATACGATCGCCAATCAAAACGAGGAGCTTACAGCGACGTTTACAGCACCGCAGCAACACTATACTATATGTTGACCGCTGAAGTGCCGCCAGCTTCATTTAGTAGAATTGTCAGAGACTCTCTAATCAGACCCCAGCAATTAAATCCCCGAATAGGCGATCGCGTCGAACGAGCAATCATGATCGGGATGGTATTGAGACCGGAATATCGACCCAAATCAATCGAACAATGGTTGCGATTGTTAGATATAGAAATCAGTCCACAAGCTTTTTACCTCGAATTTGCAACCACATCAAACGTCAATAATAGAAATGCGTCAGTGCGATCGCCATCGCCAAATTTGAGAGAATATTCCGATTCAGACCTTTCTTCTTACCCACCACCGCGATCGGTATCTGCTCGATTTCCAGAGCCAGATTTAATTGAAGAACCTTTGATTGAAGAGCCTTTTATTTACGAACCACCAAAGCCAAAAACTCATAAAATTATCCCTTGGTTTAAAATAGGTAAAATCGCTTTATTTAGCTTTCCCATCTATCTATTAGTTGCTTGGTTGTTAGCCTTTTATAATGCCCCTAATTGGATGTGGTATCTTACTTTTATTAGCGATATTAATTTAAAGTTATTTGTTTTAGAAGATGACAATCCTAACCGAGAAATAGCGATTTCTACTTGGCTATTTTGGATGATTACAACGGCGATCGCGGGTATGGGGACTTTTTACTCTATTTATCGGGCCACAAACCTGCCTGGAGGTATTTTTTCTCAGTTTATAGCAGGGATTTGCGGCTCGCTTTTGTTTGCCGGTATTAATTTGGTTTTTGTTTATTTTTTAAAAGAAAGTTTTGCCAATAAAACTAAATCCCTTCGTCTTAAAAAATATTATGTTTTAAGTCTGTTGGTGGCAATTTCTTGGTTGAGTTTAGTAATAGGATGGGGACTTTGGCACGGCCATTTATAAACTTACAATTCGCGATTTGAATTTTATATTTTTGGGTTGCTCTTATTTAAATTATTGCATCAAATAGATTTTCCAAATCTTTTGCTTCCTACCTTGCGTCGCCGAACTGTAGCAACTTTAAACAGAATTGGGATTAATCCATATTCGGTAAACGCTGAATATCCGTATTAGAACCGATTACCACCATCACTAAACCTTTACATAAAACGTGCTGGGGATCGGGATTAATAATAAATTTTTCTTCCTGTCCGATCGCCAAAACACTCAAACCGTAATTGCGACGCAACTCTAATTCAGCTAAAGTTTTACCATCAAATTCATCGGGAACTAAGACCTCAACAATACTATTATCGGGGTCGAGTTCAAAGCGATCTAAAACTGCAGGTTTAGTTAAAGTACGAGCTAAAGCGCAACCAGCTTCATATTCGGGAAGTACCACCCGATCTGCCCCAACCCTTCTTAAAAGTTTACCGTGAATTTCTGAAGAAGCTTTGGCAACCACATTAAGCACTCCCGCTTCTTTCACGTTAAGAGTCGTGATAATGCTTTCTTGTAAAAAATTACCGATCGCCACAATTACCGTATCGAATTCAAAAATACCTGCTTCTTTAAGTGCGGCCGGATCGGTGGAGTCGAGAACTAAAGCGTGAGTAACTATTTTTTCAGATAATACCTGATTGACGCGCTTCTCTTCATTATCTACACCAAGCACTTCATAGCCCATCTTATGTAAAGATTGGGAAACTCCACGTCCAAAGCGACCCAAGCCAATTACAGCAAACTGGCGGTTTGATTGACGTAAATTACTTAAAAATTTCAGAGATTTTAAATTCACTCCCCACCTCTTTTTGTCATTGACTGAATTTTCGTTTTTACGATTATTATCGACGGTTTTTTTAACTAGCGGTTGTTCTGGTTGCATCATTTTCCCTGTCAGATCTAGGGTTGTTTATAGTATTATTTTTCCCTATTTTTCTTTAGTATTGTTAACCAACGAGTAAATTTTCTTCAGGATATTCGATCGCACTCGGGACTGACTCACCAATTATTGCGGCTATTAACGCTAAAATTCCTACCCTTCCAGCGTACATGGTTGCGATCAAGGTTAATTTAGCGACAGCAGAAAGATCGGCTGTAATTCCCGTTGACAGTCCAGTAGTAGAGAAAGCAGAAATTACTTCAAAAAAGATTCGCAAGAATGGAAAATTAGAATTAAAGATCGCCACAAAAATAGTCGCAGCAGCGATGAACATTGCCGAACCAAAAGCCACCGCGATCGCTTTTAAAATTAAAGAAACAGGCACGGATCTTTGATAGAGAATAACTTCTTCTTTACCTCGTAAAACCGCACGGGTACAAGTAGCCAAAATTCTCAGAGTAGTTGTTTTAATTCCTCCAGCAGTTCCGCTAGGACTAGCTCCAACAAACATTAAACCCATGACAATAAATAAAGATGCCACGCTCATGCTACCAATATCGATAGTATTGAATCCTGCCGTCCGAGTAGTCACTGATTGAAACCCAGCCGTCAATATTTTACTTTGCCAATCCAAATTTGCTAAAGTTTTACTATTGCTGAATTCTGCAAAAAACATCGCTATTGTTCCCATAATTAACAATACCAAAGTCGTACTAGTGACAACTTTAAAATTAAGAGAAAAGCAATATCTACCCCGTTTAAAAAGTAAGCTGTCAGCCCACAAATACAGCTCGATAATAACTTGATAGCCGATCCCGCCAAAAATAATTAATCCGCTAATCACGATATTGATAAATAGGGAAGATTGATAGGCGACCAAGCTATCTGAAAACAAACTAAATCCAGCATTATTCCAAGCACTAATACTGTGAAACAAGCCCAACCAAAGACCGCGATCTAATCCATTTTCCCGAGCAAAAAAATAAATTAGCAACAAAGCACCGCTTAACTCAAAAATCAGAGTAGTGGCGAGAATAGAGCGAACCAAATTGCGGCTTCCTTGTAAAAAAGGGCGATCGAAAGAATCTTGAATTGCTAACTTTTGACGAAAATCAAACTTGCGACCGATCAAAAGCATTAAAAAACTATTGATGGTCATGTAACCCAAACCGCCAACTTGAATTAGCAAAAGAATAAAAAGTTGTCCCCAGAAAGAAAAATCACTTCCCGTATCGACTACGGCTAAACCAGTAACGCAAACAGCAGAAGTAGAAGTAAATAAAGCCACTAAAGGGCTATTCCAAGAGCCATCGCTCGTAGAGAAAGGCATCATTAAAAGTATAGTTCCCACGGTAATAACAGCGAGAAATCCCAAGCAAATTGTACGGGCGATATTCATTTTCGTTCCGGTTCAAAGTAAGATAAATGACTCAGATCTCCCGAAGGGCGATCGCTATTGAGAATTTCTAAATAGAGCTTTTCGAGAGTATTAATATTACGGGAGAGAGTATAGCGATCTGTTACTCTTTCTCGCGCTTTTTCTCCGAGAAGTTGGGTAATTTCCGGGCGATCGCGAAATAGGGGAAACAGAGTTTTTAATTGAGTAGTGACACCTTGGGTGTTAAGAACCACTCCAGCACCTAATTCTAATACTTCTCCGTCCGCACCAGCGTCGGTAGCGCAACAAGCAGCCCCACAAGCCATTGCTTCGAGTAAAGATAAAGATAAGCCTTCGACTAAAGAAGGCAAAATGAAAACATCAGCAGCGCGGAGAATCTCGATCCTGCGGCGATCGTCGCCAACGAACCCCAGCCAAATAATGCCGTATTCTTTGCCATAAAAAGGCTGGAGGGAGCTTCTTAGGGGGCCGTCACCAACGATAACCAATTTAGAATTTGCGCCCATATTCGAGAGTTTCCAAGCCCTCAGTAAAGCCTCGATATTTTTTTCAGTGGCAATTCTACCTTGATAAACAAACAAGCGATCGGCATTAATTTCTGATTTGAAATTAGAAGGGCCCGGAGCGTATTTTTTGGTATCTACTCCGTTCGGGATAATCGCTAATTTGGCGTTT
>JAAUYH010074509.1_pt1 | contig 10138 bp, 6 predicted proteins | sample 7278061 | NCBI WGS metagenome assembly JAAUYH01 (sample SAMN14350203, study PRJNA611818) | marine sediment metagenome | isolation source: surface marine sediment (0.6m) | place: French Polynesia: Moorea | collected 2018-08 | reverse complement strand
CTAAAGATTCATTTTTAAAGCGTTCTGCTGCATAGGTTAGACCATTACTAGCTGCATCTACATAGGGATTGTCAATTTGTTCTGGGTCACCAGTTAAAACAATTTTTGTTCCTTCTCCTGCACGGGTTAGGATAGTTTTGACTTCGTGGGGGGTTAGGTTTTGTGCTTCATCTACAATCAGAAATTGTTTGGGGATAGTACGACCTCGAATGTAAGTAAGGGGTTCAATTTGCAACAAACCTTGTCCTAAAAGTTCTTCATGTCCCCTGCGCCAATGAGCAGCTTTGCCTCTAGAATCTTGAGTACCAAAAATTAGGTCAAAATTGTCATAAATTGGCTGCATCCAGGGAGTCAACTTTTCTTCAACGTCCCCTGGTAAATAGCCAATATCTTTCCCCATCGGAATTATGGGACGAGAAATTAACAAGCGGGTATAGACTTGTTCATCCGCTACTTTTTGCAAGCCAGCAGCGATCGCAAGAAGAGTTTTACCCGTACCAGCTTTGCCCATGAGAGTGACAAAGGGAATAGAATCGTCTAGAAGTAAATTAAAAGCAAATTGTTGTTCGCGGTTATGAGGTCGAATACGGGAGACTCCTGAAGCTGGTATTTTAATCAGAGGTACTAAATCATGACTTTTACCATCCACCATTGCTAAAGCCGTATGGGAAGGATTATTCTGATCGATTAGAGTAACGGCTTGATTAATAAATAATGGTTCTTCTACAGCTAGAAAGCCTTGGTCAAAAAATTGCTGAATTTCATCACTGCTAACTAGGATTTCCGCAATATCGCTGTAGAGTTGTTCAATATTGACTTTGTCGGTAGTATAATCTTCTGCTTTAAGTCCCAATACATCAGCTTTGATTCTTAAGTTGGTGTCCTTACTAACTATAATTACTGGACATTGACATTGTTGCTGATACTCTAAAGCAACTGCCAAAATTACATTATCAGCCAAGTGTACACCCAGTTCTTCAGGCAGAGTCTTTAAGGTACCGCGATCGCACAATTCCACTGATAAAGTACCACCACTATCTAGAGTAATACCTTTAGTGATATTGCCTAACTTTCTTAATTTATCTAAATTTCGAGATACTTCTCTAGCATTACGTCCAATACTATCAGATTGTTTTTTGAAACGGTCTAGTTCTTCGATAATAGCAATGGGTAATACAATGTCATTGTCTTCAAAACGAAACATAGCTTGAGCATCATGGAGCAAGACATTAGTATCAAGAACAAAAGTTTTTTTCATAGCTTATGGGACATACAAACAAAAAATATTAGCTTATAGACTGTTTTAGCTTATTTGTCTTGTTTAATCACGATTCTGACATTTAACTTTTCACTTACGAAGCATTGTGAAACACTTTTGACAACGTCTTAAACAAATCTAAAACTCCCTCTAAGCCGTTAAGTTTAGCCATTACCTAATTGCTCTAGGATTGGTGAAAAGTCCTATAACGCCAGATATTTCAATGAACTTTAGAAACCAATACTATTTGTTTAACGATTAAGCAGCCGATGGAACGGGGGCAAAGGTGAGTGGTTGAACTTGAGTTGTGCCACTTCTATGTGAACCTTTCTTGCTCTTAAATTTGGAACGAGGTTTTTTCACCACTCGGGGATTAATCCTACCTTGTCTGGGTGGAATCTCTTGCTCTAAAATCTCTTCAATTAACCAACTGACAAACAGAGGAAGAGTAGGAGTTGTCACCTGTTGAAACAGATTGTCAATAGGGGTTGAGACGCTGTTAGCCTGGTTATTCTGTCTTTCTCAACTTTTGGCGATAGAACCGTTTAATGAACTTGTGAATCTCAATTACTACCAACACTGTCAAACTTAGGGGAATCAGCATAGCCCAGGTTTGAATATTCACCGGCTCGGTGGAGAGCAACCTATTCCCCACTGACACATGCATCATCATCACGTGAATCAGAAAAGCTGTTACCGTACCAATCAGAAGAATTGGACTGCGCAATGGCGATAATTGAAACACCGATTTACTTTCTGAGCGACAATTGCCAAGGTGGATATTTTCAAACAACACCATTAACAATAAAAGTGCATTACGGGCTGAGGACACACTCTGCCCTGCATTTAACATCCAAGAGAAAGTGCCAAAACCGACTCCTCCCATGACAGTCGCGCCAATAATAGTGCGCTCCAGCATCAGGCGGTTGAAGATGGGTTCACGGGGCGCTCGGGGTCTCCGCCTCAGAGTATCTCCCTCTCCAGGCTGAAAAGCCAAAGCAACATCCTGAATTCCATTGGTCACCAAATTGAGCCAGAGCAGTTGCACAGGGAGCAAGGGCAGAGGCAATCCAGTTGCTACGGCTAATCCAATCAAAATCATCTCCGCCGCCCCGGTTGACACCAGCAGGTAAATCACCTTACGGACGTTGTCGTAGGCAATCCGCCCTTCTTCTACCCCGGCCACAATGGTGGCCAAATTATCATCGCTCAGAACCAGTTCTGCCGCTTCACGGGCTACATCGGTTCCGGTTTGCCCCATAGCCACGCCAATGTTGGCCGCTCGTAGGGCCGGGGCATCGTTGACTCCATCCCCCGTGACGGCCACAAAGTGACCGGATTCACGGGCTCCATTCACCAGTTGGAGCTTTTGGTGAGGAGCAATGCGGGCAAAGACACAGGTTGTCTGGCTCAGATGTTGCAGCTCCTGGGGGGAACACCCCAGGAGCTGCCCCCCAGTGACCACCTGACTGTTGTTCCTTGCCAGTCCCAACTCACGCGCGATCGCCAAAGCCGTAGCCGGATGATCGCCCGTTACCATCCACACGGCAATTCCAGCCCCATGGCAAGCGGAGATCGCATCCGACACTCCTGGTCTTAGTGGATCGAGCATCCCGACAAATCCCAACAGAGTAAGGTTTGAAGGTTCGGGAGGAACTTTTGTCGAATCGAGAGCCCCAGGGGCAATTCCTTCTGCCAGTGCCAACACCCGATATCCCTGCTCGGCCATGGTTTGGGCAATAGTCCAGGGGTCGGGGGCATCCGGTTCGAGAACGCACATGGTCAACACCCGTTCTGGTGCCCCTTTAACCAACACCTGCACCTGAGCATCAATTGCATGATAGGTTGCTGCAAATTTGTGTTCCGGTTCAAAGGGAATTTCATTGACCAGAGGATAAAGGTTCAGCGTGGTTTCTCGATTCCAGCCCAGCTTGTGGGCCATTGCGAGTAAAGCAATATCAGTGGGATCCCCCCCCCACACCCAACGACCATCACTATGATGGAGCTCGGCTTCATTACACAGCACCGATGCCCGGGCAATCCGAGCCAATGGCAACCAATCTGACCCCATGATCTGCCCCCGAAATAAAACCTGCCCGACGGGGGCAAATCCGGAACCCATCACCTCGAATTCATCCCCATTGGGCAGGTAAATCTGGCGCACCGTAAGTTCATTACAGGTTAAAGTGCCCGTCTTATCGCTGGCAATTAAGGTACAACTTCCTAAACCTTCAACGGCAGGCAATCGGCGCACAATGACCCCCCGTTGAGCCATGCGATGAGTAGCCACTGCCAAGGCCACCGTTAAGGCTACTGGCAACCCTTCTGGAATCGCTGAAACTGCCAGAGCCACTCCAAACATAAACATCTCAACCACACTATATCCCTGTTGGAAAATGCCCAGTAGTGCAATTCCTACTGCTGCCACCCAAACCGCCAGAGCCACAACCAGGCTAAACTGTTCCATGCGCTTCAATAAAGGGGGCTTGCCTCCCACCGTCCCTAACATGTCCAGGGCCAATTGACCCACCGCTGTTGCTGTTCCAGTCCCCACGACAGTCCCTTTGGCTCTTCCCCGTACAACAATGGACCCCCCATACACCATGTTTAACCGGTCAGCTAAGGGGGTAGATGGCTCTCCCATCCAACTTGCCTGTTTGAGAACGGTAAGGGATTCTCCCGTCAAAAGTGATTCATCTACTTCCAGGTTATGAGTCCAAATCAAGCGTAAATCAGCAGGCACCCGATTACCCGACTCTAACCAAACCATATCCCCAGGTACAACTTTCTCGGCATCGAGCTCGCCAATTTCCCCATCTCGCATCACCGTAGCTCGGATTTTTAAGAGTCGTTGCAAGGCACGACTACTCTGCTCTGCTTGCCATTCCTGATACCCGCCAATTAAGGCATTGATCACTAAAACGGCCATGATAAATCCTGCATCTTTCATGTCACCAATGACAATGGATACCCAGGCTGCCAGTCCCAAGATGTAAATCAGCGGACTCCGAAATTGCCGCAACAGGATTTGCCAAAGACTCGGGGGAGACGGTTGGGGGAGACGGTTGGCACCTACTTGCTCAAAACGCAGTTGAGCTTCTGATTCTGTGAGTCCGTTGGGGTTTGTTTGGAGCTCTTCAAGAACTACTTCCAAATTGAGAGAATGCCACGTTGGCGAAGGAGGAAGTTTCATAGCGATCAGATAGTACTAAATATGTCAGGAAACTCTTATTAATTTAGATTATAAGGATTGGGGTATTGGTGACTAAAAGTGCTAATGCAGCTGGGTCGTAGCGTAATTTATCATGGTCATTTACATCTTCATAGCCTAAAATAATACCATAACGAAGTGTATCATTTAGGATAAACTCTTTGTGCCAGTAATTGATCAACTGAATAATTGATATAAGATAAATCCCGATAATCTCGAAAACATTCGGCAAAACGAGAGGATAGATTCCTCTGAGGGATTCTCCCGACTCTTGTAAGCTACGACGGACGACAAATTCAATTAAGGTGAGGATTCGCACCGCTAAACTCAATAAATGGACTAATCCTTTAACCTGCTCATCGCGTTGAACAAAAAAAGGAGAAATAGAGATAAGTATTTATACCTTATTATCCCTAACCTTGACTCAATCTGTCCAAAAACTACAACAATTTAGAAGTAAAGCCTATCAACTGTTAGGACGGGCTAAAGATGCTACTTTTGATTTGATGGATGCGGTGCTGGTGACTCGAAATATCTATTCTTTTGCCGAATTATCACTTTCACCAGTGTTTCGACGCAAGTGGTCCAGTCTATATGAAGCAATAGATGATTGTCGCCCGAATCGGCACAAGTTAATGAAACTCTATGTGAGAGAAATACCAACCAATCAAAGACCAATCATAGCAGGAGACCATACTCCTTGGCCGCGAACCGAAGCACCAACTCTCAGGGATAGAACTTATGAACATGGAGCGAAAGTGATTTCAGGTAAACCGATAACCTTGGGACATGGTTATAGTACCGTAGCTTGGATTCCCGAAGATAAGGGAAGTCCTAAAGGATACCGCTTCGCATATTGGGCATTACCTTTAAGACATGAAAGAATCACCTCATTTGAAACGCCTATAAGCAAAGCAACTTTTCAACTTAAACAAGTATGCAAACATATCCCCGAAAGACCGATCAGTTTATGGGATAGTGAATATGGTTGTGCCAAGTTTGTCAAACTGACAGCCGATATTAATGCAGATTTATTAATGCGTTTACGTCCCAATCGTTGTGTTTTTGGTGCGCCTGAACCCTATTCAGGAAAAGGAAGACCGAAAAAACATGGTCAGAAAATGAAGTTATCTGATTCCATAACCTGGGGCGTTCCGATTGAGTCAATCGAAATTGATGACCCAACTTGGGGACGAGTTGAAATAAAAAGATGGAGTCAGTTCCATTTTTACGGTTCTGCTGACCATCCTATGGAAATTATTTTGATTCAACGCCAGGGAAAAGGACTCTCGAAAAAAGCAGCTAAGCCCATGTGGTTAGCTTGGATTGGAGAAGAAAAACTCTCTCTTGAAGCCCTATGGCAACATTACTTAAGACGCTTTGCCATTGAACATTGGAACCGATTTGTGAAACAGAGATTACATTGGACAAAACCACAATTGGGGACTACACAAAAGGGGCAGCGATGGAGTGATTTAATGACCATTGCAACTTGGCAATTATGGTTGGCTCGTGAGATTATAGAAGATGATCCTCTTCCTTGGCAGAAGCCCCAACCAAAAGAAAAATTAACCCCTGGAAGGGTTGCCCAGAGCTTCTCTGGACTTTTAGTCGCGATAGGCACTCCTGCCAAAATACCCAAACCCCGTGGAAAGTCACCTGGTTGGGAGAAAGGCAAAATTCGCACTAAAAAAATCCGATATCCTATCGTTAAAAAAGGAAAAGGTAGGTTTGAAAGCCAGAAAAAAGCCAAAGAAACTGCTGAATCAGCTTAATTTTTGCCAGCTTTTTTGATGAATCAACTTGTTTTTCAGAATTTCTTTGCTTATTAAGTTGACTCTTTATTCAATAAATATTCTAAATTCCAGTTCGATGTAACCGCCTCGTTTATAGAGTGGGACTTAGCCCGACATTTTTGTTAAACTAATAAATATTAATTTGTCAAATATACTTTACAAAAATAAATATATTTGTTACATTGGCTAACATGAAAAGGCAACAAAACAGAGGAACGCCCTAATTAGTTTTAGTTTCCTTCTGCGTCAGCTAACAGATTTCATCTCTCGTCAAAATTCGTCTGTCAACATTGATTTTCTCCTACTTAACCTTGGTGTATGCGCGCCAAGGTTTTTTGCTGAAGGAATGGTGTTCAGTCTAGTTAATATAAACTTCCTTTGCAGCACGATATATTAAGGAATGCAAATAGACTAACGATGATATATCTTTGCTATAGCCTCCTCCAATGACGGTTGCTACAGGATAACCAGCCGTTAAACAATTACTTAACACCATTCTTTCCCTACGATAAATACCCCAGTCTGTTAAAGCTAATTTGCCTAAGCGATCGCCGACATGAGTATCTATTCCCGCATCATAGAATACTAAATCTGGTTTAACTTGAGATAATAAGTCTGGCAAATGTTTTCCTAGTATTTGTAAGTAACCATCATCATCCATTCCCACGGGGAGTGGTATATCCCAATCACTTTGTTGCTTTTTCCCTGGGAAATTGGCTTCGCAGTGTATAGAGAAAGTAAACACACGGGGATCATTACGAAAAATATAGGCTGTACCATCTCCTTGATGTACATCCAAATCAATAATTAAAATCTTTTTTACTAAACCTTTTTCCAATAAAGTCTGGCAAGCAATAGCAATATCGTTGAAAATGCAAAATCCCGAACCATAATCTGGAAAAGCATGATGGGTACCACCAGCAGTGTTACAAGCCAAACCTTGTTTTAATGCTAGTTGGGCTGTCAAAATCGTACCACCTACTGCAATGCGAGTCCGTCTAGCTAAAGTTGCACTCCAGGGTAAGCCAATACGACGCTGTACCCGATATTCTAAAGTTCCTTCACAATAACCTTTGATATAGTCAAGATCGTGAACTAAACCAATATCTTCTAGGCTTGGTAATTGAGGAGTATAAATATCTTTAGCTGTGACTATATTGTCTTTTAGTAATAAGTCTCGCAGTAGTCCAAACTTTGCCATCGGGAAACGATGGTTATCTGGTAAAGGGGCAACATAGTCTTCATGATAAACAAGGCAGAAATTCATTGATTTGTAGTTTAGTAATTAGTTAAAGTCTCTAATATCTTTTGGCAATAGACAATTAATTTAGTATTGCGATCGCATATTATTTTCAGCCGCTTGTCTCTGGTACTAGTTTGACGGGAAGAAGCTAGAAATAACATATCTGTACTTAATAAGCGAAATTCACGTTTAATTTCTGTATGTAGCGATCGCCATGAACTAATCACTTTCATATTCAATTCTTCATCTGTTAAAGTAGTGATTTCTTGTTTAAAACACTGTTGCAGTTGCGGAAATTGTTTAGTCATTTCTGATGTTGGTTCGACAGTAGACTGGGAAACCGTACAAATTTTTTGCCACTGATTTAATAAAGTCATGAATTCCTGATATGCTTTCTTGTGTAACATAGATAACATTAAATTCTCGTTTTAGTATTTTCTATTACTTTCCTGCCAAATTAAGGTAAAATTTTGCTAAATATATTTGATTTTTTCACTTTCATTTGATCTTAATCACTGCTTATAATTTTCTAATAAGTTTAAATAACTACATAAATTAATTACTAACCAAGACTCTCGTTCTGCTATCAAAATAAGGCATTGAGCAACTTTAACTAGCTGTCTTTGGGAAATAAATAATATCTTCTAATTTTTATTGATAAATAAATGTAAAACTTAAGGTACATATATACTTTGAGTTATTTCCCTCTAAAATCCTCAATCGTAAACCTCCCTGCCACTATGACTGCTATATCTACTTTGGAAAGTCCTATCAATTATTGTGAACTTCCTCGCTGGTTGCAAGAATGTATGCTCAAGCAACAGTCTGACCAAGCTGATCAACATACAAACCTAATTTGTCAAGCATTTAACTTTGCTTTTCAACTCCATGAAGGTCAATATCGTAAATCTGGAGAACCTTACATAGCTCATCCTGTAGCTGTTGCCAGTTTATTAAGAGATTTGGGCGGAGACGATGTGACCATTGCTGCGGGATTTCTGCACGACATCGTAGAGGATACAGAAGTTACACCAGAAGAGATTGAAGAACGTTTTGGCGCAGATGTTAGGCGATTGGTAGAAGGAGTTACTAAGCTTTCTAAATTCAATTTTTCTAGCACCACAGAGAGACAGGCTGAGAACTTTCGCAGAATGTTTTTGGCAATGGCAAAAGATATCCGCGTCATTATTGTCAAGCTAGCAGATCGGCTGCACAATATGCGAACTCTGGAGCATCTCAAACCAGAAAAGCAAAAACGCATTAGCCGTGAGACTAGGGAAATATTTGCTCCTTTGGCAAATAGATTGGGTATTGGACGGTTTAAGTGGGAATTAGAAGATTTATGTTTTAAATACTTAGAAACAGAAGACTACAACCAAATTAAAGCTCTGATTTCAGAACGCAGAGATGATCGCGAAGCCAGAATCGAGCAAATGACCGAAGTTTTGCGATCGCGTTTAGATAAATTGAACGTCAATGTTTCAGAGCTAAAAGGTCGTCCCAAGCATCTTTATGGCATTTATCAAAAAATGCAGCGACAAAACAAAGAATTTGACGAAATTTACGATATCGCTGCTATAAGAATTATTGTTGAAAAGAACGAAGAGTGCTATCGGGCTTTAGCTGTGGTTCACGATGCTTTTAAACCCATTCCAGGGAGATTTAAGGACTATATTGGATTGCCCAAACCCAACCGCTATCAATCCCTTCATACTACTGTTGTGGGCTTAAATGGTCGTCCCCTAGAAGTACAAATCAGAACTATAGAGATGCACCACATCGCCGAATATGGGATTGCTGCTCACTGGAAGTACAAAGAAACAGGTTCTAGTGATACTCAAATCAATTCCGACGATGAAAAATTCACTTGGCTCAGACAGCTACTAGACTGGCAAAACGACCTCAAAGACGCTCAAGAATACATTGACAGTCTCAAAGATAATCTGTTTGAAGATGACGTTTATGTTTTTACTCCTCAAGGGGATGTAATAGTTCTAGCTCAGGGAGCAACCCCTGTAGATTTTGCCTATCGTATTCATAGCGAAATCGGCAATCATATGAAAGGAGTAAGAGTTAATGGACGTTGGTCAGCCCTGGATCTGCCCCTAACTAATGGGGATATTGTGGAGATCATTACCCAGAATAACAGCCACCCCAGTTTAGATTGGCTCAATTTTGTGGTCAGTCCCACTGCCCGTAATCGGATTCGTCAATGGTATAAGCGATCGCATCGAGATGAAAATATAACTCGTGGGAGAGCACTACTAGAAAAAGAAATGGGCAAAACTGGCATGGATGCCCTCCTAAAATCCGAACCAATGCAAATTACTGCCCAAAAGTGCAATTATCAATCTGTAGATGACCTTGTAGCAGCTTTGGGGTATGGTGAAATAACCCAAAAGCAGGTGGTAAACCGCCTCAGAGAAGTTATTAAAGAACAACAACCAGTAGAAGAAATAACAGAAGAAGAAGTAATAGCCAATCTCAGTGCTGAGGTAAACACCGAAGCTCCAGCTCCTGTCAAAGGGAGTAAATCCCCCATAGCAGGAGTAGAAGGCTTACTTTATCATCTAGCAGGTTGTTGTAAACCCCTACCAGGAGAACCCATTATTGGAGTTGTTACCCGTAGT
>JAAUYH010024431.1_pt1 | contig 10138 bp, 9 predicted proteins | sample 7278061 | NCBI WGS metagenome assembly JAAUYH01 (sample SAMN14350203, study PRJNA611818) | marine sediment metagenome | isolation source: surface marine sediment (0.6m) | place: French Polynesia: Moorea | collected 2018-08 | reverse complement strand
TTCTTGTACCAGTACCCGTGTCAGCAACAGAGACAAAACGCAATAGTAAATTTTGTTTAGATTTAGAGCTATTGTGATTCGTTGTTTGAGCATTTTGATGTTCGATACGACTTAACAAAACACTACTCATAGCGCTGAAACCAGCAACTAATAAAAATTTACGGCGTTTTACGGACATAATTTAAAAATTTGAAAATAGGGTCATTATAACAAAAATTTTAAATAAGAAAAGCTACTATACAAGGGGAAAAATTCACATTCTGAAACTTTAATTAATACAGTTTGTTAAAATAGATGTTCCTTTTTATTACAAAGCGATCGCCTTGCAATAAAATACTATAACTGATGAATCCTATCACCTCAGAAATCAGAAATAAGTATCTGGCGATTTACTCTACGTAATACGGTGATTTTAAGCTATGATTAGTCACCGAGGACTTACAACCCTTTCCTCATAGCGAAGATATTGCTATGCTGTAGAGCAATTGTTTGTGGAAGTAGCTTTAGAGCCGAAAGAATGGATTGTATGGGAAATAGAGCCTATGCCAAAAAACGAGGATGTTCCATTGACGTAGTCCTCTGTGAAACTGTAGGAAATGCCTGACGGCGATGCTCTCAAAGAGAGCCGCCCAAGGGGTGATAATTAGATTATCAATTTGTCTAGATAATAAAGGAAGATAATTCTCTATAGATACCCAAAATCAAAAATCAATGAGAGAAAAAAGCTCAAGACAAATGCGAATCTGGGCTGTATTGTGTCATCTCTCAGCTCTTTTGTGGATACCCTTAGTTGGTTTGATATTTCTAGGCATTCCCTTGTATCTACCTTTTTTGAATATTCTTGGACCCCTAATTATTTGGTTATGGAAAAAATCAAAGTTTCCTTGGGTTGATTTACAAGGCAGAGAGTCTTTGAATGTCCAATTATCTCTAGCTATTTATAGCTTATTCGTAATATTTGTATCCCTATTGTTAATTGTTATTACCTGTGGAATCAACCTGATTGTTAATAAAAGTACCCATCATTTAAATGATGTGTTTAGGGTACTATCCATGATTCTATTGGGGTTAATTATCCTCACTGCTATTTTGCAAATAATATTAGTCAACTTTGCGGCTTTCAAAGCTTACAAAGGACAATATTATCGTTATCCTTTCACCATGAGATTTTTGCAGTAAAAATTAAATGCGATCGCTCAAATATATTTCAATCAAGCTTTATTTCTCCAGGCATGGTATCATATCTCAACGATTGAAAAATATGAGGGATTTATTTAATTGTGATTGGTGTTGCAGTTATTGGCACAGGATTTGGTCAAAAAGTTCATATACCAGGATTTCAGGCGCATCCCGGCACTGAAATAGTTGCAATTTATCACCGTGACTTAAATAAAGCTCAAGCAATCGCCCAGGCTCACAATATTCCCCATGCCTGTAACACCATTGCAGATATCGTTAAATTACCCGCAGTACAAGCAGTTAGCATCTCCACACCGCCATTTTTACACTATGAAATGGCAAAAGCAGTACTGCAAGCTGGTAAACATTTGTTATTAGAAAAACCAGTCACCCTCAACGCAGCAGAAGCCAAAGAGCTCCACAGTTTAGCTCGGGAAAAAGGACTTATTGCTACCATAGATTTTGAATTTCGTTTTGTACCAGGATGGCAGTTATTTTCTGAACTTCTATCAGAAAACTATGTCGGTAGCAAACGTTTGATTCGGATTGATTGGTTGGGTTCTTCCCGCGCCAACCCAGAACGTCCGTGGAACTGGTATTCTCGCCAAGATATGGGAGGTGGTGCATTAGGTTCTTTGGGTTCCCACGCTTTTGATTACATCCACTGGCTATTCGGTCCAGTACGCAGATTAAACGCCCATTTGACTACCGCTATCCCTCAAAGAACAGATCCCAATACCGGAGAATTGAAACCAGTCAATACAGATGATACCTGTATGCTCATGCTGGAATTAGCCGATGGTACACCTTGTCAACTTACTATTAGTGCCGTTGTTCATGCATCTCGCACCCACTGGTTAGAAGTGTATGGGGATAAAGGTACATTAGTTTTAGGCAGTGAAAATCAAAAAGATTATATTCATGGTTTCCGTGTTTGGGGTTCCCAAACAGGTAAACCCTTAACAGAAATAGAAATACCCAATCGCTTACTCTTTCCCAAAAATTATGCTGATGGGAGAATTTCCGCTTTTATTCGTGTAGTAGATACATGGGTGCAGGGGATTGAAACGGGTAATGCAACCATACCATCTTTACAAGAAGGGGTTTATTCGCAAATATTAATGGATTTATCTCATCAATCTCATGAGACTTCTAACTGGGTCGATGTGCCGGATTTAACAGTATATCTACCCAGTTAATTTAGAAGTTCTAAGTGATTTGCTTTAAGCTTTCATCTTCACAGGAATAGCTCAAATAATAGTCATTTTCTGCGACTTTTTGCAAGTTCTGTTGTGGTTTTTCCCATACAAATGGAAGTTTTTTAATTATTCTCTATCCCGTTATTCTGCCACCACTGGATAGGCTGTCCGATTTATTGCTCTATTTGGATAATTTTTATACAAAATTCCTCTATCCTTTAGTATGCACCTGTCTTGTGCAGTACTACATTCACAGTTTTGAGTAAAATTTGCATATCTAACCAAAGTGACCAAGTCTCAATATAATCAATATCTAATTTCACTGCATCTTCAAATTTATCTATATCAGATCGGCCAGAAACCTGCCACAATCCAGTGATACCCGGCAGAACTTCCTGTCGGATAAAATGATGTCTTGTAAACTTTTTGACATCTCTCTCTGGTAGAGGACGAGGACCAACAAGGCTCATTTGACCCACTAACACATTAAACAGTTGTGGTAATTCGTCTAAACTATAACGACGCAAAAATTTACCAACGCGAGTAATGCGAGGATCATCCTTAAGTTTAAACAAAACACCATCTTTGATTTCATTTTTATTTTCTAATGATGCTTGTAATTTTTCTGCATTTGCAACCATGGTTCGGAATTTCCAAATTTTAAACTTCCGACTATGGAGACCAATTCGTTCTTGTTTGAATAATATTGAGCCAGGAGAATCTAATTTAATTAATATTGCAATCACTAAATATACAGGTGACAATAATAGTAACAAAATACTAGCACAAATAATATCAAAATATCGCTTTAGCCAAAAATCAGTTCCTGTAATAATTGGTGCAGAAATTGTTAAGTAAGGAACTTCTTGAACCTTCCAAAATATAGAATTTGAATCATAAAAATCATGATGTTTGGGTACTATACGTAAAGTAATACCAGCATTTTGAAAATGCCAGCAAACATATAAGCGATTCTTAATTGCATCCCAAGAGATAAAAACCTCTTCTATTCCCTGTTTATGAAGTTGTTTAAATGTTGTATTTCGGTTAGCTAAATCTAGACAAATAGGTGTATCTATGTTTTCTATAGAATAACAATTTTGCTTTTCTATTAACTTAATATGATTATCTTGATTTTCTGGCTCAGTAATGAGAAAAACTGGGTGACGAATAGCTCCTTTATCTCTTAGTACTTTAGTACTTTGGTCAAATATCAAGCGAGCTGTGCAAGTAAAGATTATAGACAAGAACCAAATTAATATAAAAGTTGAGCGTGATACATAGTAATTTGGTTCATATAGAAATGCAATCAATAGAAGTAAAACTGCTCCTAGAGAAACAGTTTTAATAATATTTATATAGTTACAACGATGACTACCTGCCTTGTATAGTCCTCTAGCTGCTATAATAAATATCTCCAAAGTGATAGTTAATAGCATAAAAGAAGACTCTTGTGTCCAAGGTGATGGTAATACAGTACCGTAAAAAACGGCTATATTCAATGCTAAAGTTAAAGCTAGGATATCTAATACAACAAGAATTACTACACGGAGTAATCTAATTTTTAATCCTTTTTGAATAGTTGTAACTCGGGCTGTTCTTAAGTCAGGTTTGGTATTGGCTAATGGTAGAGAATTGAAAATCATGATATATCTCTTTAGTTTTTCCTGTCGAATATATCGCTAATGAATTGAGTTTTAAAATTGGTACACGAACTAGTTAAACATTAATAATTCAACCAGTTATTACCAGCCATAATATGCTACGAAAGACTTAGTAAAACCAAAAATTTTTTCTTCATAAAGTTTTGCTCCAGGAAAAAGATTAATAAATTCTCTGTGATTCAATAATCTAATTTCAGTAACTAATTCTCTCGCTTTTTGATAATCACTAGTCTTGTTATACCATCCAAGAGAAAAGTGAGTTAGCAACCATGCTCGAAGCCAAATAGGGAGAAATTGAAATAAAGGAAATACAAAGTGAGGTTCGACTAGAAAATAACGATTAGGTGTCTGAATAAAATACCTTTTTCCAACTCGCATTAATTCATTAGCCATGCAACTCTGTTCGCCATAGTTCCCGACGTGCTCAATTACAGAATTGGAAAAAACTACATCAAATTCATTAACTGCAAATTGTGCTAAATTTCTTGCATCACCAATAATTTGTTTGATTTTTGGATGTGTTGAACCAATTTCTGCAGCACTTATATTGAGTATGGTAATTTCTATATTTTTGTTTTCTTTGTTTAAAAAACCTGTACTTTCCCAAAAGCTAACTCTTCCTCCTATATCTAGAATTTTTATGGGTATAGGAAGGCTATTAACAAGAGATTTGAAGAAATTGATTCGCTGATTTCTGATACTTTTAGCCCATGAATCCGAACGACGGTAGTCGTAAATTTTACCAAAAGCTTGTGTCATTTTATTCCTTACAAAATTAATTTTATGATTATGTAGTAGAAGAAATAAATAAGGTTAAAAATTTAATTTTCTACTTTATTCTAAAAAAGAATCATATTAAGAACCAGGAAACTACCGTAAGAGCCATTTTTTTTAGTTGAAATTTGAAGTATATAACCAATAGATTCAAAATTTTCCTAACTTCTCCCGTAAAATACGATATAAAAATAGTGGATTTCCAACTATATAGCGTTCCCAAAGACGTTGAGGTTCTGTGATTAATCTTGTGAACCATTCCAAACCATTGTTTGTCATCCAACGAGGTCCCCTGTATACTGTATCCGTATAAAAATCAAGACAAGCCCCCAAGGGCAAAAATACTTTTGCATCAATTTTGTTTAAATTATTGAGAATCCAGCGTTCTTGTAATGGCATACCAAAGCCGACATACAAAACACCTGGTTTAAAGTTATTGATTTCATTAATCACATATTCATTTTCTTCACCAGACTTATCAAAATAGCCGTGATGTCCTTTTATTTTTAAGTTTGGTGCAATAGCCTTGAGCTTAGTAATTGCTTTATCTACAGTACGTGTTTTACCTGCTAGCAAATATAAAGAAATATTCTCCCGCTCACAAGCTAATGCCAAATCCTCTATATAATCTGGGCAGGTCATACGATGAGATGAATTAATAGAGCAACCACAGAGTTTAGCTCCTAGGAGAACACCAAAGCCATCACAAAATACTAAGTCGGATTGATTGAGGAAATCTTTGTACCAAGGCAGTTCATAAGCAAAGTTCATTGACCGAATATTTACATTACCTATAACTGTTTTTTTGTTAATTTTTGCAGCCTGAATAATATAATTTATTAGTTCCTGAGCTCTGATTTTATGAAATCGAGTTTTAAGTAAAGAAACCTCATCAAATTTTTTGAGACTAATAGTATCTGTCATATAAACTCTCACTAATGATTGATAATTTTCTCTTCGATCAAGCTGAAATTAAATCAAAAAATCTGTGCTGTAGACGTAAAAAAAAATTAACTTGAGGTTAATAAATCTTATTTTTTATAATAACTAATTATTACCAAGCTCCATATTTATTTGAATTAAAAGCACCTAAATATCGCCTCAAATAATATTTTATTTTTATAATAATTAACGGATCAAAACTTTTAATTGGAGAAATTAAAAACTCTTTCAGCACCAACTTAATATAGAATATACGATGCTTAATCTTTAAATTTCCTGGCTTTTGTTCAACAAAATTAGCAGCTACTCGCCAACCTTCTTTAATCATTTTCAATCTATTTTTTCTTTGACCACTGATTCCATCAAGGGAATAAGAAGCAAGAGTGGTATTAACGCAAAGAAAATTATATCCAGATGTATAAGCTCGAAAAATAAAGTCGTAGTCAGCGGCGATAGAATAGCTTAAATCAAACATGCCTATACTTTCGTAGACAGAACTTCTAACAAAGCAGCTCGGATGATTAAGGGTAAATTTGAATACCAAATTATCCAAATTCCCAGGAATAAAAGTACTCAAATACTTACCATTACTATAGTTGTCAATTGGAGAATAAATGATAGAAATATCTGTTTTTTTTACAAATATATTTTCTACAATTTTTAATGCTCCATCATTATACCAATCATCTGCATTGATAATACCTACTATATCACCTGTAGCATAAGTTATTCCTTTATTCATGGCATCGTATGTGCCTCTATCTTTCTCCGAAATAAAGATATCTATCTTATCTAAATATCGGTTAATTATTTCGATAGTTCCATCATTAGAACCACCATCAATTACAATGTATTCTAATTCAGACTCATTATTTTGATGAATCACACTCTGTATTGTCTTTTCAAGAGTATTAACTGCATTGTATACAGGTGTAATAATTGATATCTTCATTATCTTATGTTGCTCATATTCTGGTTATTAGGAGATGCCTTAAACTAAGCTATTTTCAAGAAATGACATTTTTTTAATGGCATCATCTATGTCATTAAAGAACTTATCTCTTCGAGCACGATACCAATCTTTTGCATCATCAAAATTATGTTGAGTCGATGACAATGTAGCTGCTGAAATAAGATATTGGGCAAACTTCTCTGGATTTTCAGTTACGGTAATTGTTGATGGTGGGTGAGCAATTCCTCGTATAGCTACTGGAGTAGCTACAATCAAAGAGCCTGAAGCTATAGCATCCAGAGTTTTGATTTGTATACCACCTCCACTGAGAGTGGGAATTGCAACTACTCTGGCTTGAGCCATGAATTCTTGGGCATCAGGCACTACACCCCGATAACAGATGTTAGAATACTTTCCGCTTAACCAGTCAGCACCTTTACCAGCAATATGAATTGACAGGTTCGGTGGAAGAAGTGGGTGTATCTTTTCAAGGAACCACTGCAAGGCTTCTTCATTTGCCCGCCATGTCCAACTACCTAAAAGACCAATGTCAAACTCTTTATTCAGTGGTTTATCTAACAATTTTTCCGAAGCCGGAGGTTGAGTAAAGGCTATTGCTTTAACCCCAGCTTTAAGATTAGAAAAATACTTTGCATCATTCTCTGTGACCGTCCAGACCTGTCTAACTGTGTTTGCGAGTCTATCTTCTTGTGCCTTAATCAGATGAGCTTCTCGTCTGTAAATCAACTTTGAGATAAAATTGCTCGTCTTTTTTGCTATTTCTAGATAAAGCTCATGCTCAAGATTATGGGAAATAGTAATCAACTTATCTTTATCTTGAACAAGAGGCTCCAACCAGCTTAATTGAGGATGATCGATGATAACAATGTCATAGCTATCCTTTGCTAAAAGCTTTTTTACCATACCCACGTATTCTTTGGAGTAATACTTAACTGACGAATAAGGAAGTCCATTTAAAAAGCTTAAAAACATCCAGAGTAATGCACTGGTTTTTGACGATTTAGTTTCTACATACCGTTCAGAAACAACAAATACTCTCGGATCAGCCTTATCTAAATAATCTCCTTTGCGAAGATATCCTAAGACCGACACCTGATGCCCATTTTCTTTGAGACCATCAATAAAGCATTGAGTTCCTACCTCACTACCATTTCGACTTTGACTGAGAAGAATTGTTGTTAAAACGAGGATTTTCATAATCTAATTAAGCTAACCGAATACTATAATTGGGGTTGAAGATTAAGACATGAAGCGAATGTTGATTTTACAGACTAAGAAAAGAACTTGGGCAGATTGCGAATTGAATATTTTTTAACTATTTCATCGCGAACTGAACAAAGTGAAGTGAAGCAGTTGCCAAACCAGATTTATACTAAAAGGAAATCGAGAGATTCTAGCTCTAATTGGGCTCTTCGATAATCTTCAGGAATACCTATATCAATGAAATATCCATTAGAAGTAAAACCGTGAACCTGGATACGACTCAAATAGGCTTCAATAAACTCTGTTTCAAAAGAGAATTTGGTGGTTAAGTTAAGCTCTTCAATAATTTCTCTCCGGAGGCAATAAATTCCACCATTGATTTGACCACTGACCTGATGTTTTTTTTCTTCAAAGCCAATAACTTTCGTTTTAGCTAGAATGACGTTTCCATACCTGTCAAAATCAACCATTGGTTTTAGAGCCAGGGTTAAATCTGATTGCTGTTCCAAATGAAATGACATCATTTGATAAAGGGGTACATCAAAAAGAGTATCTCCATTAACAATCCAAACATTTTCCCAGCTCGTTTGACTCAGTGCATACTTAATAGCACCCCCTGTTCCGAGTGGCTCATGTTCAATTGAGTACAACAGTTCACAGGACTTGTATTTATTGCCAAAATAAGACGAAATTTTTTCGTGTTTGTAACCTACAGAAAGAATAATTCTTGAAATACCATTAATCACCAGATAATCTAGCAAGAATTCCAGAAAAGGCTTAGAACCAATAGGAGCCATAGGTTTTGGCAGTGTCTGAGTTACAGCCTTCAGCCTTGTTCCCAATCCTCCAGCCAGAACAATAGCTTCCATTACAACTCTCCACCAAACAACGATTCCTCAACTACTGCACAAATTAAATGGATAATTAAAATATGTGCTTCTTGAATGCGTGGAGTACTCTCAGATGGTACCATAATGCAATTATCACAAACTTCAGCCAATTTATACCCTGAAGCACCTGTTAAACCAACAGTAATAATCCCCTTTTTTTGACACTCCTCAATTGCCTTCAATATATTGAGAGAATTACCGGATGTCGATAGTCCGATGAACATATCACCTTCCACGCCATCTGCCTGCACCTGTCTGCTAAAAATCTTGTCATATCCATAATCATTACCAATTGCAGTCAAAGCAGATGTATTTGTTGTCAGCGCAATTGATGGAATACCAGGTCTATCAAAATTGAACCTCCCAGATAGTTCACCCGCCATATGTTGGGAATCACTGGCACTCCCCCCATTACCTGCGATTAAGGTCTTATTACCGCGTCGGTAAACCGCTACACATCTCTCGGCAACTTCCTGGATTTCCGTTTTTATCTGTGTGTCTTCTAGAAGTTTTTTCTTAACTTCATAAGACTGTTTTAAGTTTTCCTCGATGAAGGAAGTAGTTAAATTGCTCATGATTCTGCAGATTGTTTTGTTAGCCAGTTAAATTTGTTTTTACAGCATAATAAAGCTAGTAGAAACATAATTATGTTTCTCTCAAAACAGGATGCTCACCCTTCATACTTCTGCCTTCTTCAATTAAGTAACTATGTCTTCTCAATCTTTCTTTTTGAATTGCTGAACTGATTGCAATAGTTACATATACAATACACAGCATTTGATTAGGTCTAAAAATAGTGCTACCTTCAGTAATGTTAAAGACAATTATAAATATCAGAAGTTGAAGCCACCATAAGTTCTCTTTTCTTTTTGTCGTAACTAGTAGAAAAATTACTCTAGAAAGTACAACTAGAATGTGAACAATTAAGAATGATAATCCTATCCAACCCAATTCCGTAAATATTTCTAGATAACCATTATGACTATGAAAAGTATGAAGACCTGGATCATCTGGTCGTGGCCATCCTTCAGGGTTTCGACTTACAGCCTTCTTGCCATAGTCAGACTTCCACATTGCACCGCCATATCCATATCCCAATAAAGGACGTTCTGAAACTTGTTCAATAATGGCTCCCCAGAGAGGAACACGCCCAGTAAAGCTAGGGTCTTTATCGAGGATATTAAGAGTATTTTCTAAATTTATTGAAACTATTCCTGCTGTCATCATGCATATTAATAATGCAGATGTAAAAATAAAAACGCGAGATTTATAGTCATACTTGATAATACTTTGAAGTGGTAATACCAAGATTGC
>JAAUYH010238217.1_pt1 | contig 10140 bp, 8 predicted proteins | sample 7278061 | NCBI WGS metagenome assembly JAAUYH01 (sample SAMN14350203, study PRJNA611818) | marine sediment metagenome | isolation source: surface marine sediment (0.6m) | place: French Polynesia: Moorea | collected 2018-08 | reverse complement strand
TCCCTTGCTTGTTTGGGGTTAATTCAAGCTTATGGGAAGGCGGTCACCTGACGATTGCGCCACACTATCCACCATAGGGACATCCACCCATCCACCCATCCACTGCCTTTTTCTAGGGCTTATTTTGACGCAACTCTTTTTGACGCAGCTCTATTAATGTCTGGCCATGCCTATTTCAAACTGAGCTGAGTAATGCTTTGAATTTTCCATCCTCCCGGATTGCATCGAAGTAGTCATCGGTTTGAGCCATAAATCGATAAACGTAGGGACTCAGAACAAAGGTGCGGTAAAGATTTTTCACCACCAAGTCAACATTTTTTTGCATAGCGTATACACGGGCTTTGCCGTACCAGGCGTTGGGATTAGAGACATGGTATTTCAATGAGGTGTCAAAGCTGTTAATTGCTTCAGCGTATTCCCTTAGTTGAATCATGACCATGCCCCGCTGATTCCAGGCATAGTAACAGTCGGGTTTAATTTGCACCGTGGTGTCTAAGCAGACAATTGCTTGGAAGTGGCGCTGTAAGGCGCTCAAAGCGAGGGAACGGTTGTACCATGCGTGGTGGTTTTTGAAGTTGTACTCCAGGGTGCGATCAAAACTCGCGATCGCGTTTTCATAGCGTCCTAGACTATTCAGCGCGGTTCCCATGTTATACCAGGCTGTGGCGTCCCGGGGGTTAGCCTTAATCGCTCTCTGAAAGTGGGAGACTGCCGCTTCGAACTTTCTCAACTTTGCCAGGACCAACCCCTTCCCATGCCATGCAAGGGGGAGGGTTTCGTTGAGGGCCAATGCTTGATCGAAGCTAGCGATCGCATCGGTGTATTTGCGCAACTGAGAAAGGGAATAGCCTCTATGAACCCAGGCGTCATAGCAATCTGGACACACTTCTAGGAATTGCTCAAATTTATCAATGGCTTCCTCATACTGCCCCGTGGCGTATAAAGCGCTTCCCTGACCATAGAGAATATAAGATTGGTGCTGCTGCCTCATCGTTTTCCCGCTTTAAGTGGGGGACGTCCTGAATCTTTTCCTCACGTTAGGTTTCCCAATCTTTCCGTAAAAGCATAGAGGCTTTCCTCTGCACTCTGTAAAGCTTTATTGGGCTATACACTTACCATGAGAAATTTTCCTTGGGGCGAATACAGGAGTCAGGAGTCAGAATCCAGTTCCTGACTAACTTCTGATTTATTATTCCTTCCTCACAGCGATATTCACTGCATCAATAGAAGGCAATGCATCGAAGTCAATTAGCCGGTTTGATCATAGATTGCCAGACGGATGATCTTGACCAAGCCGCCGAGTTTTGGAGCCAAGCGTTGGGTTACCCCCTCAAGCAATCGAGTGATCCAGCCGATGAGAATTATGCCCTGCTCGATACGGGCCCGGAAAGATTACATATCGAACTACAGAAAGTTGACCACCCGAGCCGAGTCCATCTTGATATCGAAGCCGATGATATTGAAGCGGAAGTCCGCCGATTGGAGAAGCTAGGCGCCAGACGAATCAAGCTAGTCAGAACTTGGTGGATTTTGGAAGCGCCGACAGGCCATCGATTTTGTGTGATTCCTTCAGGGCGGCCCAACTTTGCTCAGGAGGCGAATCAATGGGAAGAATAATCCTTCAGGGATGCCGGATAATAAAGAACGGCGTAAATTGTGAATGCTATGTCTCTACCCAACAACCTGACAACCCTTGACGGCGCCGCTCTTTCCCCAGAGTTGCTGGCGAATAAAGTGATTCTATTTGTCAATGTCGCCAGTCAATGCGGCTTGACCCCCCAGTACAGCGGTCTAGTTGAACTAAATAAAGCATATGGCGATCGCGGTTTGATGATTGTAGGCGTTCCCTGCAATCAGTTTGGAGCCCAAGAGCCTGGCGGTCCTGAAGAAATCAAAACCTTCACCAAGACTAAGTACGATGTCGACTTTACCCTACTTGAGAAGCAAGATGTCAATGGACCTACCCGCAGCCCCCTCTATCAGTTTCTAGTGGGGGAAGGACCTGACATCGCCTGGAACTTTGGTAAGTTTGTGGTTGGGCGTGATGGGCAGGTCGTGCAGCGCTTTGAGCCTCAAACGGCTCCCGATGATCCGAGCCTGAGAGCAGCGATCGAAAAAGCGCTGGGCTAAAATTTCAGCGGCGTGTGATCTAAGCCGGGACAAGCTAGTAGGAAAGGAATTCAGAGCCTAAAAGTCAGAAGTCAGTCAGGAACTGGATTCTGTCTACTGTCTCCTGTAGGGCTTTGCCCTTCTCGTAGAGTATTCTTACCCTATTAGAACTTCCCGGATTAAGTTGATACCCTACATTGGGAATATCCTTTAGGGAAGGAATACAGGAGTCAGAAGTCAAGTAAGGAGCTGGATTTTGACGCTTAACTCCTGTACTATCCCTCAGGGAAAATTTCCCATTTCTAAGTTGATAGCCAAGATATCCTGCTTAAGCTCATAGCGGAAATCAATTATGAGTTGGCTTAAAAAACAATCTGTCCTTATTCCTACGGATTTTTCTGAACTTTCTTATCAGGCAATCGCCCCCGCCAGAGAATATGTTGAAGATGTTTTATCCTTAAAGCTGATTCACGTACTTGCGCCTCTGCATCCAGCCGATCCGGCAGCTATGTGGAATACCCTCTCGGATGATGAGCGAAAGCAAAAAGTTCGGGCCTTTCTTCGTAAGAAGTTGAGGTTAATGGGGTATGAAGGCGCGCAAGTTGCTGTGGCGATTGGCGACCCGCCTACGAAAATTGTTGACTATGCCCTAGAGACAAAAGCCGATTTAATTGTAATGCCTTCCCATGGACGCAAGGGAGTTAGTCGCTTTTTACTGGGCTCGGTAGCTGAACGGGTGGTGAGGTTGTCTCCCTGTCCAGTCTTAATACTTAAATGACTCCAAATGAAATGACTCCAAATGAATTCATTGGTGAACAAAAATCTTGACAGTGGCGACCGTGTTGATTGATCAAATTGACTTCAAACCATAAGTGGGTAATCTACGCTAAGGAATGCTCGACCTCTTTAAGATCTGATGTCGGTAACACCGTACATCGTTTTGGGGGGCGTCCTTATTTCCGCCGCGAACCAGTCTTTTTTATCGCCTTACATTCCCTCAGTTCCCTCCGTTTTGCTCCTTTCCCTGTTTTGGATAATCTTTATGACTCCGCAGACTAACAAGACTACTGACCGGGAGGTGCGCCTGAAAAGGTTGAAATCCGCTAAAGGATTTTCCAAGAAGTCTGCCAAACTGTCTCCTCGTATTCTGTCAGTGGGGGCGGTGCTGGCGGCATTGTCGGCCTGGTTCTTGGCGACTAACCTTGGATTAGTGGATCCTCTCTTCTTTCCATCTCCCCAAAGCGTTTGGACCGCCTTTGTGGATGTTTTGCTAAACGGGTACAAAGGACGACCGCTGATCCAGCATATTTGGGCCAGTATGCTGCGGGTGGTGATTGCTTTGGTCATGGCGTTGGGTACGGCGGTGCCATTGGGGTTGGCTAGCGGCTATTTCAAGCTGGTGCAGGCGCTTCTCGATCCCTTCATTGAGTTCTATCGTCCTCTGCCGCCATTGGCCTACTACACCCTGCTGGTGATTTGGTTAGGGATTGAAGACGAGTCTAAAATTGCGCTTCTTTATTTGGCCGGCTTTGCACCGTTATACATTGCAATGGTGTCTGGCGTGCGGCGTGTGCCGCGCGATCGCATCCACGCCGCCCTGTCCCTAGGGGCGTCCCAGTGGCAAGTGTTCACCAACATCATCTTTCCCTCTTGTTTGCCAGAGCTATTTACCGGACTGCGCACGGCGCTGGGGTTTATGTACACCACTCTGGTTGCGGCTGAGATGGTTGCGGCGGTGTCAGGCATTGGTTGGATGGTGCTTGACGCCAGTAAATTTTTGCGCAGCGACATTATCTTCGTCGGAATTTTGATCATGGGTATAATTGCGATCGCCCTAGATATTGGTTTGCGTCGGCTACAGGATCTTTGCTTGCCTTGGATCGGTCATGAGTAGAAGCATAAATTCCATATCCTTGCTATATTCCTATCCAGTCTCCTATCTAGCCCCAAGTAAGCCCCATCGAATTAAAAAAAAACTCACTTGGAGGGTTTAATCCAAAATGTTTAATTTCGAACGTTTAGTTAGAAGACGTCATTTTCTCTTCGGTCTTTTGGGTATGACCTCAGCGGTTGTTTTCTCCGCCTGTACTCAGCAGACCACCACGCCTCCCGTCGCCGACACCTCTGCACCTGTCACAACCACAGCAACGGCGACGCCGACTGAATTTCGGATTGGCTATCAGGTCAGTCCCAATGCCGAGTTATTGACCAAGAACCTAGGCCTAATCGAAGCCAAGTATCCTGATGTTGACATTAAGTGGCTGTCCTTTGACTCTGGCCGAGACGTCAATACTGCTATGGCTTCTGGCGGAATCGATGTGGGGCTGGTGGGTTCGGTGCCCGTTTCCACGGGGATCGCTCAGAATTTGTCTTATCAGGTGTATTTTATCCACGGCGTCATTGGCGATAACGAAGCCTTAGCGGTGACGAAGTCTTCTGGCATTGCTAGCATGGCCGACCTGACTGGTAAGAAGGTCGCCGTTCCCTTCGGATCCACCACTCACTTTAGTTTTCTGTCCGCCCTCAAGCAGGAAGGCATCGATCCGAATGATTTGACCATTCTAGATATGCAGCCCCAGGATATGTTAGCGGCCTGGCAGCGGGGAGACATTGATGGCGGGTTCGTTTGGTATCCTATTCTGGGTAAAATGCTGGAAGCCGATGGCGACCTTCTCGTCACCGCTAAGCAACTGGCTGAAAAGGGCATTATCACTGCTGACTTAGGGGTGGTCAGCAAAGATTTCGCCGCTAAATACCCTGACTTTTTAGCGGGCTATGTATCCGCCCTAAGCGAAGCCGTGCAGCTTTATCGGGACGATCCCAAGGCCGCCTCCGAAGCTCTCTCCGCTGAAATCGGCCTTTCCCCCGAAGAGACTTTGAAGGTGATGGATCAACTGGTGTGGCTGAACGCTGGTGAGCAAGCCTCTCCCCAATATCTCGGGGTTCCCGACGCCCCCGGAGCCCTCAGTCAAGTACTTAAGGATTCTGCTGAATTTATGGTGGAGCAAGGCGATATTTCGGCTGCGCCTGACCTAGATGCTTACAAAGCGTCTCTCTTTAATCGGGCTGTTGCTGACGCCAAATATTAATGCCTTGAAAATAGAACCGTCTTGAAATAAAACCTAGGCGTCTTCGGGGCGCATAACCGTGCGCCCCGATCTGCATACAGATTTGTCCGCTTCTGCCCCAATACCCTTGCTGATTCTTCAACCTTTGCCTTGATATCCCTAAAGAGTATTGATCTGGTTTATGACGTTGATGGCGGGTCTCCTTTCCCGGCATTGCACAATATTGATTTGGAACTCGGCAGCGGCGACTTTGTCTGCGCTATTGGGCCGTCTGGCTGTGGTAAAACCTCTCTGTTGCGAGTTTTGGCGGGTTATGAAATGCCGACTCGAGGCAGTGTGACGGTTGACGGCCATCCCCACACTCGCCCCAATGCTGAAGTCGGCGTCGTGTTTCAACACCCCAATCTGTTTCCCTGGCTAACTATTGAGGAGAATGTCGAGTTTGGTCCTCGTATGAGGGGCGTTAGCGTCTCTGAACGCCGCCGCCGAGTGGAACACTTTCTCGATATGGTGAGCCTCTTGGACGCCAGCTTGAAATTACCTCACCAGCTTTCGGGCGGAATGAAGCAGCGGGCTGCAATCGCCCGCGCCCTGGCTGCCGATCCCAAGATTATTCTGATGGACGAACCCTTTGGCGCCTTAGACGCTTTTACTCGTGAGTCCATGCAGCTTAACCTCCATGACATTTGGCGCAAAACCAATAAGAGTATTTTTTTTATTACCCACGATGTGGAAGAAGCGCTGCTGTTATCGACTCGAATTGTCTTGATGTACGCTAATCCAGGTCGAATTGTGGAGGACATCGCCAATCCATTTTCGGCTAAGTTGAAGGACGCTTCCCCCTCTGCATTGCGTCTATCGCAAGAGTTCATCGAAATGCGGGAATATTTAGTACAGCGCATCAAGGAATCGGGCGTGTATTGAACGGGTATTGAACGTATCCTCAGGCGCAAACCTTAATTTTTAGACGGAGACAGGGCAACTTTTTGGGTTCGGCGAACGTCATCTTAGCGAGGCGATCCAAAAGCTTTGGTTAAGGGCAAGGAAATGTATTTCTTTATTGCTGGCCTGAGGTGTAAGGGTAAGCCAAAGCGCATTCAAGTTGTATGATCTGTTCGCTACATCGGTTCAGGCTGACGATTGGCCTGCAATTTATAATGATGGTTAGCTGATCTGTTAAACCCATTGCGCTAACAGGAAAGTCTGAATAAAGCCGTAATTATTTGCTTGGCTTTAATAATTAATTTGCTTTTCCTTAACAAAGGTATCAAACAAATGCAAATTTACCGATGTCAAGTCCAGAAAGTCCTTGGGTCTGATCTACCCTGGACTTAGGCGATCCTGCGGACAAATCTCGACACTGCTTGTGAAGGTTGGCGCGATCGCAGTTAATTCCAGGACGGAATCAGGTCTAAAGTCCCCCTATGGTTAATCAGGACTCAGAATTGTGAAGAGTTTTTCCCGAAGACGGGGATGCTTCTCCTCAGGGGACGTAGGGAGGTGATGTATTTGGGGTGATGTATCTATCGAGGGGCATCCTAATATTTGAGAGAATTGTTGTAATTACGATGTATTTACGACATCAGGGCTTGACGCATCCACAAAACATGGGGAGACATCAACCGCTGTGAACCAAGAGTTTCACCTATCGATCACAACCGTTGGAGATAATCGGTATTTGGTGCGCACCGAAGACGTGGCGCCCGGAGTTCCCTTGGCGGAGGAACAGATTATTTGGCCAGTGCAAGATTGGCTAGAGCAGGCTAGGTTGCTGATGCATGATCCCCTAATGGGATTGTTAGAAGGCCAGCCCAATCCTCGAATTTCTATTCGTTCTGCTGAACCCACCCAGGAATCCGCTGCGGCGACCCAGGCGATTCCTAGCCCAAGCTTGGTGACCTTGGGGCAAGACCTTTACCGGGCGCTATTCCATGGCATGATTCGGGATAGCTGGTTAACGGCTCAAGGGATTGCCCAGCATCGTCGCAGCCCTTTGCGATTACGTTTGGGTTTGAAGGATAGTCGCTTGCAACAACTACCGTGGGAAGTTCTCCATGCGGGCGATCGCCCACTGGCGACGGGCACTGATTTAACCTTTTCCCGCTATTTACCCAGCTTGAGGGATGAGGGCGCCCTTTCCCCACTCCTACTGCCTGACTTGAATCAACCGCTGAAGGTGTTGATGGTGATTGCGGCTCCCAGCGATCAGGAAAGGCTGGAGCTGCGGCGCGAAGTGCGCCATCTGAAAAATGAACTTCATCCCCAAGGAAATGGGAGTAATGGTCGGGATTGGAATCCAGAAAGTTTTACTTCCCTAGAAGGGGTCAATAACAAAAATCGTCTGCTCGATATTCAGGTGACGATTCTAGAACAGCCTGGGCGGGCTGAACTGACTCAAGCTCTGGAACAGGGCCATTACCAGATCTTGCATTATGCGGGGCACAGTAATTTAGGGGACGCAGGCGGTAATTTATATTTAGTCAGCCGCCAGACGGGGTTGACGGAATGCTTGAGTGGAGAAGATTTAGCCGGACTCCTGGTGAATAATGGGGTGCGCCTAGCTGTTCTGAACTCGTGTCGAGGCGCCTACACCGCTGGCGGTGATTTAGAAGCGGGATGGCAAGAGCAGAATTTGGCCCAAGCGCTGGTTAATCGGGGGGTTCCTGCAGTGGTCGCCATGGCGGAGCGGATCCCTGATGATGTGGCGATTACATTGACGCAGTTGCTTTATCGCAACTTAAAGCAGGGATATTCAATTGACCTTAGCCTCAATCGCACTCGGCAAGGACTGATTTCAGCGTATGGGTCTGATCAGTTTTACTGGGCCTTACCCATTCTCTATATGCATCGTAAGTTTGATGGGAATCTAACCAGTAATAACCCTAGCAATGTCAATTCCCTAGATAACCTACTCTTTCCCTCGAATCCGGATTTATCTGATTTCGATATGGAAGAGTCGCTGGTGTCTTCTTCAGATGCGTTATCCGTTGAGGAACCTGTTTTTGAAATGGATGACGCTTCTGACCTGTATGCAAATGCAAGGGGGGATGAGGCGCTTTATTGGGTTGAAGAGTCGGCTGATGATCCAGACAATGACGATCTCAATGATTTGGTGGATCTTCTGGAGCAGGAGAATGATCCTGACTATGAGGAAGATTCCGCTATTGTTGCAAATCTGATTCAGCAACTCTCCCAACCGCCTGCGACGGAAGAAGACCCTATTCCCGCTTCTAAAGATGAAGTGCTGTTGCCGGATGATCACGCCTCATCTGGGTTAGAAATCTATGACCAGTTGCCGAAAAAGCCCAAAAATCAACTGCAGGAGACAGGAGCCGACGCTTACGCGCCTGAGGATTCGGGTGGACAGGGGCAGGGTTCAGTCCAGTCTCAGTTAGGGGCAGAAGCTCATTCAAAGGCAAATTCAGACATCCCAAGCCAGTCCGATTCTTCTGGACGGCGGCGGAAATACTCATTGGTCTGGCCAATTTTGGGGGTTGCCGGCCTTTCCCTCGTCATTGGTTTAGGGGTTGGCAATGCTTATCGGTTGGGGGGCAAATCCCAGTCTGGCTCCGGCTCTATATCAGGTGGGGCTGCTGTAGAGGTTAGCGACGGTGATTTACTTACAAAAGCAACCCTTGCCTTTAATAGCAATAATCTATTGGAGGCCCAAAGAGCGGTAAAGGCCCTGCTGGATAACGGTGATTTACAGTCTGCTCAAACAGCTCTAGCAGCCGCTTCCCCGGATCATCTGGAAGATCCTGATATTCGTTTCCTCCAGGGTCGATTTCAGTGGCAGTCCCTTAAAGTCGGCGATAGTGATTACAGTGCAACGGATGTTCAGCGTTCTTGGAGGACCGCGGTCGAAAATCGGTCCGATTCAATTGAATATCACACGGCTCTCGGTTTTGCTTATTATGCGGATGGTCAGTTTGACCAAGCAATGGAGGCGTGGTCAATTGCAATTGAATTAGACAAACAGCAACTGGATGATTCGCTCGTGTTCGATGCTTATGCTGGATTAGCGCTCACCGCTCTAAAGTCCGCTGATCAAGAAGTATCGTTTGATCAGCAAGAACGGTTGCTTGATAAAGCAGAGAAGTTCTATCTACTGGTAATTTCCAAAGCCTCAGCCAATTTTTTGCCAAATAAACTCGGTAACAATTGGTTGTGGTTGGAGAGTACAATTGCAGACTGGCGGGATCTTGAAAAGAGAATTTCGCCGAACTTTTAAGGCGCCTTGATTTTGAGTCGCCTCAATGTTTTCTGCAAGTTAATTCACCCTGCAAAGTATAGTTATTCCAGCATTTTGTCTGTGCGGTAAACGCTTTTTGATTAAACAATAGTCAAAAGTTATGAATCGCTGATAGTCTCTTACAGACTATCAGCGATTCATAACTTTTGAACTGGAAAACTAGTTCAAGCGCTCTTCGGGCCGATATTCTCTAATCCAGCAGCGTTCTAAATGTCGAACATGGTAAAAACGCCAAAATTTTTTTGGGTTAAGAATTGTTTTATAGGTGGAACTAAAAACGGGCTGTTTGAGATATTGCCAGAGAGGAAATCGGGAATTGTTATCTCTAGAAGACATTACAGAATGTCAACTCCAATGCAATAGGACTCAGGGAAAAAATTAATGTGATTAAGTAAAACGCACTAGTATTTTCCTTCAGTATAAGCATGCCCAATTCCGGAGAAACTCATCTACCCACGAGATGGAAAAATACTTAATATTAACAATCGTTTTAAGAAATAAAAAACTTGCAGCGGTGTGGAATTTAGGGAGTTGCGTGAAAATAAAGTCCCAGTAAAAGACAGTGGATGGGTGGATGGGTGGATGGGTAGATGGGATGTGATTTATCCGCAGATCCCTTAAGTCGATTTCATTCCCTATAAAGGGTTTTCCGTGCAAAAGTCTTGGCCTGAAGCCCTCACCCCCTGCCCCTCTCCCAAATTTGGCAGAGGG
>JAAUYH010097539.1_pt1 | contig 10141 bp, 5 predicted proteins | sample 7278061 | NCBI WGS metagenome assembly JAAUYH01 (sample SAMN14350203, study PRJNA611818) | marine sediment metagenome | isolation source: surface marine sediment (0.6m) | place: French Polynesia: Moorea | collected 2018-08 | reverse complement strand
ATACTTCCATCTTGCCGCCGTGGCCTTCGGTGACGATGAAATAGGAGACCGACAGTCCCAGGCCCGTTCCCTTACCCACTGGCTTGGTGGTGAAGAAAGGGTTAAACACCTTTGATCGAACTTCTTCTGGAATTCCTGGACCATTATCTTCGATGGCGATCATAATTCTTTGCGATGAGGCTGCCCGAGTTTGAATCTGGATGATATTGGGGTTAGCTTCTAGATCTTCAAAGGAACGTCCGCGACTATTGTCTTCTAAAGCGTCAATGGCGTTGGCCAGAAGATTCATGAACACCTGATTCAGTTGGCCGGGATAACAGGCAATCTCAGGCAGGTCGCTGTAGTCTTTCTTGACTTGGATGGCGGGACAGTTAGGACTGACCTTGAGGCGATGTTGCACAATCATTAAGGTGCTGTCAATCCCCTCATGTACATCGGCAATTTTCAAATCCGCTTCGTCTAAACGCGAAAAGTTGCGCAGGGACAACACAATTTCTCGAATCCGGTCTGTTCCCACCCCTATAGATTTGAGGATTTTAGCCAAATCTTCTTCTAGGAAAGGCAGATCCATCGCCTCCCTCTTATCCTCAATCTCTGGGTGGCGGACGGTGTCATGTTTTTGATAGAGATGAACCAGCTCTAAAAGATCCTGAATGTATTCATGAATATATTGCAGGTTGCCGTGGATAAAACTGACTGGGTTATTAATCTCATGGGCCACCCCCGCCACCAATTGGCCCAAGCTGGACATTTTTTCGCTTTGCAGCAACTGGGTCTGGGTTTCCTGAAGTTCATGCAGGGTGTGGGTGAGTTCTTCAGTGCGCTGTTGGACGCGAATTTCTAAGTCCTCATTCTGTTGCGCTAATAAAGCTAGCGTTTGTTGCAGTTGGCGACCCATGTTGTTGAACGCCTTCGCCAAGATAGATAACTCGTCCCCTGTCTGGATTTGGATTGGGTGATCAAAGTTGCCCTGAGCGATTAACTCCGTCCCTCGCACCAGTTCTTTCACGGGTTTGGTGATGGATCGACTGATCCACTGAGCCAAGATTGCCCCCATCACAGCGGTAATCACCATGATGCCGAGTCCCCGATTTCGTACAGCTGCAATTTTTTTCTGCAAGGGGGCGGTGGACATTCCTAAACGAATGGCTCCTACGGGTTTTTTGCCAAGAATAATAGGCCGACCCGCTACTAATTCCTCTTTTTGCCATATAAAAACGGAGGTGGAACTGTTGATTAATGTCTCACCAAAGGGATCTATATTTGTACTGTAGATTGGCTGCCTGCTGGTTGCATCCGCCAGTAGGCGTCCCTCTTCGTCATAGAGATATCCGGAGGTCAGAAGCTCTGGATGTTCACCCAGGGTTCCCATAAAATCCGTCAACAGATCGACATCAAGGAAATAAAAAGAATCCCGTAGATTTATTTCGATCGTATCCAGCAAGAGAGCCGCCTGTTGCTCCAGTTCGGCGCGGAAGCTCCTCTGTTCACGATGGATAGAAAGTCCAGTGGCGATGCCGACAGCAGTGACCACTAGACCTGTCATCAGCAGCGTTAACTTTAATGATAGAGAGCGTCGCCCGCCTATCCACTTCGTCCAGTTTGGAAAGGGAAGAACAGGCAACTTAGTCCAGAATTTGCCCATCCGCTTTCTGGAAAATTGCGCCATTACTCTTGAGTGAGTTCATAAAGTTCCCGCATCCGATTAAGCGCCTGATCAGATCCTTCAGGAAAACTATCAAATTGAGTTGTTCTTTCAAAGGCTGACAGAACGGCTTGTCCTTCCTCCGATTCATCCATAGACAACAGTGCTGTTTTAATGGATGCGACTTCCTCAGGGGTGAGGGTGGGGGAAATCATGACCACTTGGCGAGGGAGAGGTTCAGTTTCGGCTAGAACCGTTAACTGTTGACGGGTTTCAGCCGGAATTTCAAGGAAATCCGGCGCTCCTACAGCCGCTGCGGTAACTCGTCCGGTTAGCGTCCACTGGATCGTGTTTTCATCCTCGTAGCTGAAAACATAGCCTACGTTAGCCTGGTCCACAATAGCTTCCGCTGTCGGCTTTTCAACTGGCTGTAATCCAGCTTCAACCAGGTGAGAAAGGGGTAGCATATAGCCTGACGTGGAGGATGGGTCTTCAAAGGCGATCATTTGTCCTTTAAGGTCATCGAGGGTTTTTACCCCGCTATCAGAGCGGGTAAAAATAACGGTGTGATACTCCTCGACTCCCTTTTTCCACCGTCGTAGAATTGGCTGGGCCTCGGAAAGGTTGTTCACAATCATAGCTGGATAGGGACTGTCGAAATAAACATCGACTTTCCCAGAGGCCAACCAGTCCGCCATCGTTTCCATGTTGGGCGCAATTTCTACTTCGCCAATGCCGATGCCGATATCGTCCAATTGAAGGGCTAAGTAGTCGGCGAAGGGTTGGTAACGGACGATTTTCTTCGCTGGTTCATCAGAAACATCCCCCACCACGATGACACCATCAGCGGTAGGAATGAAAACCTCTTCGGGGATTGGTTGAATGGCGGATTTAGGGCTGCAACCGGCAGACAGGAGGGCCAGAAGGCTGGCGGAAATACTTTGTTTAAGCCAATTGCTGACCATAATTTCTCAGCTCTTAGGTTTTTCTCATCGGTCTGCCCAGATTGAGTATGCCCAATTAACCATGGCTGACTTATGCTTTAGCGTGAAAATTCGTCCAGATGTTTGCTTTTTTGAAGTGTAGAATACTTAGAAATATATCTATATAAAACTGCATAAACCAAGATGCGAAGAGGGAAAGTACTGATTGCCGCAGTGTTATAAAACAAAATTTTCCCAGTGGAACTTTCGATTTTGTCTTTCCTTAAATCTTTGGATACACTTTGTGAGTGCAAACAGTTTTCACAGAGGTATGTTTATATCCCCCTCCGCTGGTGTGTATATGCCTTGCTGTATTCCTAAGTACCTGTGAAATGACGGTTACAAAATAGATTGAGTTATTCAGGTGGTTTCAGCGACTTTTCTCTGTAATTAATTCTGCCTACCCACTTATGTATTTGATCCTTTGTATTCGAATTTGCAAAAACTACAGGTCTAAATTCCATATTCCATCAGTGATGATCTAAAACTATCAAGAACATCATTGATTATTATGGGTAATAGCAGATCGGAGAAAAACAATGATTCAAGCCGGATTCCGTAGGCCAGAAGACAAGTTATTTTCAATACTATTAGTATTATTTTTTTTGATATTTGGAATAATTGGCATTGCTAATCATGAAATGTGGCGAGATGAGCTGCAAGCTTGGATGATAGCTAGAGATAGCTATTCCTTAACTGACTTAGTTAGAAATTTAAGATATGAAAGCCATCCCGGACTCTGGCACCTGCTACTTTATTTTTGCACAAAGCTGAGTCGCAATCCATCTACGATTCAGTGGCTTCATTTGGCAATATCGTCTTTATCAGTATTAATGATTGCCAGACATTCACCATTTAGTAAACTTCAAAAAATTCTAATTAGTTTCGGTTATTTTATTTTCTATGAATACTCAATTATAAGTAGAAATTATTCTATTGCCGTATTGCTCATTTTCCTCTTATGCATTTTGTACAGTCAACGTTCTAGAAATCTGCTGGTTAATTTTATAATTCTTGGTCTTCTAGCTAACACAAATATTTACGGTTGGATTATATCCATTGCTTTCATAATTACTTATTTCTTGGAGTTTATATCAAAAGGGATTAAGGCTGAGTCTTATTTGGACACAAGGAAGATAGTATTTTTTCTGTCAGGTTTAGGTTTTTACATATTTGCTGCTACTTCTTCCTTAATGTTAATGCTTCCACCGCCTGATAGAGGAAGAGGGGGGGAATTCATAGCTCATTTAGAGCTTGAACGTATGCTAAGGACGATACTGATTATTTGGAAAGGCTATATACCAATCCCTAAGCAATCGTTGCATTTCTGGAGTACTAATTTTTTTCTGGTAAATCGTCCAAGTCTTACTGATCCAAACACTGTCATCGCAACAACAATAGTATTCTTAATCCTGCTCTCTACAGCAGTATTTCTATTTAATAAATCCAGGAACGCTTTTTCGATATACACATTAGGTACTTTTCTTATTCTTGTTTTTAGTTACACAAAATTTCAGGGTTATCTTAGACACCACGGGAATCTATTTATTCTGTTTTTGGCATGCGTGTGGATAGCCCTTGTAGAAACTAAGAAACCTGATCGGTTCAGTCAGAAACCGCCCAAAATAGTGTTAAGGCTAGCAAACTTTAGCTTTATGCTGTTGTTATCTACTCACCTATTGTCATCAGCATGGTCTTACTATGTTGATTTATTTAATCCATTCACTATGAGTCAAGAAACAGCAGAATATCTAAAAAATCAATTAAATTCAGATTTTTCCGACAGCCTGATTGCTGGCTATAGAAATTCTCAGACATCCACTTTGTCAGGTCTGCTGGATACTCAAATCTACTATCCACAGAACGAAGATTATGCTAGTTTTGTTGTGTGGAACAAGAAAAATCTTCGAGTAATGGAAGATTTGGATATTATTGGCAATGTGTTAAATGAATGCTCAGAAGTGGATAAAAACTGTATTTTAGTATTGTCTTATAAGCTGGATTCTACGTTACTTCAGTTATGTGAAAATGGCGACAATGCATATATAAAGCACCTGAAAAGCTTTGAGGGAAGCATTTCAAGAGAAGAGTTTTATATATATGAATTATCTCACTGTAAATTAGATAGTTGATATTAAATTCAGAGTGGTTAGTTGAAGTAATAAGATTTATTAAATTGGAATGGCCAGAACGCTTGATTTAGCTTTGTCCTAATCATCTACAGATGACTTTCTAGTTGAAATTGATGGTCTAATTAATCGCCCTGACTTTGAGTTGGTTGACAAAGGGCAAGGTTTTGAGACGTATACATTAGCTAATAGCAGCTATAGGGGCATTGTATTCATGGATGAAGCGCCAAACTGCGCTAATGTAATTAGCCAGCTTTTTGTAGCTGCAATGGATTGCAGTTAAACTTCAACCTAAGCATAGAGAACATCGTTATTCACTCGAACAGTTTGACCTTGATGAGGCAACGGTTAAAGGCAGATTTGCCAGTTACTATGCATCTTGATTTACCCGACTTAAGCAGGATTTGATACACTACGCTTTATCCTGTTGGTATTTCTGAGCGGCCTGTGGGCCTGACTGTCCATCATGCAAGACACTACCATCCCTGAACCTAGCCCTCAAGCGTCTGAGATAATTATTGAGGGCACAGAAGACGATACCCCGTTTGAAATTCCGCCGGAGAGGAGGCGGGTAAAAACGGACAAGCAGGATTTACCCGTCGAAACCCTGGTGAGTTGGGTGAATCGGGGAAAACTGAATCTTCAGCCGGATTTTCAGCGGAGTTTTGTCTGGACGATTGGTCGAGCGAGTCGGCTAATCGAGTCCATATTGCTGGAAATTCCGATTCCGGTTATCTATGTGGCGGAGGAGCGCACTCGAACCTATTCAGTGGTGGATGGACAGCAACGGTTAACCAGTATTTGTTCATTTGTTAATGGTAAATATCCCCATGGTCAAGTGTTTAAGCTATCAGGTCTGCAAGTACTCACTGAGCTGAATCGCAAGACGTTCAATAACTTAGATGTGGAATTGCAAGAAACGATTCTAAACTGCATTTTGCGTTTGATTGTGATTCAAGCAGATTCGGATCCGGATGTAAAGTTTGAGGTATTTGAGCGATTAAACCTTGGGGCTGAGAAACTCAATGATCAAGAAGTTCGCAATTGCGTCTACCGAGGCAGTTACAACCAACTTTTGCACGATCTAGCCCGGAATCCGTTTTTATTGAAAATCATGGGTGCTGACGTTCCCCATATGCGCATGGTGGATAGGCAATTGATTTTGCGGTTCTTTGCGATGTGGAGAAACACTCATTTAAAGTACAAGGGACCGATGAAACGGTTTCTGAATTCTGAGATGGAAAAGCATCGAGATTTGAGCCCGAAAGAGCTGAAAGAGATGCAATCTGTTTTTGAGAAATCAATTGAGATGGCCTATGCTGTTTTCGGTGAGAATGCCTTTCATCGATTCAACTTGGGAAAGCAGACCGATCCCAACGGAGGATGGGAAAGTAAGAAGCTCAATGTCGCGCTTTGGGATACGCTTCTGTATACCTTTAGTTACTATGACAGGGAGCAGATTCTACCGATTGCAGACCGCGTTCGGGAAGAGTTTTTGGACTTGATAGCCAATGACTCTAAATTCGTGACTTATATTACTAGCACAACCGATAAGCCAGAGCGAATACAGTATAGGGCGGATGTTTGGCGGCATCGACTGCAGAATTTGATTGGTCTTAGCAGTGACGAGCCACAGACCTTTTCGCTTCAATTTAAGCAAGAATTATTTGAGCGTAATTCTACTTGTCACATTTGTTGGAAACCCATTCAAACGGTGGATGACGCTGCGATCGCACACATCCAAAACTACTGGAAAGAGCGTAAACCAATTCAAGAAAACGCCCGCTTAGACCATCGATTTTGCCATAAATCCAGAAACCACAATTGCAATTAAATGAAGTGCAAATGATTAGGGCAGAAGGACAGCAAGTTACTGCCGCCGGACATAAGCGTCCTTAGTATCAGACATAGCCATGGCGAAGAAAAAGCAGAAGGCTGATGATATCGTAGTTTTCTCGATCACTCGCGATTGGGAATGTTCTGAGTGTGGGCAGGAGTTATGGCGCGGAGAGCTTCTCAGGAAAGAGAATGACAAAGCTCTCTGTCTTTCCTGTGCAGATTTAGATCATCTGGTTTATCTCCCTCAGGGGAATGCGACATTAACGAGACGGTCCAGCAAATATTCTTCACTTAGGGCTGTCGTTGTCAAGTTCAGTCGAACTCGTAAGCGGTATGAGCGTCAAGGCATTCTAATTGAGGAGTCTGCGCTAAAGAAAGCTGAGGAGGAATGCTTAGCTGACGCCGAGGTGCGTCAGCGACGCCGAGAACGCGACGCCATTAAACGGGAACATAGGGATGCAGAGTATATTGCTGAGTTTTCCCGAAGAATTAGCGCTCAGTATCCATCCTGTCCAGCTGAAGAAGCGAAAATCATTGCCGATCACGCCTGTAGAAAATACTCGGGCAGAGTGGGTCGTAGCGCCGCCGCCAAGGAGTTTGCGCCAGAAGCAATTACCCTCGCTGTCATCGCACACATTCGGCATCAGCATACGAATTATGATGAATTACTGACGCAGGGTTGCGCTCGATTCGAAGCAAGGAGTCAAGTTCATTCTCACGTGCAGGAGGCGCTTGAAAGCTGGCGAAGGATGTCGAGTCCTATCGTTTGACGTGACCAATGCTTATCTCCGCCAATAAACTGAAGTTCACTGAGCAACTCTGCTAAATGATCTATTGCCCTCTGTTCTACATAAATTCGCTGTCGGCGACCAATAATTGTTCGGTTACGGTAGGAGTTTCTAATGGCCAAGGAAGAGCATGTTCTTTTACTGAAGAAAGGGATAACAATTTGGAATAAGTGGCGGGAAGAAAATCCCGCCATTTTTCCAGACCTAAGCAAAGCAGATCTCCGGGGGACTGATCTTAACTACGCTGATCTGAGCCGAGCAAATCTCCGGGAAGCTGTTTTGAGTGGAGAACATTGCGCTACCTACGATTATTACGATTATGGTTACGAGAATGCAGATCTGATTGAGGTCAATCTCAATGCAGCTGATCTGAGAGGGGCCAAGCTGAACGCTTGTCGTCTGGTCGGAGGCAATCTTAGCAAAGCCAACCTCCAAGGTGCAACGCTATCCAGATCCAATTTAAGTCAAGCTAATTTCTGTAATTCTAATCTTAGCCAAGCCAATTTAAGTCAAGCTGATCTCAGTGGAGCAGACTTTAGCGGGGCTAACCTAAGTGGCTGTGATCTCAACGGTGCTCGTCTTGAAGGAACTAGCTTGAGTGGGGCCAAACTTCAAGGGGTGGATTTATGTGGAGCTGATTTAGGTAAGGCAAATTTCAGCGATACAGATTTTAGCAGAGCAGATCTGAGTGACGGGAAGAACCTGCTCGAAAACCAGCTAGAGACTGCCCACCTCTGCAAAACTAAACTTCCGAAAGGCATTCACCTTGATTTTGATCGAGACTGCAGCAACATATAGCAATGTCGGTTGAGTTGAGCGATGGCGATATCTGACAATGCCAACTGCCTTTATAAATCATGCGATTGATCGACTCGTTTGCAGTTCCTTAATCCGGTCCAAACTGCCAGCAGGGATGGATTGAATCAATTGGCGAGTGTACTCTTCCTGAGGCGAATGGTAGATTTGTTCAGCTGGGCCGATCTCCTCGACCTTACCCCGATTCATCACCATGATGCGATCGCTCATAAACTCCACCACACTCAAGTCATGGGAGATGAAAATGTAGGTGAGGCCAAATTCCGCCTGGAGTTCCTTAAGCAGATTCAGAACTTGGGCCTGGACTGACACGTCCAGCGCCGATACAGACTCATCACAGATAATGAATTTAGGATTGAGGGCCAGGGCCCGAGCAATACAAATCCGCTGCCGTTGACCGCCGGAAAATTCATGGGGGAAACGGTTCATGCAGTCGGGATTGAGATCGACCCGTTCGAGGAGATAGGCGACCCGTTCCCGTCGATTGCGGCGACTCTTCTCAATCCCATGGATTTTCAGCGGTTCTGAGATGGCCCTGCCGATACTCATACGGGGGTTGAGGGAACTGAAGGGATCCTGGAAGATAATTTGCATGTCCCGTCGTCGCTGACGCAATTGCTTGGCGGAGAGGGTGTCTAGGTCAATTCCTTCAAAGATGACCCGACCGCTCATGGATTTGACCAGCTGCAATAACGCGCGGCCTAAGGTGGTTTTGCCGCAGCCGGATTCTCCCACTAGCCCAAAGGTTTCCCCGCGATACACGGAAAAGGATACGCCATTGACCGCCATCACATACCGCTTGGTGCGGCCCAAAACTCCACGTATTGGGAACGCCACCTTGAGATCCTCCACTGTCAGCAGCGGACCTTCTTGCTCCAGGTGGGCTAAGCGATCTTGTGATTCCCCTTCCGCTAATTGGGCCTTGGCTTGGAGGTTTTGGGTGGACTCCAGCGATTTTTCCTGAATAATTTGCTCGCCGCTGGGGGCCGTCGACACCTCCATAAAGTCCGACACCGTTGGCAAGAAGCGCAACTTTTGGTCAGGTCGAGGGCGGCAGGCTAGCAGGCCTTTAGTATAGGGATTTTGGGGATTGGAGAAAATTTCCCAAACCGATCCATACTCAACGATATGCCCCTGATACATGACGGCCACCTGGTCGGCAATTTCGGCGATGGTGCCCAGATCATGGGTGATAAAAATCATCGACATGCCCCGGCGATCGCGCAGTTCCCGCAGCAGATCCAAAATATTAGCCTGCACCGTTACATCCAGGGCGGTGGTGGGTTCATCCGCAATGAGGAGGGCAGGGTTCGACGAAATCGCCATAGCGATCATCACCCGCTGAATCTGTCCCCCAGATAGCTCGTGGGGATAGCGATTCAGCATCGCCTGTTTGCGGCGATTCATCTCCTGGATAATCTGTCGCTCATCGCGGTAGCCGTTGGCGGCAAGGGTCGCCTTCAGATCGTCATCGCTGGGCAGCAGTTTTACCTCTTGCAGCCGCGCGATCGCCTGTCGTCGAGCCTCGGCTGGCGACACATCTTGGTGCTGTCGAATTGCTTCAGTGAGCTGGAAGCCGCAGGTATACACTGGATTTAGAGAACTCATCGGTTCCTGAAAAATCATTGCGATTTTTCCTCCCCGATAATGCTGCATCTGGCTTTTGGGTAGCGCTGCCAGGTTGACGGGTTGACTGCTCCTTGGGGCCGTTTCTGCCGACTTACGATCAGCCGGTTGTCCGTTCTTCCATTGACTAGCGGGCGCTCCGGGATGGGAGGGATCATCCTGGAACCAAATTTCTCCACCGACGATTTTTCCGGGAGGACTGGGCACCAACCGCATGACCGCTAGAGAGGTGACTGACTTCCCTGAACCCGATTCGCCCACAATTCCTAAGGTTTGACCCCGCTTAACTTGAAACGAGGTATCGTTCACAGCCTT
>JAAUYH010136506.1_pt1 | contig 10144 bp, 3 predicted proteins | sample 7278061 | NCBI WGS metagenome assembly JAAUYH01 (sample SAMN14350203, study PRJNA611818) | marine sediment metagenome | isolation source: surface marine sediment (0.6m) | place: French Polynesia: Moorea | collected 2018-08 | reverse complement strand
GTTTTGGTTCTCCAAATCGGCACCGGAACTGCCCAAATCGCCCCGGTTGGGAAATAGAGACTCGATCTCGTCGAAAAAAAGAATTGCTGGAGCCTGCTGGCGCGCTCGATTGAAGACATCGGCTAGATTCCGAGAACTTTGCCCGACCCATTTGCTCCTGATTTCTGCTGGCGCGTAGCTTTTAAAGTATAATCCCGATACCGAAGCCATTACCCTAGCAATTTGAGTTTTACCCGTTCCTGGTTCTCCGCAGAGTAGCATGCCTTTTGGTGGTTTAATCCCTGAAGGCAAACGAGCATAATTGGCAACTAATTTCACCAAACGCTGCAACTCCCCTTTAATTTGAGCTGGCAAGATAACATCGTTCCAAGTCAGTTCTCCTTGAGGAGCTTTCGCCTCGAGTACCGCGCAAAAATCTTCGGTAGTGAGTATTAGAGGTCGATCGGGAAGAAGGCGATCGCTAGTATATTGACCCACTTCGCTAATTAATTGCCGAATGTCTCGACCCGATTTTCCTTGCAGCAGTCTGGCAATCTGTTCCCAGTCAAAATCTGGATCGACCTGCATCTCGCCAGCAAACAAGCGCAGCATTTCAACTCGTTCTGGTTGTGCGGGTAGGGGAATTTCCACTATTTTATTGAGACGAGAGCGCACCGCATCGTCTACTCGTTCGAGGTAGTTAGTCGCCCCAACTACAAATACTCCTGTCGATCCTCCACGAAAACCATCCAGTTCTTGCAAAAGCAGATCGATTAATTCGATCTCGTATTGGGAAACGTTACTTTCTCGCTGGGGAAAGAGAGCATCGATCTCGTCAATAAATAGTATAGTAGGAGCTTCCCGTCTGGCTCGTTCGAAAATCTGAGTCAGTTTTTTGCCTCCTTCTCCTACATATTGGGAGCGCATCTCCGCGATCGACAAGTCGATAAAGCGACAGCCAGCAGCTTTAGCCAGCACTCTTGCTACTTGGGTTTTGCCCGTTCCAGGAGGCCCGTAAAGCAGCATTCCTTTAGAAGGGGTCACTCCCCGAATCGGATCGCGGAAAAACCTCAGAAAGCGTTTTAGGTTAGTCTGAAGATTTTGCTTGATTTCTGGGCTGAGAATTAATTCCTTCCAGGCCGATTCGTCAATTTCTACTGGGGGTAGTAGTCCTCTTTCAAAGTCAGCTCGGGTGAGAATTACTCGATCTCCAGACCAGCCTTGCCTCTGGATATAAGCTTGTCCGATCCTAGTGAATACTCCTTGGATATCCCGCCCCGATTTTCCTTCCAGCAGACGGCTAATGGCTTCGAGATCGACATCATCAGCTAGCTGCCAGTTTTTTTGTTGCAAGGCAACCTCTAACATGATGCCCCGTTCTCGTACTCCAGGCAAAGGAACTTCTAGGGTCTGCTCCAAGCGGGAAATTACCGCTGGTTCGACGCTATCGGCGCGGTTAGTTGCTGCGAGCAGAAAAATCCCTGCTGCCGATCGAGTTGCCCCATCTACTTGTTGCAGAAATTCGTTGACCAATTCGACTTCGGAGTTGTTGCCGCTATTTTCTCGGCGGGGAAAAAGGGAATCAATTTCGTCAAAAAAGAGAATGCAGGGAGAGCGATCGCGGGCATCGGCAAAGATCGCTTGTAAATTCTGCAAACTGCCGCCTTGATAAGGACTTTTGACCTCGCTGGGGGCGATCGCCCGAAAATACCAGCCTGCTTTGGCTGCTAGGTAGCGAGCAATCTGGGTTTTTCCAGTTCCAGGCAACCCGGTCAGTAGCATTCCTTTGGGCAGTGGCAGCCCCAAATTCAAAGCTCGAGGTAAATTCTTGAGAGTCGTCAGCGTTTGTTCAACTCGTTCCATAATTGGAGGCGGCAGAATCAAATCCGGCACGTTGCTACTATCCCCTGTCCATAAAATAGCTTGTTGGAAATGCTCTAAAGCAATCTCAGCGGCATAATTATCTTGACTGAGGCTTACGGTTTGGGAAGGAGAAGGTTTATTTCTTTTTCCTTGCTCTGTAGGCATAGAAGCCTCGTCCGGGAGAACGGAAGCAGTTTGCACTTGTTGTAAATTTCTTGCCAACAAGTTCTTTTTGCCCTCTTCCTTTTGCCCTTTTCCTTGTCGCGAAGCGACTTGACAAGCTAAATAGTAGGCTTCCTCTACTTTTGCCTTAATAGCCCGGCCTGATTTCCCGGCTAGGAGTAGGGCAACAGCTTGCCAATCTAGATCGACAGCTACAGGACGTTCTCCGACAAATAGTTTGAGTAGCTCGATACGCTCTGGCAGTTCGGGGAGGGGAATGTCAATAATTTTAGACAAGCGCGAACGGACGGCAGCATCTACCTGTTCAGGTCTGTTGGTAGCTCCGACGATAAAAATTCCCCGCCCGCTAGTTTTAACTCCGTCTACCTCTTGCAGAAATTGATTGACCAGTTCGATCTCGTGTTGGGCGCTTTGGCGATCGCGGCAGGGAAACAGACCGTCAATTTCGTCAAAAAAGACGATGGCGGGGGCATTGCGACGAGCTCGCCCAAAAATCCGAGCTAACTTGCGGTTGCTTTCCCCCACAAATTTGTCCCGAATCTCTCCACCATTTACTCCTTGGAACTCAATGCCTCCCAATCGTGCCATAGCTCGGGCAATCTCTGTCTTGCCCGTTCCAGGAGGCCCCGACAGCAGCAATCCTGTTGGTGGAGTAAGGCGGGGGTCGGCAAAAGCTTGCAGAAATTGCGCTAAAGTTCTAGTCAGTTCTGCTGTTAATCGCTCTGGTAAAATTATGCCTGTCAGCCCGCCGGTTATTTTCGGTACCAAAACTGAGTCGAAATTTTCCCGACGCAAGTTGAGACGATCGGGCGGCAATTCTGCCACGATCCGAGCCGCGATCGCTTTAATCTCCCGTCCCGATTTGCCAGCTAGAAGTTGAGCGTAATAGTTTAAATCTACATCCGAACTGATTTCTAGGGGTTGGTTCTGGTTCTCGGTGGTAAAGTACTCTAGCATCCGGGCCCGTCGTTCTAGATCCGGTAGGGGCAACGCAATTGACTCCGAGAGTCGGGATAATACTGCCGGATCTACTCGATCTGGTTTGTTAGTCGTAGCTACAACGATCGCCCCTGCTGACTGGGGCAGGCGATCGACTTCTTGGAGAAATTGGTTAACAATCTCTACGGTGGTTGGATCCCCCGATTCTTCTTCCCTTCTGGGCAAGATTGCCTCGATTTCGTCCAAAAATAGGACTGCTGGAGCTTTAGCGCGGACTTCGGCGAAGATTCCCTGCAAATTTTGCACGCTTTGACCGACTAAGGGACTTTTGATCTTTCCAGGAGTTACGATTACCAGCTCGCAGTTAGCATCCTCAGCAAACAGCTTGACAATTTCCGTTTTTCCCGTGCCTGGTGACCCAGTTAAGAGAATGCCTTGGGGTACATCTGGTAGTTGGGATGCTGACAAATCCCATGCTCGTAAACTCTTTGCCCACTGCTGGATAGGTTGGAGAATGATTTCTGAGAGGAAAAAACCCTGCCAGATTTTTTCTGAGGAGGGTGGCAGGAATGGTTCAAAATTTTGCCATCCGAGAAAAGTTGCTCCCGTTTCGTATCGATGCCCTTCGGCATTTTTGACAATTTGCTCAATGGCATTGCCCTCAATCCGACCGAGCCGCTGGGCTAGGGCTGTTAAATTTAACTCCACAACCAGCGGCGTACCTGTTTGATGGAGGTATTTCTCCAAAATAGCCACCCGACCATCGAGATCGGGCTTGGGAATGGGCAGAATAAAGCTAAAGATTCCACCAGGCTGCTGCACTTCCTGGGGAAGAAGAGCTAAATTACTCACTGAAGCGAGGATCACAATTTTCCTATCCTGCTCTAGATTCCACTGCCAGTAGGTTTCTAAGTTATCATCTAATTTTTCTTGTAACTTGCGGGCTTTTTCTCTCTCTGAGGCTAAATCTGCTATTCCCAGACTGCCCCAAAACCGGTTCCACCAAGTTGTCTGTCCAGTGTTGCTTTCGTTAAATTTCTGGGCTTGTTGCAGGTAGCGGTAGAAAATATCAAAATTCTCTAGCAGGAGAACCGTAGGGGCATATTCAGTACCTTCTCGCAACCACTTATAAATTAATTTGCCAGCTTGGTAAAGATTGTTAGCCTTGTCTAAATCCCGACTGATGAAGTTGAAAGTTGCGTCGCGCTCTTGACTCAATCGATCAGCTAAACAACGACACAAAAAGCGCTTGCCTCGACCTTCTTTCCCTAGCAGCAGGATTCCTTGAACGGGTTGATTGAGATCAGCATCTAAAATTAAGTCAGCGTAGCGTTTGAGCTGGCATCGCACCTCTGAGTGACCGCGAAAGTCCTCCCAGTTAAAGGGTGGAGTAGGGGAAGGAGCTGGATAGTAAATATCTTCTTCACTAGCTGCTTTTGGGGATTGAGGCTGGGAAAGAAGGCGGAGCATTACCCCCGATTCTGTGCCCAAACGAAACCACTGATGGGGATAGAGTCGCTGTTCTTGAATTGGTTGGTCTCGAACGTAGGTTCCATAGGTGCTGTTACAGTCTCGTAAACACCAAGCTGACCCATCCCAGAAAAGTTCGGCATGCATACGGGAAACACTAAATGTGTTGAAGCGAATATCTCGATCTGGGTTGCGACCGAGTTTATAAACCCGATCTTGGTGCAGTCGCCAAGTTTTCCCAGATTTTCCCTCTTCCAAGAACATAACTGCCGTCACCTCTAGATTACTTTGATCGATTAATTATAAAAGATGCAGTTGAACCTTCAGGGATAGGTCTGTTGTTGATATTGCCGATACCAGCGACATTTAATTCTATGGTGATGCCCCCTGTACCGTCTTTAATACCCACAATATCAACCCGATTCTCACCAGGTTGTAAATCTACCATGATTACTTGACCATGATTGAGAATTAACTGATTACTAGCGTAGGCTTTACCATTGACAATCAAGCTGACATAGTCCCCATCTTCGTCTACGTTATCCCGCAGCTGTATGGCTACAGTGGCAGCATTAACTGTTAAATTGCGAAAACCATAACTATTTCCGAGTCTGCCATGGTTGCTATTTGATGCTATTTGGGGAGGCCGAACAGTCTTAGGTTGTAGCTGCGGGACATTCACTTGGGGAATTTTGACCTTTAGGTAGGGGTCTTGAGCTAACAACTGCCCTTGATTATCAGGAGTTTTAGGTTGAGACAGGGCTACGACCTTTGATGGTTTCTGGTTAATATTTGTAGTAGCTGGGCTATTTTTAACTAAAGTTTGCCCTTTGCTTGCTGGCTGCGACTTGGGGTTAATAGACTTGGCAGGAGCAGCAGATTTTGATACCACAGGGGAAGTAGCTAATGGAGGTGGCGGGGGAATAACGGCAACAGTTGGGGGTGGTGGTGGAATAACGGCAACAGTTGGGGGTGGCGGGAGAGGCTGAGATATTTCTGCTAAAGTAGCGGCAAATTGCTGCTGCTTAGCTTGGTATTGTTGCTGTTCCCATTGCTTAATCTGCTGTTGCGCTTGTTGGTAATTTGAGGTTTTATCTGGTACTAACTTGGCTACTGCGATCGCTTCATTTAACTTGCCTGTGCTAGCTTTACTATTGGCCTCTTGGAGAATTTTTTGCGACCAAATTGCTGTCAAAGATTGAGCTTGGGAACGAACAGCAGTATTCGGGGGTAACTTTTTGGTTATTGCGATCGCCTGGGCTAGTTGTTGGGGTTGACCCTGGCTAGCTAATAGTTTAGCTTGCTCTAATAACATTTGCCCTTGTCGTTCCTTTTCGGCGCTAAAAACGACTTCAGGTGCCTTGACACTAGGACTAGCAGTCTCAGTAACAGCAGTAGATGCAGTTTCTTCCTTCGTTGGTGCTCTTGATTGCAACCCGATTCCAGCAGTGGTTACTGCTATCAATCCAGCAGCTAAAATTCCCGGAATTAACCAATTATTTGATTTTTGCGGAACTGTGTCGATATTTTCCTGGATAACGACTTTATTTTGCCTCTTTTTAGCCGAATTAGCTTTCTCTGGTTGTTGAGGCGCTCGACTAATTTGACGCTGCTTTGTTTTTTGACCTAGGGTTTTCAACTTGTTTCTGTCCATCTTAATTAAACTCTAAATTACTACTAAGATGTCTGAGGTTCTGCTTGAACCGCACAGGCAACTTTTAAAGCTGCTGCATTTCCCAGATAATAAAATGGGAAATCCGGATCTAGTACTACCTCTGTTTCATAAGGGATACTTTCTGGGACTACCAGTCGCATTTGGTAGTTCCCTGGAGGAAAGTTGCTGCCATTAGCCAGAGATTTAATCCAAATAAATCCCCTGATGTTATCGTTGGCTTGCGCCAGCAGCTTGCCATCTCGCCAGATTTCGAGGGTAGAGCCTCCAGCTACAATTGTTTCTGGATAATAAAACCTGGCAGCAAAGCCAGTATCAGGTACTGGTAAATTTAGGTTGTTTTTGACATAATTCGGACATTGAGGAACTTGAAGCTTCTGTTCATCTTGAGACAGGTTAATGTATCCAGGCCACAGGAAAAAATAAACCCCAGTCATTGCTACAGCTAACATTGTTAGCCCTCCAGCCAACATGAACCAGCTCTTGTTTTTGCTTCCCCGCTTTGTTGATCTTATGTTTGGCAAGGAAGAAACTGAAGTTTTACTCAATTGAATCGGTTCTGGCTCAAACTTGAGAGCATCGCAGGCATCTATTAGCTGACAACCTTCCGTTTTCAACATTTCCTTCAGCAACTTCTCTACTTTCTGAGAAAAACCTAAATCTTCTACTGACCAAGGCCGATTCCACGGAGGATTAACTCCCAAACGTAAAGCGACAATTGTTTTGGCTAAAGCATAGAGATCCCATTGAAAAGTAGCGGGAACTAAACCATCTCTTTGTTCTGGATGAGCATAGCCAGGAGTATAAATTTGAGTATATCCTAAGTTTTTATTACTATTTCCGATTACTGTTTCTAGTGTATCAACTACACTAAGATCGCAGGCCGAACCAAAATCAACAATTACTGTTGAATTATCAGTATTCCGACGCATCAGATTGCTCGGCTTAATGTCTCGATGTACAATTTTAGCTCGATGCAGCTCAGCTAAACCCTCCAGAACTTCCCCAAAAACCCTCTCAATCTCGGTAATACTCAAAGGATATTTTTTGCCATCAAAATAATCAGAGTAATTTATCCCATCGATAAATTCCTGAACTAAATAGAATTTGTCATCTTGCTCAAACAGGCAATAAGCTTTAGGAATACTGGGATGGTTCAGCTTTTCAAGTATTTCGACCGTGCGTTTAAAGGTACGCTCCCTTAAATTTCTTTCTTCAGCATCTCCCTGAACTATTAGCTCTAGTAGAGCCCTTTTCGGTCGGCGAATATCAAGAGTATTTCTAGCCGCATAAACTCGAGCAAAACTACCTTGCCCAATAAGCTGCTCTATCTGATAGTCAGCTACTGTTGCTAAAGTAGGTAAAGCTTGATTCATGCTGTTTAGTTAATCTTAGGTTTTAGTTGGCAAAATTAATTTTTTACGATGTAGCGAATTGTATCAACTGCATATATATTAATAATTTGAATTGAACAACTTATTAATTTAAGTTTAAAATAAAATAACTAAATTTTCAATTCTATTCAAAAGACATATACTTAAGTATATATCTAAGTGTACAAAAGCATTATAAATCTATCGGCAGATTTGAATGCCCAAAAAGACCTCTATAATACTCTTAAAATTGTCGGGGTATTATCCGAGGATTACCTTAAACATTTTCTTAGAATCTAGCTTAAGTAGTTTAATTCAAGAAAAAACAATTCATGATTAGCATATTATTTAAATATTTCTAATACTAGTGAATTAGAAAAAGAAAAGATTATTTTATTTGTGTAACTGTATTTATTTAACTGTTAATGTGATGATAGATTCAATTTCCCGTCGGTATCGTCGCTTGTTACTACTTAAAAGAAAAGATTCCTCAAGTAACTGGAAAAGCCTTTCTCTTAAAGTAGTATTATTTTTCCTGACTGCTTCGGCTGTCTTCACCACTGGATTAATAGCCAGAGCTGAAATAATTATCGGTATTGTTGAAAGCTTTAATCCTCAAAGCAAACAAGCTACTATTAACCTAGGGAAAAAGGACCGTGTTGGTAAATATGATCGAGGCAAAATTGAATTGACTAGTCTTGACAGTCCTAATGTCAGATTTATTGGTGCCAACATTGTTGTGATTAGCGTAGATGAAAATTCTGCCGTTGTCAGTGTTCGAGAAGCTCCGGGAGTTCAAGTACCTGTCAAGGCAGGAGCCAGGGTGACCTTGGATACTGATTCAGGTTTAGCTAGACGGGAAGAAGAGGCTAAGCTTATTGCTACTCAGCAAGCCGAAGAAGCTCGCCAGCAAAGACAACTCGAACAAGCTCGTGCCGAACAAGCTCGCCAGCAAAGACAACTCGAACAAGCTCGTGCCGAACAAGCTCGCCAGCAAAGACAACTCGAACAAGCTCGTGCTGAACAAGCTCGCCAACAACAACTCGAACAAGCTCGCGCTGAACAAGCTCGTCAACAACAACTCGAACAAGCTCGTGCCGAACAAGCTCGTCAACAACAACTTGAACAAGCTCGTCAACAACAACTCGAACAAGCTCGTGCCGAACAAGCTCGCCAACGGCAACTCGAACAAGCGAATAGCCCGACTCAGCTGGAGTCAGAAGATATTGACTTAGATGAAATCGGCGACTTTTGGAGAACTAGCTCCTCAGAAGATCTTCAAGGTAGTTCTATTGCCAACTTACCTTCAGACTACTTAAAAACTTACATTGCAGCTCGCAGGGAACCTTCTCCAGAGACTTACTACAATTTTGCTCAAGTTTTAATTGACTATGAAATTCCAGATAAAGCTTTGACATGGTTGAAAGAAACCCAGTTCCGTTTTCCTCTTACCAAAGCTGTGAATAATTTTTATCGAGCCGTTGCCCTGATCGAAAATGGGAAGATCGAACAGGGTCAAAATCTGATCAATACTTCCGGTTTGCCCAATAATCAGTTTCAAGATGATCTTAGAAGTTACCTCTACACACAAAAGGGTCAGTGGGACAAAGTATTCTCTTTATCAGAAACCAGAAAATCGCCAATCACTTATAACAACTACTTAATTGCACTTTACTGTACTAAACCACCTGCAATTAATCGATATACCAGTTTGAACTTGAATAATTGTCCTTTCGGTAATGCAGTATTTTCTCAACCCGAAAGCTATGAAGATCTAGAAACTTTCAGATCAATCAGTCAAGAGGCTCTGGCTAAGTATCCTAATAATCCTTACATTCTCAATACCCTTGGCTTTCTGGCTCTGCAATCTGAAGATTATAACCGTGCTTACGACTACTATCAAAAACTTGCCCAACAGCTTGATGAGTTTGATTCTACGCCACCTCAGCTGCAATTACTCAAGGCAAACGCCATTAATTATTTGAATAACTTCAACCAAAATTATGAATTTCTTGATAGCACAAGTCAAGAACTGGAATTGTTACGTTCTAGACAAGACTCTGTAACCAAGTATTCTGCTTTGAATGGAGTTGGCAATATTTTGACTAGACTTAGCAGCGGTGTAAGTCCTATCGGTATCGTTGGAATTTTAGGAGGTACTTTGCTACGTATGAGACAATCGCAAATACAAACTCGAAGTATCATTGACGAGCGCACTTCAGTTTTAGATCAAATGCGGACTACGTTCACACGTGATATTAACCTAGTGCCAGCACGCCCTGAGTTAGAGGCAAAATCTCTCTTAAAATTAGCTTCGAGTCAAATTGATAATCAGCTTCGGCTCTACGACAATTTCTGGAATTGTAAATGTCCTACCCCCAACTCTCCTAGCTCTACAAGTCAAAGCAATACGGTTAATCAAGAAAATCGCTGTTATAGAGCTTGCGAAGAAAATCAATAGTCCCAAGAGAATACCTAAGAAGTAATGAAAGTGAGCTGTTATTACTGAATAATTTCGACAAATAAACGGAATCTATCTACGGCTATTGCAACTGATATCAAATCACTAAATGTTTGCTACACACAAGGCATCAACAATAAATGGATAACAAGTTATTGAACTAACAATTGAATTGTTGAGTCTGTTTAAGGTTTGACTAAGAGC
>JAAUYH010257422.1_pt1 | contig 10145 bp, 2 predicted proteins | sample 7278061 | NCBI WGS metagenome assembly JAAUYH01 (sample SAMN14350203, study PRJNA611818) | marine sediment metagenome | isolation source: surface marine sediment (0.6m) | place: French Polynesia: Moorea | collected 2018-08 | reverse complement strand
GTCAGATCACCGGACTCACTCCAGAAGCCGCCGCTGGAGAGGGATGGCGACGAGCGCTGCATCCAGATGATCGAGATTGGATCGCCGACGAATGGGCTCGAGCAGTCCAAGAGAACCGCTCATTACAACTCGAATTTCGCTTTCAACATCCTGACAGAACAGTGACTTGGGTGTATGGGCAATCCGTTGTTGAACGAGCCGCTGACGGTCAGGCGATTGGCTACGTAGGGAGCATTACCGACATTAGCGATCGCAAAGCCGCCGAGCAAGCCCTAGCCGTCCAGCGAGATTATAACCACCTGATTGCGGAGATCAACAGTCGATTTGTGGATGTTGGGCTGTCAGAGTTAGACGCAGCAATTTCTCATACCCTGCAAAGTCTGGGAGAATTTCTCCAGGTTGAAACCAGTTATCTCTTCCGATTCGACGCCCAGCAAAACACCTTAAGTATGACCTATGAGTGGTGTAAGCCAGGCATTTCTCCCCAGCTAGAACAAGCTCAGAACCTTCCGTGGGAGGCTTTTCCCTGGGGGCATGCTCGCCTGCTAAGGCAAAAAGAAGTACTCTGTGTGCCAACTGTGGCCCAGTTGCCTCCGGAAGCCGCAATCGATCAAGCGAACTGGCAGCGGTTTAATCTCAGCTCTATTATAGCGGCGCCGCTGATCAAAAACAGTGAGCTTACCGGGTTTATCGGCTTTGCCTACTTTAGCCAGGATCGAGCGTGGGACGAAGATACGATTCGGTTACTGAAACAGGTCGGTGAGACGATCGCTGGCGCCCAGGCCCGGACTAATGCAGAGCAGCAAGTACAGCTTAACGAAGAACGCCTTCGCCTCGCCTTAACAGCCGCTAACCAGGGACTGTATGATCTCAACATTCAGACTGGTGACGTAATTGTTAGCCAAGAATACGCCGCCATGCTGGGCTATGATCCAGCAACCTTTAAGGAAACGAACGCCAAATGGATTGAGCGGCTTCACCCTGATGAGCGTGAATCCATCGCCAACATCTATCGCGCTTATGTGCGGGGTGAAATTCCGGACTATGCCGTGGAATTTCGACAGCTTACCCGCGCAGGCGGCTGGAAATGGATTCTATCTGTGGGCAAAATTGTGGCCTGGGATGAGGCGGGTAATCCCCTCCGAATGCTAGGCACCCATACCGATATTAGCGATCGTAAACAAACTGAAGCGCAACTGCAAGACCTGATTACAGGAACCGCCGCCACGACTGGTCAGGACTTTTTCCCCGCCTTAGTGAGACACATCGCGGCAGCCCTGAATGTCTCTTATGCTCTGGTAACTGAACAGGTTGACGACGAACTTCATGCCTTGGCGTTTTGGGCAAATGGAGACTTGCGATCCTCATTGCGCTACCATCCTGCAAAAACCCCCTGCGAACTAACCTTGCGGGACGGACAGTTCTATTGTGAACATTCGGTTCAGCAACGGTTCCCTAACGATTTAGATTTAGTTGAGATGGGGGTGGAGAGCTACCTTGGCATTGTCCTAAGAGACATCCAGGGCAAGGTGATCGGCGATCTGTGCATCCTCGACCAGCAACCTATCCAAAAACCACAGCGGGCCGAAGATTTGCTGCGCGTCTTCGCCGCCCGCGCCGCCGCAGAACTAGAGCGGCAACGGGCGAATACCTCTCTAGAGCAACTCAACCAAGCACTAGAAGCTAAAGTAGAAGAACGCACCGCCGAGCTTCAAGAGCGGGAGAAATTTCTCCAAACCGTGCTGGATACGTTTCCCCTGTCCGTATTTTGGAAGGATCGGGACTCGGTTTATTTAGGCTGCAACCGCAATTTTCTTCGAGACGCCGGTCTAAAGTCAGTCTCAGACATGATTGGCAAAACGGATTACGACCTGCCCTGGGGACAAACCGAAGCAGACGCTTACCGGGTTGACGATCAACAGGTCATGGACTCTGACACCGCCAGGCTAGGAATCATTGAAACCCAAATCCAGGCTGATGGCAATCAGCTCTGGCTGGAGACGAATAAACTTCCGCTTCATAACCTGAAGGGAGATGTGATTGGCGTTTTGGGCACGTATCAGGACATCAGCGATCGCAAACGGGCCGAAGCAGACCTACTGGAAAGCGAAGCCCGCTGGCAATTTGCCCTGGAAGGGTCGGGAGATGGGATATGGGATTGGAACACTCAGACAAATACCGTTTTCTTTTCCCGGCAATGCAAAGCCATGCTCGGTTACTCTGAACATGAAATAGGCGATCGCTTAGAGGACTGGGATAGCCGCGTACATCCCGATGATAAAGCCCAGTGCTACGCCGATCTGAATCGGCATTTCAGCGGTGAAACCCCCGTTTACCAGAATGAATATCGTCTTCGCTGCAAAGACAACAGCTATAAGTGGATTCTTGATCGCGGCAAGGTGATTGAGTGGACACCAGAGGGTCAACCCCTGCGGATGATTGGAACCCATACGGATATCAGCGATCGCAAAAAAACCGAAGAGCGATTACGAAGCCTCTCAGATCGCCTGACACTAGCCGTAAAGTCTGGGGCGATCGGCATCTGGGATTGGGATGTTAATCAAAATATTCTCACTTGGGATGATCGGATGTACGAACTCTACGGTATCACAGCCGACCAATTTAACCACATTTATGATGCCTGGGCGAGTCGCTTACACCCGGATGATCGGCCAATGGCTGAAGAGGCGGCTCAACGCGCCTTGGCAGGTGAGAAAGACTACGATATCGAATTTCGGGTGGTGCATGCCGACGGTAGCATCCACTTCATCAAATCCTCTGCGCTGGTGCAGCGCAACGATCAGGGCAACCCCCAATGGATGGTTGGCATGAACTTTGATATTACCGATCAAAAACAGGCAGAGGTCGCCATCCAGCAAACCGCCGCTCAATTAGCCGCCTCTAACCGTGAACTGGAAGCTTTTGCCTACTCAGTTTCCCATGATCTACGGGCGCCTCTGCGGGCGATCGGTGGATTTAGCAATGCCTTACTTGAAGAGTATGGAGAAACCTTCGATGAAGCGGGCAAAGACTACTTCGATCGAATTCGCAAAAATGTAGCTCGGATGGGCCTATTAATTGATGAGTTGCTGAGTCTATCGCGAATATCTCGTGTTGAAATTCGGTATACCCCCGTCAACCTTAGCGCCCTGGCTCAAGAACTGATGGCTGAATTTCAAGCATCGGAGCCAGAGCGGCAAGTCGAGTTCGTGGTGACGCCTGATGCGGTCGTCTCCGCCGACGCCACCCTAATGCGGCTCGTTCTGACCAACCTGTTGCAAAACGCCTGGAAATTTACCCGCCGCCACTCTTTGGCCCGCATCGAGTTTGGCGTCATTCACGCAGAAGGACAACCGACCTATTTTGTCCGAGACGACGGAGCAGGCTTTGATATGGCGTACTCTAAAAAGCTCTTTGGCGTCTTTCAACGATTGCATACTGTCCATGAATTTCCAGGTACTGGGATCGGGTTGGCGACGGTTCAACGGATAATTCATCGCCACGGGGGACGCGTTTGGGCGGAGGGCGCCGTTGAGCAGGGCGCAACCGTTTATTTCACCATGCCTGACACCCCTTCAAGATAAGATAATAGGCTTTGGTTGGCTAATCCTTTTACCTTGGGAAATTCTCTCTTCACCCTTTGCCTATCGAAATAAAGCCAATTAGATGCATAAGTTGAGGGGGTCCTTATGGGCTGGAGTAATCTACAAGCTTGGCTACTAAAAGACATTGAATTCGCTGGAAAATGCCGTTTTCAGGCGCCCTTCTGGACAGGAGCGCTGATTACTGCGGGGGTTGCCCTCTCGATTGAAACCTCACGGCAGGCAGGGGCAATTTTGCCTATCCCATTCATCCTGCTGAGTGTAGCAACATTTCTCTCGGCTAGTATAGGCGGCCTCAAGGCTGGGTTATTGAGCACAGCGGTGTGGGCGGCGTATGTCACTTATGCAGCGACTGTTCCCTTTGGCCCGCCTACCTTGACAGGAAGTCCCGGTGAAGTCAGCTTGGGCATTTTGGTGATTCTCTTAGTGGTGCTGCGAGAGGGCGTTTCGAGCGATCGCACCCAGCGACTCACCCAAGCGCTCAAGTCCATCAATGAAACTCTAGAGGAGCAAGTACGATCGCGAACCGCTGAACTATCTGCAACCAATGCCCAGCTGCGGCAAGAAATTAAGGAACGGTGTCGAGTTGAGACAGAGCTACGGCGAAGTGAAGCCCAAAGCCGAGCTATATTCGCTGCAGTGCCTGATCTTATGCTTCGGGTTGGGGCGGATGGGGTCTATCGCAAGTTTCTCAACCAGCATCTGGATTTTGACCTGCTGTCGCAAGAGGTTGAACGCACGGGCCTGTCTTTAGTTGATGTACTGCCTGCGGAGATTGCCGAACGAAAGTTGCATTATTTGCAGAAAGCCCTGCAGACGGGGGAGTTGCAAGTCTATGAACAAAGAATTCAAGTGGGCGATCGCTGGCAGGATGAAGAAGTCAGGATTATGAAAAGCGGTGAGGATGAAGTGCTTTTTATGATCCGGAATATTAGCGATCTCAAGCAAGCCGAAGCCGAACGGTTACAAGCCGAAAAATTCCGCTTAGAACTAAAGCTCATGGAGCAAATCTTTGAAATTATTCTTGCCGGGTATTGGGATTGGGATATTCCCAACCATCAGGAATACCTCAGCCCTGGCTTCAAACGGATGTTTGGCTACGCTGATCACGAACTGCCCGACATCCCCGAAAGCTGGCAAAACCTGGTCTTTCCTGAGGATTTACCCTCGGTTCTGGAGTGCTTTGATCGCCATGTCCAGAGCCGAGGGGAGATTCCCTATTACAACGAAGTTCGCTATCGCCATAAAGATGGATCGACGGTATGGGTAATCTGTTCGGGGCAGGTGATTGAATGGGATGATGCAGGTAATCCTCTCAGAATGATAGGTTGTCACATTGATATTAGCGGACGCAAGCAGATAGAGGCGCAACTGATAGCGCTGACCAGCCTCAACCAAGCGATCTTAGACAGCGCTAACTACTCCATCATCTCCACCACAGAAACCGGCGTTATTCAAACGTTTAATGCAGCCGCCGAAGCCATGTTGGGCTATGCTGCATCAGAGATCATTAATCAGGCTACACCTGAACTGATTCATGATCCAGAGGAAGTGCGGCAACGGGCGGAAGGCCTTTCGGCAGAACTAGGTTACGAGATTGCGCCGGGATTTGAAGTATTTGTCGCCAAAGCTCGCCAGGACATTGTTACTGAAACAGAATGGACTTACATTCGGAAGGATGGGTCTCGATTTCCAGCCTCTCTCTCTGTGACTGCTCTACGGGACAATTGGGGAGAACTCACTGGATTTCTGGGTATTGCTAAAGACATCACTGAGCAAAAACAAGCTGAAGAGCAATTGCGGAAAAGTGACGCCCACTTGAAAACAGCTCAGCGGATTGGTAAGTTAGGCAGCTGGGAATTTGACCTACAAACAGGCGAAATCCAATGTTCGGAAGAGGTTTTTCGCATTTTTGACCATGATCCGCAAGTGGCCCCCCTCAACTGTGAAGCGTTAAATCAGTACTTGCATCCCGATGATCGGGAGCACTACGAACAAACTGTACAAATGGCGATTGAGACCGCCCAACCCTACGAGATCGAGTTGCGCATATATCGACCTAATGGCGCCTTAGTTTACCTGCAGGTGCGAGAAGAACCGGTCCTCGATGCGGCAGGGCGATTGATTCAATTAGTCGGCACTGTTCTGGATATTACTGATCGCAAGCAGGCAGAAGCGGCAATCCAAGAAAGCGAGGCAAGATTTCGCTATGTAGCGGACCATGCCCCTGTCTTAATTTGGATGTCAGAAGGAGATAAGCGTTGTTCCCACTTCAATAAGGTTTGGTTAGAGTTCACTGGACGGACGATAGAGCAGGAGCAGGGAAATGGCTGGGCGGAGGGGGTTCATCCCGATGATCTTCAATTTTGTCTGGATACCTATACCCATGCCTTTGATACTCGTCAAAAGTTTGAGATGGAATATCGCCTCAGGCGGTTTGATGGAGAATATCGCTGGGTGCTAGATACTGGAATACCGCGATATGACGGCAATGGAGAATTTTTGGGATATATCGGTTCGTGCATTGACATTAGCGATCGCAAACAAGCTGAGGCGCAAATCCGGCAGCATACGGCTGAGTTAGAGGTGTCTAATCGTGAACTGGAAGCCTTTGCTTATTCCGTTTCCCATGATCTGCGCGCTCCGCTGAGGGCGATCGATGCGTATAGCAAAGCCTTGCTCGATGAATATGGAGACACCTTTGAGAAAGCAGGCCAAGACCACCTCGATCGAATTCGCAACAACGTGGCTCGGATGAGTCAGCTGATCGACGATTTGTTGAACTTATCGCGAATATCTCGCGCCGCAATTCGATATACGCCAGTTAATCTCAGTGTCCTGGCGCAAGAGCTAATCACTGACTTGCAAGCATCGGAGACAGAGCGGCAAGTCGACATTGTAATTACTCCCAATGTGGTCGTCTCCGCCGACGCCGCCTTGATGCGGGTTGTTCTGACCAACCTATTGCACAATGCTTGGAAATTTACCCGCCGCCATTCCACAGCCCGTATTGAGTTTGGCGTCATCGATTCAGAAGAACAACCGACCTATTTTATCCGAGACGATGGGGCAGGCTTTAATATGGCGTACGCTAAAAAGCTCTTTGGTGTTTTCCAACGCTTGCATACCATCCATGAGTTTCCAGGCACCGGCATTGGGTTGGCGACGGTTCAACGAGTCATTCAACGCCATGGGGGACGCATTTGGGCCGAAGGAGCCGTAGAGCAAGGCGCCACCTTCTACTTTACGCTTGAAAACCAATGTAGCTTGATTCCTGTAGAGACCAGACAATGAACCTAATCGCTAACCTGCCAGGATATCAGATTGGAGAATCCCTCTATGCAGGCTCCCGGACCTTAGTCTATCGGGGAATCCGGGAGAGCGATCGCCGCCCAGTGGTCATTAAAGTCCTGCGAAACCCTTTTCCCAGCTTTAATCAATTGGTGCGATTCCGCAACCAATATACGATCACCCAAAACATCGACTCGCCCAGTATCGTTACCCCCCTCGCCTTAGAACCCTGCCAGAACGGATACGCTCTGGTCATGGAAGACTTTGGCGACATTTCTCTGCAGCAGCATGGGCAATCGCATTTGACGCCCTTACAGGAGACCTTGGAAATTGCCCTGCAAATGGCAGACATCCTGAATGTGCTTTGCCAACATCGAGTCGTACATCAAGCCATCAACCCCACCCACATTCTGATTCATCCAGGGAGTACGCAAGTTAAACTGATCGACTTCAGCAGCGCCTCATTGCTCCCGAAGGAGACCCAAGAGATCCAGAATCCCAATGTTTTGGAAGGTCGGCTAGCTTATTTGGCTCCCGAACAAACCGGCCGGATGAATCGAGGGATTGATTACCGGGTCGATTTCTACGGATTAGGCGTCACGTTATATGAACTCCTGACCGGGGAGTTGCCGTTCCAATCCGATAATCCTTTGGAACTGGTGCATTGTCATATCGCCCAAACCCCCACACCGCCCCATCAGGTCAACTCAGCAATTCCCCCCATGGTGTCGGCGATCGTCCTCAAACTGATGGCGAAAAATGCCGAAGACCGCTATCAAAGCGCCTTGGGACTAAGGTATGACTTGGAACAGTGTTTGAGCCAATGGCGGCAGGTAGGGGAAATCGTTGCGTTTAAAGTGGGTCAGCGGGATCTGAGCGATCGCTTCTTGATTCCCGAAAAACTATACGGACGGGAAGCGGAGGTTCAAACTTTACTGGACGCCTTCGAGCGTATCGCCAAGGGGCATTCTGAAATGATGCTGGTCGCTGGCTTTTCGGGCATTGGCAAAACCGCTGTCGTCAACGAAGTTCATAAACCGATTACCCGTCAACAGGGATATTTCATCAAAGGTAAGTTCGACCAGTTCGATCGCGCTATTCCCTTCTCGGCCATCGTCCAAGCCTTCCGCAGTTTAATGGGTCAAGTGCTCTCAGAATCCGACGCTAATTTAACCCGTTGGAAAGAAAAAATCCTGGAAGCGGTGGCGAAAAATGGGCAAGTTATCATTGATGTCATTCCTGAGTTGGAGCGCGTCATCGGTCAACAACCCGCCGTCCCCAAACTGTCAGGCGTTGCGGCGCAAAATCGCTTTAACCTGATATTTGGTAATTTCATTCGTGTTTTTACAACCAAGGCCCACCCCCTGGTCATTTTTCTGGATGACTTGCAATGGGCGGATTCAGCGTCTTTAAGCCTGCTGAAGTTGTTGATGGATGTGTCGGAGGCGGATTGTCTACTGATATTGGGAGCCTATCGGAATAACGAGGTATTTTCCGCCCATCCATTGATGCTGACTTTAAATGAGATTCAGAAACAGCGCGCGAACATTAACACCCTGACGCTAGCTCCCTTGAATCAGGTAGATATTACTCGTTTAGTCGCCGATACCTTGCGATGTTCCACAGAAATCGCTGCGCCATTGTCCCAATTGGTTTACCAAAAGACTCAGGGGAATCCATTTTTTGCGACCCAATTTTTGCGAGGGCTACACCAGGATGGCTGGATTACGTTTACCCCCCCTCAGTCCCCCCTTGGTAAGGGGGGAAGTCAAGGAGGGTGGCAGTGCGACTTGGCTCAGGTGAGGCAGTTGGCGCTGACGGATGATGTGGTGGAATTCATGGTGGGGCGGTTGCGGAAGTTGCCGAAAGCGACGCAGGCGGCGTTGAAGCTAGCGGCGTGTATTGGCAATCGGTTCGATTTAGCGACGTTGGCGATGGTGTGTGAGGAAAGCCAGGATGAGGCGGCGACGGATTTATGGCGGGCGTTGCAGGAAGGGTTTGTCGTTCCGGAAAGCGAGACCTACAAGTTTTTTCAGGGAGACGAACGTGAGGAGAAGAAAATCGAAGCCGTGTCAGTGGGGTATCGCTTTTTGCACGATCGCGTCCAACAAGCGGCCTATTGCCTAATTCCAGACAATCAAAAACAAGCGATCCACTGCCAGATCGGCCAACTGCTGCTCCAAAGGATATCTCCAGAAGCCAGAGAAGAGCGCATTTTTGAAATCGTCAATCAACTCAACTATGGAGACGCTCTGATTACGGAACAATCTGAACGCGATCAGCTAGCCCAACTCAACCTCTTAGCTGGTCGCAAAGCCAGATTGGGAACCGCCTACCAAGCTGCACATGAGTATGCCGCGATCGGACTCACCCTACTGGGCGGCGACGCTTGGCGACGAAAGTATGAAATCACTTTGAAATTGCATGAAATTGCGGCAGAAGCAGCAGCCATCACATCTGATTCTGACGCCATGAATCAATGGATCAATGCAGTCATTGATAATGGAAAAAGCTTCTTAGATCAGGTAGACGTTTATATTATTAAAATTCAGTTTTTAACAACTCAAAACAATTTTTTAGAAGCCATATCTTGTGGTCAGTCGGCCTTAAAAAAAATTGGGATTGATTTCCCTGACTCCGTTACTTCAGCCAACCTCAAACAGGCGATAGAAGAAGTAAATGCTTTGACGTGCGACCTTACGATTGAACAACTATTGCACCTGCCTGCAATGGTAGACACTGAAAAACTGGCCATTATCAAGATAGCTGGAAGAATGATTCCAGCCTGCTATTTAGCAAATTCCTCTCTGTTTCCTTTATTGGCTTGCCTACAGGTAAAGTTATCGCTTCAGTATGGGAACAGCCCAATTTCATCAACGGGTTATGCAGATTATGGAATCTTTATCCTAAACTTTCAAAAAGACATTGCTACCAGCAATCAATTTGGTCAACTCGCCTATCATTTAGCCTCGACCTCAAAGGATAAAAATATTTATGCGGTAACGTTTGTCCCAATCGGGTTGTACTTGTATCATCACCAGTATCATCTACGGCAGACGCTGCCTATTTTCGAAGTTGGCTATCAAGCTGCATTGGAGATCGGTAAATTTGAGTATGCTGGGCACCATGGCCAAGGATTTTGCGCAATTTCCCAATAAGTCCTGGTAGGCAGCAAGTTATACCCTGACTTTCAGGTTGGGATGCTCTCTTGTGGTGGAGTTGATGACAGACTTCGAATCAGATCAGGCAAAG
>JAAUYH010013159.1_pt1 | contig 10145 bp, 9 predicted proteins | sample 7278061 | NCBI WGS metagenome assembly JAAUYH01 (sample SAMN14350203, study PRJNA611818) | marine sediment metagenome | isolation source: surface marine sediment (0.6m) | place: French Polynesia: Moorea | collected 2018-08 | reverse complement strand
AGCAATGACTTTTCCCAGTGCTTGAGTGTAACCATCGGCGACGGATTCCGCTACTACCATCCCATAATCATCGGGTTTGAGACTATAAATCAAAACCCGATCACAATCTAGAGAGTTACGTGCTGTTTCCACAATATCTTGCAGAAAATCTCTCTCCAGGTGAGACTTGCTTAAACTTGGCAACTCGATTTCTTGGGGGTCAATTTCTGGCTCCGATTCAGAGATTTTGTTAGTTACAAACTGATGTACTCGAAAAGCAGCTATGATACCAGCTACTAAAGCTACTACTTCTGTACCAACCAATAAAGTTGTTAGTAATTTTTTTTGTCGTACTAATTCTATTTTTGGGGCATCGGGATTTTGCAGTAATTCTTCTCTTGCTATCTCTTGATCTGAAGTTGCCCCGTTAAAGTAATGAGTTGCTGCTATCATTCCCACAATAGGAATTACCACTATAGGAAACATCACTACAGCACCAGCTAAGATACCAAGAGCTTGAGATTTAAACTGACGAAAACTTAATTTAGAGGAACTGGTGACTAATGCTTCTGTGATATTTTCACCATTCTCTACAGAGTTTAGTTCCACTGATCTTGATTCGGAGGAAACTGATTCAAAAGTTTTCCTAGGCTTGAATAATTGAGTTCCATTATGTTTTGACAAAGTCTCCTTTTGCTCCTCCGTTTGATGGCTGAGTACCTTCGACTCCCTATCTTGATTAACGGTAGTGGGATTTTGTTCTAAATCAGTATTGTTATCAGAAATGCTAGATATCTCAAAACTTGTTTCGTTTTCGTTGTTCGGGTTGGAATATGCAGACATTGTAAACCGTTAATATGATATTTTGATTCAAAAAAACGAGATAGATAAGTTTTAAATTTGGTTTCAAAAATTAGGGAGTTTGCCAGTAGCAAAGAGCAATATTAGGTTTCTGAATCTTTGTGAGATCAATTAATACCCAGTTTCTGTTCAAAGTTGATTGTTGATTAATGTCGATTAACCGTGTCTCACAATTTTAAGAATTGCTATTACAGTAAATCTCTTGAAAAAAATAAAATAACTAGAGACATTCCGTAAAAACACCTACGTGTTTTTACTTATATAGTGGCATACTTACCTTTATTTACAAACCAATTTAATTATTTTGTAACTTTATGTAACAAAATATTCATTTTATACAACAAATAAGGTAATCAGTTCAAGATAAATACTTAGGGTACAACTAGATAATTTCTGATACTATCTAGTCAAATTTGAGACGGGAAAACAGATGAAAGTAGGTTTGTTGTTTGGAGGCTGTTCGGGGGAACATGAAGTGTCGATTGTCTCGGCACAGGCGATCTCTAATGCCCTAAAATCAGGAGAAAATCAGGCTAAGTATCAAGTAATTCCAGTTTATATTGATAAGACGGGAATTTGGCACAGTCGTAATAAAAGTCAAGAAGTTTTAGAAACTGGGAAAGCTCTAGAAACTTCCCAGAAGGGGAATCTCTGGCAATTTCCCCCAGAATCGGACGAAATAGAAGTTTGGTTCCCAATTTTGCATGGTCCTAATGGAGAAGATGGCACAATACAAGGTTTACTGACCCTAATGCAAGTTCCGTTTGTCGGTAGTGGGGTTTTAGGATCGGCGGTAGGAATGGATAAAATTGCCATGAAAACTGCCTTTGCTGAAGCAGGATTGGCTCAAGTAAAGTATGTTGCTGTGTCTAGGGAGGAAGTTTGGTCTAATAACTGTATATTTCCGAAGTTATGTGATGGTATTGAAGAGGCTTTAGACTATCCCTGTTTTGTTAAACCCGCTAACTTAGGTTCTTCTGTGGGGATCGCTAAAGTGCGATCTCGTAGTGAATTAGAAACAGCATTAGATAATGCAGCAACTTATGACCGTAGGATTGTAGTAGAAGCAGGAGTACAAGCTAGAGAAGTAGAATGTGCCGTATTGGGTAACGATAACCCAAAAGCTTCCGTAATTGGGGAAATCAGCTTTGATAGTGATTTCTATGACTACGAAACAAAGTATACTCCAGGATTAGCTCAACTTCAGATTCCTGCCTCCTTACCAGATAATATTGCTGCTCAAATTCAAGAAATGTCATTAGGAGCTTTTAAAGCTGTAGATGCAGCAGGTTTAGCCAGAGTTGATTTCTTTTATGTAGAAGCAACAGGGGAACTGTTAATTAATGAGATCAATACTTTACCTGGGTTTACCGCTACCAGTATGTATCCTCAGCTTTGGCAAGCTACAGGAGTGAGTTTTCCTGAATTAGTCAATCAATTAATCCAGTTTGCTATCTCTCGTCATCAAGAATATATTGTAGGGGGTGAAATCAGTTAATTATGATAGTTAAAACAGAATATTGATTACAAGCTCTATGTAACCAAATTATTGCTTTGTCTCAAACACAGGAGTGGGGTTGGTTGCAATCTCTCTGACCAACTTATTTCTTAGTAGCGATCGCATATAGAACTTCAACATCTAGAGAATTGATTTTTTCGGTCTGTAAAAATTCTAAATTTGTTTGTCGAACTCGTTCTTTGGTCACTGAATCAAGTTGTTCAATGGTGCCTCTGTATCCCCCGCCCATAACTATTGTCCACCAATCCTCTGGTTGAGCTAGTTTATGAGTGCCTATTTCTTGGAAAACTTTGACCTGTGTTGCCTCCCCTGCTTCTAGTAGTGCCTGAAGTGAAATTGGCTCGCTAATTCGATCCCAAGGCACAAATTTTTTAGGCAAATCGGGACGTTCAGTTTCAATGGCTTGCCAAAATACTTGATTAGCAGGTTCAAAGACCTTTTTGCCCCAACTGGTAATCGCTAGTTTCCCTCCTGGTCGAACCATTCGCCAAAGTTCTCGAATTGCTGCCGCCATATCTGGAACGAAGAAAATTCCAAATACACAAACAATCCCATCAAAACTTTCACTCTCGTAACCTAAATTCTCAAAATCTCCAGTTTGAAACTCAATGTTTTCCAGACCTTGATTTTGAGCCTTAGTTCTAGCCAAATCAAGCAGGCGTTCGCAAAGATCGATCCCCAAAACTGCTCCAGTTGAACCGACACATTTAGCTGCGGGAATTGCGGAAGCACCAGTACCACAACAGACATCTAAAACACGATCTCCAGGACGAACACAGAGGTGTTCGATTGTTTTTTGTCCGAAACGATTCCAAAAAGAGAGAGGGGGTGCATCAAAATAGTCTGCTGCCCTATTATAGGTTGCTATGGTTTTTGCTATTATCTCTTCTTTGCTAATCATATTAGGATTTTTTTAGTCAGATTACAAGACACTACAATTAAGGATAATCGCTCCAAGGTTTGTAGGGATTAAAAATTAGAAATACTGATAAATTTTTATAGCTATTTTCTCTCTAGTTCTTCCCGATTCTCTCTTTTAATACAAGCAAGCCTGAATAAATCCTCTTAAATTCATTTCAGGAAGGAGTTGAAAATGAAAAATCTTGATATTAAAAATCAATATCTTGGGTTGCCATCTTCCTTTAACTTAAACGATGAATCTCCTTACGGCAATCATGGACAATCAGAAGAAAGCAGAATTAAAACAACGACTAATGTAGCTGAAAAACAATCTTATCAGCTAGGTGTTTTAATTTTTATTATTGCAACTATCACTATATATGGCTTTGGTATTCATCAGTTAACGAACACTGTTATAGATATTGTTGAGACAATAGTTGAAGAAACTAATAAAGATTATCACTAGGAAAAAAATATTATCTTCGTCGTCTTGTAAAAACTTTTAAGTCCCAATTAGGAATAAGAAAATATCGCAGTGTTACTTATGATGTTTAATAAGCTTCCTTAAGAATAGCTTTTGCCTAATATCAGTTGGCAAAAAGATTGATTATTATAAGAATACTACTATAGTGATAGTTGATTTTTATGCGATCGCGTTATCAACCAGGAAAGTAAGAAAAAGTGGCTTAAAAATCCTGAAGAAACAAACCTCATAAGAGTTCAGTAATAGAGATAATTCCATGAAACTAACTTATAGGGGAATACAATATAGCGAAAAAAATTCTTGTCTTGTGACCTCATTAGTAGAAACAAGGAACAAAGAAATTGTTTATCGTGGCAATTCTCCAAGAGCGAGAATTAATCCCAAGTTTCCCTGGCTACGATATATCAAACAGCTATTTTGCCAGTCTGAAGTCCCCCCAATTTTTGATCCAATTACATTTTGGTATAACCATAAACGAGAATTTCTAGAAGATTGTTGGCATCCGGATGATGTAGAAAAATTAAATCGGCTTTGGGATTTAACCCTACAAACAGAACGAACTAAAGTCTTAAAGCCCAAGGGGAAAACTAAATTAAAATATCGTGGTGTTACTTATTATCGTTAAGAATTAGTAATTGCGATCGCTCATAACAGATTTTTATTGATTAAGTTTTAAGCGATCGCTGTATACTTATCTGGGATAAATTGGAGCTTCTGTTTCTTGAGAAAGCTCAGATTTTCTAGAAACTTTATTGCCTCCTGTTAACTGGGAAATAATCACAAATGCAGCTAATCCCAACAAAGGGCTAATTAGAGTAGGAAACCCATCAAAATCTGCCGTAAAAATATTGTTAGGAATATATAGTAAGGTGTTATCGATGCCAAATGTTGTTGGCATCAAAATAAACAAGATTAATCTTGTCAAAGAACCTAGAACAATACAAGATAATGCACCTTGCCAAGTTGCTCCCCTCCAATAAAGACCTCCAGCTAAAGGAACGAGCAAACCTGCAAAACCTAGATCGAAAGCCAGCAAAAGTAAAACTCCAGTTTGGGGAACTTTTAAAGCAAAAAATACCCCCATTGCTGTAATTACAAAAGCCATTACCCGAGTAAGCAGTAATAATCTGTCTCCTGCTGCATTATGGTCATCGGAACGAATACCGATTATATTATGAGCAATAACGGAAGAAGTTCCCAGGATTGCTCCATCGGCGGTGGAAAGAGAAGCAGAAAGAATTGCCACAATTACTAACAATCCCAATAGGGGTGGGACAACACCATTAATTAGAGCATAAAGAATTGGACCATCGGCGGTAATACCTGCATCAGCAAGAATTTGGGGAGTAGAGAGGGCAATAAGGGAGAAAGGAACACCAATAATTAAGGTGCCAGCAGAACCAATCAAGCAAGCTTTTTGAGCAGTTTCAGGACTTTCCGCAGCAAAGATCCGTGCCATAAAATCGATTGCTACAATATCTCCCAATCCTAATGCCAGCAAAGTTGCCCAGTTAATAGCTGCACCAGCAGTAGGATTGCTGAGTTGAGCTAGGGCTAAAGGACCAGTTTCGGCGGGAATTTGTAAACCAAAGTTAGCAGCCATAAAAACCAATAGCCCCATCGAACCTATAAAGGCAATACCTACTTGAATCGCATCGGTATAAGCTACCGCAAATAGTCCTCCACTAGCAGTATAGATAAAAACAGTAATCGCCAGTAGCATTACTCCTGCGGTGTATGTTGTACCCAGAAAAGCTTGAAAGAGATAGCCTCCCGCTACCAAGTTACCAGCCAACAGAAAAGAAAAACTCAACACCATTAACAATGATGCAACTACTTCGGTTTTACGATTGTATTTAACTCGATAAAAATCTGGTAGAGTAATCAAACCCATACGATTCATGGGTTTGGCAAAAAATAGTGCAGTTAAAAATAAACATAATGCTAACCCAATGGGCAAAGATGCACCAGCCCAAAAGCCAAACTCGGCTGCTAAATCAGTATTGCCCAAAGTGGCATTAGAATCCACTGACTGTGCCATTAAAGTTGCTGCTGCCAAAGGTAAGATCAATCCTCGTCCAGCAACTAAATAGTTTTCACTATCTCCCTTAACTTGTTTTGCAGCCCACATTCCAATGGCTAAAGTAGCAACTAAAAATACGATGATTCCCCAGAACAAAAGCTTGGTTGTCATAATTACCTCTGGTTAATTTTGGCTATATATAATTTGATTCGCGCCTATTTTTTTAAACTTTTAATGCTAGCTGGTTGACTAGGTTTTGTTTGATAGTATTAGCAATCCAATCAAACCATTGAGACAAACCTTGACCTGTTTTTCCTGATAGGTAAATAATAGTTACCTCAGAATTCATTTGCCTGACATTATCTGCAATGCGGTCTAGATCAATATCTAAATGAGGGGCTAAATCAGTTTTAGTAATTAATAGACAATCTGCTTCTTGAAACATCACAGGATATTTCAAGGGCTTATCTTCTCCTTCGGTAACGCTTAATAAAGCAACTTTAGCGTGTTCTCCGACTTCAAATTCAGCAGGACAAACTAAATTACCCACATTTTCTACTAAAACTAAATCGAAATCACTAGGATTGTATTGATGTTCTAAAGTGTGAATACCTCCTGCCACCATTTTGGAATCTAAATGGCAAGAACGACCTGTATTAATGGGAATTACGGGAACATCATATTTACGAAGACGATCTGCATCCAATTCAGTGGTCATATCACCTTCAATAACTGCCATTTGAAATTTATCTTTTAAGGCTTTGAGAGTTTGTTCCAAAAGAACAGTTTTACCTGCCCCAGGACTGCTCATAATATTCAGACAGGTAATTCCCCAGCGATCAAAGTGTTCGCGGTTATGATCTGCTCCTACTTGGTTAGCATGAAGTAGATTAATTTCCAGTGCTGCGTCAAAGGTTTGGTGCATTTTTTACAGTTATCAGTGAATAGTTATCAGTAAACAGTAGAGGTGAACGGCTGTTCGCCCTGAACATTATTGGTGACAGAAGAATATTCAATGCGATCTATTTTTAGTTCTCGACCAGAGCGAATATCTTCCATAGGAGATTTACAATCAGGACAACTATATTGCAGTCCTATTTGTGGTTTGTATTCTTGTTCGCAGGTATGGCAAAAAGCAATTAGAGGAATATCTCGGATAATTAGTTCTACTCCTTCCAAAAAAGTATTTCGGGTTTGAACTTCAAAAGCAAACTTTAAACTTAGAGGCTCAACACACGTAAATTGACCTACTACGAGATGAATTTTCTCGATTTTGGGTTGTTCTGGTTGGGAGTGATACCAATCTTTAACCGTTAGGATTAAAGCCTTAGTCATGTCTGTTTCGTGCATTTTTCATTTACCATTTAGCATTGAACATTTATCATTGAGAATCTAAAGTGGGCAGTCCAAATTGAAAAGATAAGTAGGTGTGCAAAATTAATTTGATAGTTGCCCTAAAGGATTCGCTTCGCGTTAGATAGGTCTTAGGTATTAGGTGTTGGGTGTTAGGGAAAAACGAAATGTACAAATAATTTTGCTTAAGTACTTAAAATTCGTACCAGACACTTACAAACAAATAGTCTTCTTGATCGATGTTTATATAGTTTCTACTAACTACTAACTACTAACAACATTAACTCCAAGCTTCATCTACTACTTGAGCTTGTTCGTGTATGTAACTTGGCTTAGCTTGGCGCGGTAACTGTCCTGATATCACTAAATGCGCCATCGTGTCACAAATCACTCTGGTTGCCATCAGTGCGGTCATATCGCTAACGTCATAGGGTGGGGAAACTTCCACCACTTCCATCCCACATACAGTAGTGTTTTGGACAATTTTCTTGAGTAGATATAAAGCCTCGCGGGGTAATAAACCCCCAGGTTCGGGCCAACCAGTGCCAGGGACAAAACCTGCATCAATACAGTCAATGTCAAAACTGATGTAAACACAATCTGTTCCGTCTGTAGCTCTCTCTATGGCAAAATCTGCTGCTGCATCTAAACCCATTTCGGTGATATCAGTAACAGTGAGAATGTTAGTCGCTCTTTCCCGACATACTTTGACTCCTGGTCGCGGTACTTGCCATCCTCCAATGCCCATTTGAACTAAGTTTTTCGCTGGAGCATTTGCCATATTTGTGGCGTGAAACCAAGGACAAGTGTGCATCCGTTCGTCTAAATCTGTTTCTTGGGTATCTACATGGCGATCAAAGTGAATGATCCCAATTTTCTTATCCCCTAAATGACGACAAACACCCCTGACTGTAGGAAACCCAATAGAATGATCTCCTCCTAAAATTATCGGAAACGCCCCCGAACTAAAGACATGAGCTACACCTTTAGAAATCTGATCAAAAGACTTTTCATTATTAGCAGGAATGGTAAATATATCCCCTACATCACAGAGAGTAATCTGTTCCCGCAAATCTACTCCAAGCTCAAAGTTATAAGGTGTATATAAAGCGGAGATTTTGCGAATACCTTGAGGTCCAAAGCGAGTACCAGGTCGATAGGTAGTACCAGAATCATGAGGAACTCCCATAATTGCTACATCGTAATTGCCAACTTGCTTCGCATCCTCTAGATAAGGAGCTTTGAGAAAAGTATTAATTCCTGCATAGTGGGGTAATTCTCCCCTGGAAAAAGTAGAGATGGTTCGATCTTTAATACTTTCTGCTGCTTCTAAACCATACTCTAAACCTTGATCTACTTCTTGTTGCCAACCTGTTAGGGGTAGTTGGCGTTCTTTGTCTAATGCTTGTTGTGCTTCAGTTTGATATTCATTTTCATTATTACTTGGCGATCTAAATGAAGGTTGTTCGCTCATAAAAATTGTTCCTCGACAATTAATTAATCTCAAATCGAAAAAGCCCAAGAAGCTCAATACTTTCCTTGAAGTATCGAATCCTCCCGGGCTTTTGTCCCGCCGTGGGGCTATCTAGAAACCATTAATAGCCTTGCAGATAGCTTGCTTCTCTTGGACCAGTCACTTATCAAATATTGCTATAAGTCGGAACCCTAGAAGCCTTCTTAAATTTTTTATAGCTGACATATTATCTGCTTTTTGCTAGAAAAAATGTATAGTTTGTTACTTAGATCAAACCTCTCTTATTTCAAGTCTTCCAATTTAATTCGAGGATCTGCTACTTTTAGTAATAAATCAGCTAAGAGATTGCCAATAATTAACATGGTTGCTCCCATCATCAAGCTTCCCATCACAACATACCAATCTTGGGCTTGTACAGCTTGGAGAGTTAGTTTTCCTAGACCAGGCCAGTTAAAGAAGAATTCTGCAATAAAAGAACCACTCAACAGACTAGCAAATTCAAATCCAATTAGGGTAATTAAAGGATTAATAGCATTGCGTAAAGCATGAACATATAAGACTTTATTTTCTGGTAAGCCTTTAGCACGGGCGGTTTGAATATATTCTTGGCGCAACACATCCAGTAATTGTCCTCTAGTAAGTCTTTGTAATCCAGCAAAGCTAGTAATACTTAGAGCAAGGGTAGGTAAGATCATATGCCAACCAATATCTAAAATTTTCCCTAAAGGAGACAATTGGGAATGATTAATACTGGTCATTCCCCCTACAGGAAAGAGAGGTGATGTGTATTGAGCAAAGATGAGTAAAATTAGAGCAGTAATGAAACTAGGAAACCCCTGTCCAATATAGCTAATAACTCTTAAAACTCGATCTATCAAAGTATTTTGCTTAACTGCGCTAATAATTCCCAAAGGAAGCGCGATCGCCCATGTTACAATAATTGAAGCAATAGCTAAGAGTAAAGTTGCCGGAATTCTCTCTAGCAGCAGACTATTAACGGAGCGAAAATAAATAAAACTTTCACCAAAATCAAACCGAGTAACTACTCTCCACAACCAACGTCCATACTGTAATATTGGTGGACGATCTAGCCATAATCTTTGTTCTAAATCTGCGATATATTCAGGAGAAATTTGGGGCGTATTACGAAAAGTATCCAGATAGTTTCCTGGTGCTAGTTGAATGATGAAAAAACTTAGAGCAGAAGCGATCAATAAGGTTACTATGGCTTGTAGTAGCCTTTTAATAATGTATAGAGTAGTTTCACTTTTGAGAATACTAACAACAATATTTTCCGAATAATTTTTACTAGCAACCATTATTATTTAACTAATCCAATTGAACATCATAACTATTTCCGCCAATCGAAACGCGATCGCCAGTTCTTAATTTTTTTCCCCGACGGGTTTCAATTTCTCCATTGACAATTACTTCTCCTTCTTTAATCCTGATCTTAGCTTCTCCTCCAGTTTGGACAATTCCTTGCCATTTGAGAAATTGATCTAATTTAATGTAATTATTGTTGATTGTTGATTGTTGATTGTTCATTGTT
>JAAUYH010075647.1_pt1 | contig 10146 bp, 6 predicted proteins | sample 7278061 | NCBI WGS metagenome assembly JAAUYH01 (sample SAMN14350203, study PRJNA611818) | marine sediment metagenome | isolation source: surface marine sediment (0.6m) | place: French Polynesia: Moorea | collected 2018-08 | reverse complement strand
ATTTTAAAGGAATTTTTTCATTTTATCTGAGAAACACATAATAGCTATTGTTCTGTATCAGAGACAAAATAATGGATCATCGAGTAAAACTATAGCACAATCTCCCGAATTTGCCCATGTTCGCTTCGATAGAAGAAAACTCTGATTTTAATTTGTTATTCATATCTCTTATTTCCGTGTCGTCAGAATGGTGGGAAAACAGCTAAAGTGTTAAGAAATTTCATGACATTCTAATATCAGTATACGGAAAAATCTATAGATAAAATGATTGCAATTTTTCATCCGGTGCAGTATTTTTTTTTAGTTCTTCACTTTTTAAGCAACCGTGTTGATTTTTCAAAACCCTCTTGCAATTGAAAAAACCGTCAATGCAATGATTTTGCAGAATTATTTTTTCCTTCTTGTAAAGCCTATTATTGAGCCATGTGCCCAATGTAAAATATGTTTCGAAAATGTAATTAACATCGCTTCGACTTTATTCAGCATACACGAACACAATGATATTCACATTAATCACATGTTTGCGGAGTTGTATTCCCTAAATCACCAAAACGTTCGTAAAATTGTATCTGGCCAGCTATTTCTTACTTGACGTCTATCAAATAATTTCTAAATCGTTTTTAGATTCGTCTAAGTGCAGAAGTCCGTATTAAATTTCAGATTTCATTGCCATTACTTTCAACACGTCTCTGTAAAATTTTAATCTTGCGAAGCGAAAAAGCGAATTATTTGAATCGAAACACTCTTTGCAGACAATAATTTAATTCTGAAATGAATCAATCCAAGGAATGTATGTTTTGAGGTTAAATAAGCAGGACTCGGCTGGGTCATTAAATTTCTGATTTCATAACCGAATGGATTGTGCTCAGAGACATCTTTTAATGAATTACTGAAATTGTAGTAAACAACGAATATAGTTCAGCTCTGCAATTATAATAATAGAAAAACTTTAGAAACGCAGATACGGGCTCGATTTACAGCTTGGACGGCTATTTTTTATCAACTTCGCTCGAATTCTCACAGAATATTATTATGCAAGACTTTTTTCTTTATCACAGATAAAGCATGCACAAAAATAAGAGTATGCAAGCTTAATGAGCATTATCATCTCAAAACCCATATCACAAAGGCTTTAGGGCTACCTAGGACAAAATTTTTATGCAACGATATTAAAAAACTCGTGTCAGAGTGCAAATTTAGTAACAAAACAACAGGATATATTTCTGTAAAAAAAAGTATTAATGATTTTTCTGTCGCATTTAAAATTGTCCTTAAAGATTCATGATCCGACCAAAATTACTTTCTTACTTGAGTTTCATTCATTACAGAAGAGTTCCGTAAGATGATGAACAAAACTTCAAGTTGAGTGTACAGCTTCGAGAAAATGATCTGCATGAACTGGGTTTTAATTCCGCCACATCATTTATTAATAATGTTTGACTTATTTGCATTTTAGCTCGAAGAAATTTCGGCGCAAAATAGACCACGTAATGAGCTATTTCGATTTAGCCGTAGCAAGTTTGAATGGAACAATAGTTTTGCTATTTATTTCAGGTGCTGGTGCATACTTAGCTCATAAGAAAATTTTAGTCGGCAAAGCTGTGTTCGCGTTTTCCGAAGGTAAAGTCAATTTGAAAATCACGCAGAATCATGTATCTGACAAACGTCGAATAGTGTTTGTAAATGTCTTGCTTCCGTCTCTTCTGTATATTAGCATACTTGAAGGAGTATACGAGGCGAGACTAAGTTCATTGAAATCTGGATGGTTCTCAATTCTTTTTCCACCAATATGGGGTTTGTTTACGCCACTATTTGGCGTTTTAATTGGATGGGTTGTCGTGCGTATTTGCGCTGGAAAAAAAGCTGAAGTAGTTCAGCGGACAGCTATGATGACAATTGCATTTGGAAATGCGGGAAATCTTCCATTATTACTGCTTACTGCACTTTGTGACACATATACGCCTTTGAAATCTGACCCTTCTTGTTATTTAAATTCAGCCTCACTTACTTCCCTGTTTACTATTGGATGGAATGTAATATTCTGGGTTCCTTACTTTTCTTACATTGTATCAGCACCAGATGTCGAAGAATCATTAGATGAAGAGGCATTTCTTATAAAATCTCATCAAGAAGACGTTCCTGAAAGACCTGGACTTCTTTCTCCACCATTCATAAGTATAGCCTTAGGAATAATTTCTGCATTTGTACGATATCAACGATTCGATGGTTCTATTAGATTTCTAACTTGATAGGTTCCAATTTTACCTGATTCATTGTTGTCTGAGGATGGAGCTTTAGTCTCCATAGCCTCTGGATTGCGCCAGCTTGGTGAGTTTATTCCTCAGCATTATTTAGTTTTACTGCCTTATGCTAACTCTTTTCGAAAAGGAGCTACTGTTGTTCCTGTAAGTTCTTTGATTGTAGGCGCTCGACTATATTCTTGCACGACAGAAAGGGCTGAAAGGCATAGAATGAACTTTCCTACAGATTCCAAGAACAATGAAAATGAGTTTGGAATCGGACTTCATGCTTTAATATTTACAATGCGTCTATTTATATTTCCTTCGATAGGTCGCTTTTTATTTTCAAAGCTCGGATTGTATAAGCTTCCAAATCTAGTAGGCATATTTTCTTTAATAGAATACTCTGTACCAAGTGCAAATTCATCGGTAAGTTTAAATGTGCCAACTTTAACATGTTTAGTTGTGGCCACTAACTTAATATCACTCCATAGATTATGGCTATCGTGATTGCATCTCAATACTTTCCTAATGCAGGGAAGAAGCTTGAAGATGACGTCGCAAAAACAGTCCTCCTTCAGTACATGGCAGTTCCGGTAATTTTGACTTTGAACACTGCTTTAGCTCTCAACATGGTGTTTCATCAATGAGGTTAATACGAAATTAAATTGTTAAAAAATTTTGTAAATAATCATATTCTAGTAACTTGTTGATTCTTATACAGAATCTGAAAAAGTTCAAGTACTACTTGTATGTATAATTTCGAAATAAATACAGTACACGAATTGTGGTCAAGTTTATTATCGGTACAGCACATGTGCCTAATGTATTGAAATGTACAGCTACTGGTAATACCGCTTCACACTCCGTTCAAACAATGAGACGGCTCTAGTATGCCTCACCACGACCGTATTCACGGTTAAGCGAACGCATTTTCATGATAAGTTTGGGATTGGCCAGAATCTGCTCTACAGACAGATGAAGTCTGAACTTCCAAATATGCAAAGGGTTCGAAGGATCATTGATTTGTTCATCAGTTGCCACTCTCCTGCGCACCAATTCATCCATGCCCAACAAATCTTGGATTGGTGTGATCACCCACATTGCCGGTGATTTCATGTGCGACGCCAACATTTCCTCCACCAATTCTCCACTACACTCTTTCGGTGCGCCACCGCAGCGATGCAATATATTCGTCCAATATCTCTGTCGAGCACCGTCATCCAACTCGCCCCACCATCCTCGCACAGTGGAAACGTCATGGGAGGAGGTTGATGCGACACATTCGTATTTGTACGTTGATGGAATTCCAAACTCTGTATCTCCATCCGGCATTCGTTGAACCGCCAAGCTCAGAATTCCTGTCGTTTCCATTACGGATTCAACGCATGCAGGCACTAGTCCGAGATCTTCACCACATACAAGCATATCACTCGCTTCCTTCATCATTGGCAATTTCTCCATCGCTGAGGTTCGCCACAACGCGTCTTGTCTGCGGAAGAAGTAATCTTCATGCAACTCTGAAAGAATTCTCTTCCAATCATCCGATGCCAACTCCTGAAAACTGCTTGTTGTGGTGACCATGTATCTCGGATGGAATATGTCTTCGTCGTCCACGTCACGTAGCAAGCAAACATTGTTCTGCAGTTTCGTCAACACTGCCCTTACCTTTTCGTTGAATTCTTTTTCGTATTCCGGTGCATCATCTGCCAACTCAAGTGCTTTATCCACTTTTCTCTCAGTGTTGTATTCATCCTTGAATTTGAGTCGGTCTTCCCACATGGTTTCGAAAAATCGTTCCTTCACTCTGAACCAGCCCTCGCCAATCATTTCCTCGAGTATTGCATCGCGAACATATGGCATAGTGTATCTGTCAAAATCCCACAAGCCACGTGATTCCAGTTCTTCTCTACCAAGACCATAAACTGGTCGGAACCGACCGCTCATACCAGTCCGCATTCCTGCAGGAATCTCCCAAATACGGAAGAATCCAAGAATATGGTCAATACGGTACGCATGAAAATATCTTGCCATATGCCCAAGACGCAAGCGCCACCAAGCGTAACCATCAGCCTTCATCGCTTCCCAATTGTAAGTTGGGAATCCCCAATTCTGGCCATCCTGGGAGAAGTAGTCAGGTGGTGCACCAGCCTGCATATTCAGATGGAACAAGTGTGGATTGAGCCAAGTATCGGCGCAATAGCGATTCACGCCAATGGGCAAGTCACCTTTGAAAATGACTTCTCGCTCTGCTGCATACTGGGACGCTCGAGTTAGCTGTTTATCCAAATGGAATTGAGTATAGTAAACGACACCAAGATAATCGAAGTGGAATGAATCCGGTGCAGCGAACTGTTCCATTTCCTCAGGCGTAAGACTAACACGCTCACCCCATTTGTCGTACTCACTGGTTCCGTTAACTTCAGTGAAGAATCGATAAAGTGCATAAGGCACAAGCCACTGCTGATGTTCGGCGAACCATTCAGTGAATTCCGGAGACTGGAGGAAAGTTTGTTTCTGCAAAGCATACATAACTTTGATGAATCTGGCTTTCACTCGCATCATGTCCTCATAATCAATTTCCGGTAACGCATTGAGACGTGTTCGCTCCGCATTATACTCGGCACGAAGGTCAGCAGGAAGCTCGCCAAGACTCTCAATATTGAGATATTGAGGATGGAGTGCAAAGCAAGAGACGGCCGAATATGGATATGAATCCCTGGCCGTACGATAGCAAGTTGTATCGTTGACTGGTAATAGTTGGAGAAGTTGCTGGCCAGTAGCGACACAAAGGTCAACAACCTTAATGAGGTCATTGAATTCGCCAACTCCACACGAGGAATCGGAACGAATTGAGAAGACTGGTAACGCTATTCCGGCTCCTCTCCACTTTCGAGTATACCTAAAACCAGAATTAGCATAGGCGCATACTACGGGAGCAGTGCCGCTCTTCACATCGCCCAAGTCTTCATTGGTTACGTTCAACAAACGAACGCCCTGTTCTACGGTCACCACATTCCCAGAGCTGTCTTTGATAATGAAACGATATTCAAGTAGATTTGTAATGTCAGTTCGCTGTAACGGCAGACAAACACTCCATAGCGGTGCATCTGCATCGGAAAGCGGCACCGCATTTTCCGCGTTTCCGCCACCGAGTGCAGGAATGTTACCTAAAATGTACACAGCATGGTCTGGTGAAACACGTGGTGCTCGCACACCAAATACCGTCGCGACACCATCCATTTCAGCGGCTTTTTTCACCACTGCGTCGCGAGAATGCGAAACATCTGCTTGAGACATTCGATTATGACGGCGAAACACGACATTAGTGAATGCAGCGGAATGCAGAGGATCATCGATCCGTTCATTGGCGTCTTCTAGGATTAAAACGGGGCCACGTTCGGATGATGTAGGGGGAATGGGAAACTTTCTGGGTGAGCGTTGCCATTCAACAGGGGTATATTCAGAGGAAATACCAAAGCGAACAGTGGAAAGGTCAGTTTCAGTTTCAAAGACGGCCTTGGCAGTCCAAACACCATCTCGTTCGCAGTACAATTCGATGGGGCGTGTATCGTTTCGTTGTCCACGAGCAAAATGCACAGCCTGGCCAAATCGAGTTGTTGCGCGAACAACAAGCCGAGCAAAAAGCGGAGCAGAAGACAAGACACGTCTGGAACAGGCATGGCATTGTGTTTCTCGATATTACCATTGATTCTTGACACAGCCTGTTGAACGGTTCCTTGGGACGCAATAATCGGCGCAGGTCCCTTTTTCAAAGGACTTACATTTCCGTTGGTAGGCGTTGATTTGGTAGAACCGTTTGATTTGTTCGATTTGCCGTTGGTTGTGACAGGTTTCACAGGATCCATGATAGCAGATACGACCATGACGAAATTGAAATGAATGAAGCAGAAGAGATTGCTACTACAGTAGTACAGTAACAAGCGAAAAGTTTGAGGCGCTCGGCAAAAAGTTCACCAACTGCTAGTAATACAGAAAACGCTCAAGTGCTGACGATCCAGTTGATGAAGAGAGTTAGGTTTGTTGTGGAGGCGAGGTTTGGTGCGGTGTGATTAAGGATGATACGGGGGCGGAGGTGGAAAAAGGCGCGAATGAGGCAAATGTCGTTGTCGCGAACGTTGGACGATATGCAGTGGTTGGGAGGCGGATGTGGAATATGCAAATCGTCGAGTGAGTGTTGACGCTGTGAAATATTCGATTGCGCAGATGAAAATGGATCGCACATGCGCTGGCTCCCCCTTACCAAAAAATCGCGGAGAGAATAATTTCCTTGAGGGTAGGGAAATGGGTACGAAAATTTCCACGACAAAGCTTTATACCAAAATCGGAGCGACTGCGCTAGATCCAGAGGATCGTGCGCGCAATGCTAGTTGTTGCAACATTATTCGAACATACATTGAGAGAGACTTGAACGAGGCATTACCTCGAGAAGGATTCTTTTCGATAATGTACCCTAATGTATCATAGAAGAGCACGCCCCTCATTTGAATGATACAAGTTCACTACAGTACAGTACTGCACATTGCAGATGATGCCTTCGAGTGTCACCATTCCTGTACTGTTCGGGTACAATATTCCCTGCAGTGTCGTGACTGGGATAGCACTTGCCCTCGTGCTGTTCTGCTGTTGTGAGAATTAATGTTCCACTACAGTACCAACTCTGATATTGTTTGAAATCAGAGCACTGCACTCCCGATATGGTACGTACAGTACAACACCTTGGTTATGTATGTACTGTACTGTACGCCCAGGTTACTGAGTCGATAATATCTCATCCTCGCTGTCTTACTCGCTCTCACTCTTCGTTCACACCGTAGTGCATTCAGAATCCACTGCAGTATCGTTAGAATCCGATGCTCCACCTGTCTCCTAACCGTCCAACACGAACATTAGTGTACAGTACAGTACAGTACTTTATTGCTTCTCTTTGCCCTAACGCACAGTGTACAGTAAATTACAGTATCTTCCAAGTTTCCTGCCAAGCTACAGTATCAACGCTGCTGTATGTCTGTTATAGTGTACAGTACAGTACAGTACAGTATTGTACGGTGCCGTACTGTACCCGATTTATGAATCGCCATCTTTGCCAGCACTCGGTGCCAGTTCTATTCTCTGACTCATTGCAATACTGTACCAGTACGGTATTTTTCTGCTCCACCGTCATCCCATTTTGCTCAGTGGCACAGTGTTGCACTTTACGCTCGTCCATTCCATTTGCCTGTCCATCATCCCGCTTTCACATACCATTCCATGCTACAATGCTGTACGGTAGTACTGCACACTTACCGTACTAACACGTCCTCCGATCATGTAAAGTATGTTCTTCTACGGTAACTATTTGCATTCTTGACTCTGACGGGCGTGCGAAATTATTTTCACAGCTCTAAAATACTGTACAGCATTGTACAAGGACAGTTCTGTACCAGTACCGTACCGTAATGAGTAACTCACTCTACTATCGTTTCAGTTCAACAATCAACGGGTTCGGGCTAGACTTGTTTTACATAATTCAGGGGTTCCTCGGATAAAGTACACTCAGAACCCATGAGCTGAATCCGAGCACTCCCTGTGCGATACTCTATCGGGAACTTTCATAACCTGCGTTCCATAATTTTTGCCACAGAACGGAAACAGTAAGAAGGCGTGCTTCTACCCGGGCGATACATTTGGCGTAAAACCACGAAAAGTTTTTCACGACATGAAGCAAGCCCGAATTTCCAACCTAGTGGACGAAACTCAAAGTGTTGTACTTCAGATTGTCTGGATTTAGAAGAACATCGAGTTGTTGACATTGAATGTGACATCAAAGTAACTTGGTTGTGAACAAACAAGCACAGCACGATCAACTTGAAGACGACCTCATGCATCCTATGACCTGGAACATTTGCTAAGAAACATAAAACCAGTAAGCTAAATATAAAATCAGAGTATGGTACGAAGTAAACGCGTATCAGTAATCAATAAGGAGATGGTCCCCTTTTGATCTCTTTGAATAAAAAAATATGGCGGGGCACGAAGTTGACTCGGTCTTGCAGTACAACTGGGTCGACGTTATTGCAAACAACAAGCGTTTCTTTTATTTCTTTTAAGTTCTGGAAATGACGCCCATTATATTATACAGTCTGCCCTAATATCTGACATCAGTTCCCTAATGCTTAAATCTGGACAATGTTCCGGGTTGTCCATTAGCTCGACATTCGAGTCCACAAACCTCACCCAGGTTAGAAAACGTATCTATCATGAAGTATTTTTATTCTAGTAGAGACCGATATTTATGGCAGTCTCTAATGCGCTTCTGCTAAAAAAACAGTTATGATAAGCAGTATCACATTATAGTAAAATTCACAAAAATTGATAGAAAAACATGTGCTGTACAAAGTAGATCTGACTAAGTATGATGCAAAACTAGTTGAATAATTTCATATAGTGATGAGTATGTCAAATGATACTGCCATAATATAGTAAAAACTACAAATTTAATGCATATCATGTATTTACTAAGAATCAGTTAATGTATAAGAAAAAATTGAATTTGAATTGCAAAGTTTTCAACAGGAACGTGAGTTGGACGACAATCGATTTTATTGCATAGACCATTCGCCACTTATCAACATTCGAATCGCAACACCATGATTCACTGGCCACGAGTGTAGAAAAAGCACAGGCTATCAGCATTCCATTCTCTCCAGCTTTAACTTTGTATTTACAAAAAATGTTACGTAATGGAATTAAAAATAATTAGTTGAAATACACTCGTTAGGTAAGTTCATTGATGAGCATGCCATGATTAGGGGTCTTCCGGAGGTAAGATAGAGAGTTGCAAAAATTGTAGCTACACCCTTCTTCACAATGAAGATCAGAAAATCATCCATTCTTTAAAGTATATAGAGTAAAAATACTAAAAATTTCGGTTTTAGAGATGATTCAACGTAACCTCATATAGTCACGGAACTCAAAGTTTATTATACCTACGTTTTCTATAGTTACTGGCTTCCTGTATAGCAAAAAGAAGTTCTAGTAGAAGCGTTGTTCGTTGGAGGAAGGGTCCGAATCGGAGTGGTTTTTGGAATCCAATTATGTAAAATGTTTGTGATAGAATGTAAGAAATGCTTCTTCAGAAAGAATGGATTTGATCTACGCTTAAATAAATGTTTCTTCATCGATAATACGCTTTTCAGATAGATATTACTTCTCCGGTCTGCACGTACTAGCTATAGCTGTTTCTTGAGCAAGCATTGCAGGTTGCATAACAAGCGTATGAGTATCCTTCAGGGTGTAAATCATGTATTACTAAGTACTCCCGCAATGCAACTGTCTGGACGTTGTTTGGACGCGTAACAGAAGCCTATAGTCTATCCGTTAGATACGCACGGAATGGACCAATTAGTGATAGATATACATATGAGATCTGGAGATTACGAACTATATTTTTACATATTTAGTGGAACGGAACGCTATGTGGGTGGGTACAACTAGCAGTATATGCTTGAAAGATCTATAGGATCGAGAAAAAATACGTAATTAGTAGCTGAACCGTCACCAATGTGCTATCTCGTTATTTCTAGTCCTCGACAAAGCGTAGTAGTATCTATCAGAGACGTCCCACCTGTCCAGGAGCAGTAGTAACGTGAATAATGTCAGCGACAATACGTACCGAAAGGATATAAATTAATGTAACTCTAATCTTAAGGTATAAACTAGACAAGATTGATGTGGATTCGGTTTGATACAATCAGAGACCGAATGCACGTGCTGGTTGCAGTAACTGCTTTAGTCAAATATGAACAACCCGTCGTACCTAAGTAACATTCAAGATGGAAATTAAGGTCATGATCTGAACTTGATATGAGCGAACTGCGTTGTGTTCCTTTCTCTTCTAGCTCAT
>JAAUYH010167668.1_pt1 | contig 10148 bp, 8 predicted proteins | sample 7278061 | NCBI WGS metagenome assembly JAAUYH01 (sample SAMN14350203, study PRJNA611818) | marine sediment metagenome | isolation source: surface marine sediment (0.6m) | place: French Polynesia: Moorea | collected 2018-08 | reverse complement strand
TTCTATGTCTTCTAGTAGCTCTTCAAATTGAGAAATAGGTAAAATAACTGCGGTTTTTTCCCCTGACTCATTAGTAATGTAATTTAAAGCTAAATCTTTCGTATTAATCATGATCGCTATTATTGAGGTCATAAGACTAATTATAAACAGCAATATCTTCTGTCATAGCGATCGCGCTACTCATTCCATTTTTTTACTAATAACGCGATCGCGTTATGAAAACGGGATATCAATTATTACAATTAACCTATCAACAAGAAACTAAAAAATTGCCCCACACAATACGAGAATTTTTAAGTGATCGCAATATTTGCAATAACTAAAACGCGATCGCACTTCGGTAGGTTGGGTTGAAGCATGAAACCCAACAACCAATATTCTCAGCTATGATTAATTCATGCAATATGACCGGGCTAAATCGCCAGTAAGCACCTATTTCTTTACCTTAGTTACCCACAATCGTCGCACTTTTCTCTGTGAGCCTTAAAATATCAAGCTATTGCGCGATTCTTTTAAATATGTATATGCATCTTTTTAAGATTAATGCGATCACTAAGTGGCAGGCTTCGCCTGATCGCGATTTTCCCCAATCATCTTCATTGTTTATGGAAATTACCACCAGGCTATGCAGAGATGAAATAGTGCTACGATCTCATTCATAATTGCTTTTAAATTAGCTAAGGGTAATATGAATGAAAAAGAACAACTAATCAAAGAAATAGAACAAGCTCCTGATTTTCTAGTCAAAGAAGTCTTAAACTTTCTGCTATTTACTAAAAATAGAACAAAATATCCTAAGCCGAGTAGCGATCGCCATTTAGAAACACAATTACGAGAAATGGCTGAAGATCTTGAAGTTCAGGCGGAAATAAAAGCCATTAATCAAGAATTTTTAGTTACTGAAATGGATGGTTTAAGGTAACGATGACCATCCAAAGAGGAGCAATCTATTTTGTTAATCTCAATCCAGTAAAGGGACGGGAACAATCAGGAAAAAGACCAGTTTTAGTTTTATCTATCGATCCTATTAATCAGCTACCTTTAGTCGTTACTGTTGTTGTGGGGACAAAAGGAGAAAATATAAGTCGGGACTACCCTACAAATGTGCGAGTATCTTCGGAGGAAAGTGGACTTCCTTTGGAAACAGTTTTTCTCTGTTTTCAAATTCGTTCTTTAGATACAACGAGATTTCCTCCTGAACCAGCAGGACAATTAGGCAAAGAAAAAATGAATGAAATTGAGGCTGCTGTTCGATACTGTTTAGGGCTTTAGGAAAATTGTAAATAGCGATCGCTAAACTTATTGCCTTCTTTACCAATAACCAGAGACAAAGGAAGTCATGCAATATACCAATATCCTGGTACTACGATTAGAGTAAATCTTCCTGGTAAAGATGGAGCAGATGCTAAAGCTTATTTAGAAAAACAGGTCAAAGAAGCTATAAGGAGAGCAAAAGATGAATCCTAAATATCAAGTTACTATTGCTTGGAGTCAAGAAGATGAATGCTATTTAGTTTCTCTTCCCAACTTTGCTAATGAAATTATGTAGCCTGTATCGCATGGAGATACTTATCAAGAAGCATTGCAAAATGTGTTAGAAGTGATGGAAGAGTTCATCTAAACTTACAAGCTACAGGATAAACTTTAGAGATCGGGAAACTAATATCTGTTTAAATATAATCCACAGATGAACACAGATAAACGCAGATAAGGTAATGTATTGAGTTGCAATTTTTACTATGGCACTATAGTACGAAGTGTAGTTATAAGATGATTTTAGGGAGACGCGATCACATAAAATCTGGTAATTTGCGATCGCGTAAAATCTAGACTTCATTATCGCAATTAATCTTCTGACAATGACAAAAAATGAATCCTAAATATCAAATTACTATTATCCAGAGTCAAGAAGATGAATGCTATTTCGTTTATCTTCCCGACTTTGAAAATGAAATTATGCAGCCTGTATCGGATGGGAATACTTATCAAGAAGCGCTGCAAAATGGTTTAGAAGTGATGGAAGAGTTAATTCTAAATTTACAAGCTACAGGAAAACCTTTGCCGAATTAATTTCTTACTACCGTAATTTCAGCAATATCTTTGCCTTCTAAAATTGTTCCCTGAAGATTAGCTCCCTGAAGATTAGCTCTCCTAAGATGAGCCCCCTCAAGATTAGCTCTCCTAAGATTAGCCGCCTCAAGATGAGCCCCCTCAAGATTAGCTCTCTGAAGAATAGCTCTCTGAAGAATAGCTCTCTCAAGATTAGCTCTCTCAAGATTAGCCCCCTCAAGATTAGCTCCCTGAAGATTAGCTCTCTGAAGAATAGCTTTCTCAAGATTAGCCCCCTCAAGATTAGCCCCCTCAAGATTAGCCGAATAAAACTTTGCTTTTTGCAAATGGCTATTTTTAAAATTAACTAGATGAAAATCTCTAATATATAAAATAGAGTTTTCAAGATCTAAAAAACTCAGACACTGAAAAGTAAGAGTATTTTTAATTCCTGTTCTCTGTGGTTGCAAACTAGCTATCCAAGAGCCTAAGGCTTCTTTAGAATGCCAATTAATCTGGGAAATTTCTTTAGTAGTTCTCGCGCAAGCATTTAATACTGCAAGTAATGATTCTTCTGCATTACGAGCTTGACGCTTTTCTTCCTGATAATTAGGACGAGGATCTAATTTTTCCATCGGCATTCCATTAGCTAACATCACCTCGATCAAGTGACAAAGCATTTTCTGCCAATTTTTAACTAATTCAGGTTCTTCTGCATAAATCAATTCAATTTCGTCCCAAACAAAATCAAATAAATATTCGCTTATTGGGGAAAGCCCGCAGAGATTAGCCCATCTCACTAAAGCATCGACCTCATCATAACCTTTGCGAAAATGGTTTTTTCTCTCTTCTAAAGCTTCATAGATATATCTAACTTCTTCGACAATACGATTAGCAGTGAGATATTCACCAAAACTTTTATGGGTAAATTCAAAGGTTTTTTCTTGGCCTCGAATGCCTCCACTCTCACGAAAATAAAAAGCTGCTAGTAAACGAGTAATACATGCTGAGGAATCTTGCTCGAAGCTATTTTGAAAATTTATTAAAATTTGACTTAAACCGCTCTTGGCACAATGATTCTCAATTTCTTTAACCGTTGTCGTTCTCCCGTTGCCATGCCAACAAGACAAAGCAATTTCTTCGAGAATTCCGATAAATTCTTCTATCCTAATACCTTCTAATGGACGATAAACATGCTTCTCATATCCTCTTTCATAGACAGCTTCTAACAAATCAGCATAGATTTCATTGAGATTTGTCTCGGCAGTAAACTGTAATTTATCGCGTTCAAAGCTTAGAGCCATCAAATAATTTAATAATGGTTGTGCTGTAATATCAACTAAATTATCTCGATCTAGTTCATCAGGTAAACCGTCGTAATTTTTCCCTTTAGCCTTGCCATAATTTCGCCACCAAGCTTGCCTTTGGTCTTCTTGCAAGATATTTTCTTCGTCAATATCAATATAGTACTGTTTGCCACTTTTCAAAAAATAGGGCAGCAAATACAGAAGTTGATGGGGATAACGTTGTTTATGGTTGGCTTGCATTACTACTTCTCTTCCGCTAATTATCACCTGAAGACGAGTTTTATAAGAATTAAATTGTGAGACCAAAAATCTGACTGCTTCCACAAAATCTTTAGCGGCATTTTCAGCAATTTTGCCCTGCATCGATAATTCATCTAAGCCATCAAAAATAATCAGCAATCGCAAATCTTCGTTATCTCTTTCTATCGGGTTATGAGAAAGAAAACAATTAGTTTGAGCAAATTCGCCAATTGCTTTGACTAAATCATCCCCATGACTAAATTTATGTAGCGGAATAAATAATGTCTGGATATCTCCTTTAGCTGCTCGTTGTGCTGCGAAAATTTTACTAAAAGAAGATTTTCCGCTACCAGGACCACCTGTTATCAAACGAATCGCATCATCTTTATTTTGTTCTGTCAACCATTTATCTAGAGATTCTTGAAGTTTAACAGCTCTTCTTTTATTTTCTGTGCCTCTATCTAGACTGCGCTCTATTCCTTCATTTTCTGGCAGCTTAATTTTATCTACGTAATAAGCTCTTAAGGGAACATAAACTTGTTTTAAGCCAAAGGCTTCTGCAAACATTGGTTCTTCTATCTGCTTTTGTAACCAGGCTCGATAACGCAACCATTGTTGTTGTCTTTTGTTTGCTTGAGTAAATGGCGTATCTAATATTTCCTGAATAACTGAATATTCTTGATTGCGGGTCAACCATTCTTCGTTAAGAGCTTCGACAAAATAAGCAGGAAAGCTACTACTAATTTTTTCCGCATCAATCTCTTTCTCAACAAAAGCTTTCAACCATTCCGCAAAAGCTGTTTGAATTTCTGAAACTAGAAATAACTGTTCTGGATGCTCAAAAAAATCACTATTGATAACTAATTCTTGATTACTTATAGCAGAGTTTATTTGATTAGATAAATCTTTTGAATTTTCAGGCTTTTCTCTTAATGAAGCCTCATACTCTTTAATCAGATTAGCTATGGCTTGCTTCATCGAACGAACTATTAGCAAACCAGCGATCTCTTCTGGCTTAGTTTCTAGTCCCAAGGATTCTAATAGTTCAACTCCATTTTCTGCTAAGTCATCCCATTGCAAAAAACCAACATTAACTGCACCTTTCCCCACAGCTAATAAAAGACTCTTGAAATCTACTTTTAGCTCTTTTTGTAATATGGAACGACGATTTTCTACTTTAATCCCAGAATCATTAGCCATAACCCTTATAAAGCTCCTAAAAATTCTCTCTCTGCGCCTCTGCGCCTCTGCGTGAGATAAAACAAATGATGGGTTACGGCATTAATTAAACATTCATCAGTAGAGTTTCAAAATTATTGCTATGCCTAACCCATCCTACGGAAGAAAAAATTAGATTTATAAACTAACCCAATTATGAATCATTGGTAAACTATCAACTACCATTGCTGCACATAACAACATCATGTAAATAATTGAAAATTTAAACAAAGAACGAGCTAATTGTTTATCTGTTGGTTCTTGTTTCAACTGCCAAGATTTGCGTAAAAGATCGTATCCTAAATAAGCTGCGATCGCGCCATAGAATAATCCTGAAATTCCCAAAGGAAACACTAATAATAAACTACAGGGAACAGTCAGTAAACTATAAATCCAAATCTGATTAGCAGTAGTTGATTCTCCTGCTACGACAGGTAACATCGGTACTCCTACTTGAGCATAATCATCCTTGATCATCAGTGCTAAAGACCAGAAATGGGGTGGAGTCCAGAGGAAAATCAGGGTGAAAATAATCCAAGGAGCTAAGCTTAAATCTCCTGTTACCGCAGCCCAACCAACTAGGGGCGGAATTGCGCCTGCGGCACCACCAATGACTATATTTTGGGTGGTGTGACGTTTGAGCCAATGGGTATAGATCAACATATAGAAGACAATACCCGACATAGCTAAACAAGCTGCCAACAGATTTACCCAGACAGTGAGCAGGGAAAAAGCCAGTAATCCCAGAATAATAGCGAAGATGAGGGCATTACGGGGGTGGATTTTACCTGAAGGAAGGGGGCGCTTTCTGGTGCGCACCATAGTGTAGTCAATATCGCGATCATAGATGCAATTGAGTACTTGGGCGGAGGCGGCTGCTAGAGTTCCTCCGATTAGAGTGATCAGTAAGAGTAAGGGCTGAATTCTCCCCGATGATGCGATCGCCATTGAAGCGGCAGTAGTAATTAACAACAGAGGAATAATCCTCGGTTTGGTGAGTTGATAATAACTATGGATCGTGTCGAGGATATTTTGACTGTAACGGGCGGTATTAGTGCCGAGCATAAAATTGTTCTCTTCTCAAATTCGACTAATATAAAGCTTTAGATGTCTGTTAGTTGTATTTAAGCTCAATAAAAAAGATATTAAGCCTATTTTTAAGCTTTAGTTCTTAATTGCTGTTGTTTGGTATTGCTTGCTACTTTGGGAATTACGAAATGCGAGTACAGTAAAAGCAACTAATACTCCGAGTAAAGTTGCACCAACAGCTTGGTGGGTTACTGTTAAAGGTTCAACTTGGAGATGCAAGGAGAAAGTGGCGATCCCCAGGAGTATTTGCAAGATAACTAAGCTACCAGCGACTTTCCAAAGAATATTGAGGTTGTTTGGCAATATGGGTGTCCGATAGGCTCGCCAACTAAGAAAAGCGATCGCAAGGGTTGGCGGAACAACGCCGATAATATGGCTATTCATCACGGTACAAAGTTGAGAACTGCCAAAGCATTGATGTAACGCCCAACGAGAAGCCACTAAACCACCGAGTAAGCTCTGCAAATAAATTAAAGTCGCAGCTATTAAACCCGAAATGCCTAGAGAGCGAGGAATAGTGGGACTACTAGACACGGTTGTTAATGATGCGCCAATGGTAATAAGAATGCAGAAAAACAGCAAAGCCATCGCCAAGTGAGCAGTCACAATGTCAAACCGTAGTAATTGGGTTACGGTTAACGCACCCAAAATTCCCTGGAAAACAATAGTAAAAAGTGCCACCGTTGCCCCATAGGGTATCCAAGAGGGTAATTCCCGACGCCACCACCAGGATAAACCGCATAAGGCGATCGCGCTAAAGCCAATTAAGGCTGCATCCAGGCGGTGAAACCATTCCAAAAATACTTGGAGATTCATCTGCTGGGTCGGAACTAGTTGACCATAACATAAAGGCCAATCCGGACAAGCCAAGCCCGCATTCATTACTCTGGTAGCACTACCAACAGCCATCAATAATAGGGTTGCGATCGCAATTTTCCATACTAAGCGACGAATCCAAATCTGCGGTGTAGCTTCGGTGGTTATTTTTTTTTGTGGGTTCTGAAATACCGAATCTGTCATGAAAATTAGGAATTATTAGTTGTTTTATTATGAAAAAAAATATTGCTATTTACATTTAAAATTCTTCCTTATTACTGTAACGAGACTTCGTTTACATATGTATTGTTTTGAAGATTCTTCAGATTGCTTTAAAAATTGCTTCACGAAACTATACACTACCTAAAGAAAAGATTAAAATTCCAACTATTCTCTAAAAAAATGTATTAAAAGATATTCCTTACGTGAGAAAAAAGATCTTAAAAAATCCCAAAGAATTGACAGAAATAGTACAGTTATACAATTTCTTGCTGCCAGTTTGGATTACCCTAGTACTAAGAAAGGATTAGTTTTTGAACTGCAATTTTATTTAATTTTTTCATTCATCTTTAACCCTCAAATTCAGTCCTCAAAATAGTTAACTCCAATACCAAACCGAGAAAAATCCGTGAAAGTTCCTAGCAACATTATTACTTTACTAGCAGGCATAATCCTGACTTTGATTAGTCTTTGGTATGGTCAAAACCACGGACTAATGCCTGCTGCAGCATCAGAGACGGCACAAGAAGTTGATGGTCTGTTCAACTTGATGATGACCATCTCAACAGGTCTCTTTCTCCTAATAGAAGGGGTTTTAATCTATTCTGTAATTAGATTTCGTCGTCAGAAAGGGGATACCACCGATGGTCCTCCGGTAGAAGGCAATGTGCCCTTAGAAATAGTTTGGACAGCAATTCCGACAGTAATTGTTTTTATTCTCGCTATTTATAGTTTTGAAGTCTACAACGAAATGGGAGGACTAGATCCTATGGCATCAATGGATCATGGTGGTTCCCAAATGGCTCATGAACATCATGACCATGGACAATTAGTCGCATTAAATTCTGATAACAAATCTATTGCTCTTGGTTTAGGGGCTTCCCCCAACAGCGATCCTAATGTTGAGCCTTTAGTTATTGAAGTTCAGGGACTGCAATATGCTTGGATTTTTACCTATCCCGAAAGCGGAGTCATTTCAGGAGAGATGCATGTGCCGATTGATCGCCCGGTGCAACTGAAAATGACTGCAAGTGATGTGATTCATGCCTTTTGGCTGCCCGAATTACGTCTCAAACAAGATGTAATTCCAGGAAGAGAAGTGCAATTGACTTTTACTTCTAATCGCCTAGGGAACTATCCTATAATTTGTGCCGAACTTTGTGGCGCTTTTCACGGCGGCATGAAAACAACAATGACCGTCGATAGTCCAGAAGATTTTGAGCAATGGATTCAAGATAATACTTTTGCCCTAACTGATACTCCTGGAGCCGTGGCAATGAGTAGTGAGCAATCAGCAATCAACAATTAACCATCAAAAATTAATCATGTCAGCAATAGCAATCGAACATCCACCAAGAAAGTGGCAAGATTATTTTGGTTTTAGTACCGACCATAAAGTAATCGGCATTCAATATTTAGTGACCGCCTTCTTCTTCTACTTTGTAGGGGGTTTTTTAGCCGAAGTCATGCGTACTGAACTTGCCACTCCTGACCCTGATCTACTCCAACCAGAGGTCTATAACCAATTTATGACTATGCACGGGACAATTATGTTGTTCCTGTGGATACTGCCTGCAGGGGCTGCCTTTGCCAATTTTTTAATTCCTCTGATGATTGGCGCTGAAGATATGGCTTTTCCGCGACTTAATGCAGTTGCATTTTGGATGGTTCCTCCGGGGGGCGTTCTGTTATTATCGAGCTTTTTTGTGGGGGCGCCTCAAGCAGGTTGGACATCCTACCCACCTCTCAGCATAGTTAGTGGAGTCTGGGGAGAAGAAATTTGGATTATGTCATTACTGATTTTGGGTACTTCTTCAATTTTGGGGGCGATGAATTTTGTCACCACAATTTTGAGGATGCGCATCCCTGAGATGGATATCCATAGTATGCCTTTGTTCTGCTGGTCAATGCTGGCGACTTCTGCTCTAGTTTTATTAGGTACTCCAGTACTGGCGGCAGCTTTAATCTTATTATCCTTTGATTTGATTGCTGGCACCTCTTTCTTCAATCCTACAGGGGGAGGAGATCCGGTTGTGTACCAGCATATGTTCTGGTTTTACTCCCATCCAGCTGTATATATTATGATATTGCCATTTTTTGGCGTAATATCCGAAGTATTACCCGTTCATGCCCGCAAACCAATCTTTGGTTATAGAGCGATCGCTTATTCTAGTCTGGCAATCAGTTTCTTGGGCTTAATTGTTTGGGCACATCACATGTTCAGTAGTGGTACTCCTGGATGGTTACGGATGTTTTTTATGGCAACTACCATGATCATTGCTGTTCCCACAGGAATCAAAGTTTTTAGCTGGTGTGCTACCCTTTGGGGCGGAAAATTGAATCTCAATAGTGCTTTACTTTTTGGCATTGGTTTTCTGTCTTCTTTCCTGATCGGGGGATTAAGTGGAGTTATGCTGGCTTCTGTGCCTTTCGACATCCATGTCCATGATACTTATTTCGTGGTTGCCCATTTCCACTATGTTCTATTTGGTGGTTCAGTATTTGGTTTATTTGCTGGAGTGTACCATTGGTTTCCTAAGATGTCGGGGCGCATGGTCAATGAAACTTTAGGTCGGATTCACTTTGCTTTGACTTTTATTGGCTTCAACTTAACTTTTTTACCCATGCATTCTGTGGGATTACAAGGAATGAATCGTCGTGTTGCGATGTATGATCCCCAGTTTGCTGGCATTAATCAGTTAGTTACCATTGGGTCTTATATTTTGGCAATATCGACTCTTCCTTTTGTGATTAATATTGTTTGGAGTGTCTTTAAAGGAAAACAAGCACCCCGTAATCCTTGGCGTGCTCTTACTTTAGAATGGCAAACTTCCTCTCCACCAATTATTGAGAACTTTGAAGAAGAGCCTGTCTTATGGGCAGGACCTTACGAGTATGGAATAGATAGTGAAACTTCAGATATGGAAGAAGATCTTGAAGAGATGTTAGCTGAGGTTAGCAGTTAATCATTGATCATTGACGAGCGACCCCGCGCCGCCGTCAGGCGCAAGGGAACGCGCGAGTTTGACCATTGACCATTTATCAGTAACCATTTTTCAGTTACTAGTAAGGGCGCAAGCGGTGCGACCCTGCGGAAGGTTTCCTCCGTTTAGCCAGAGCACCGATCGGTTTACCCAGCTCCGTGTTCTGGGGACAAGCCCAGCTCCGTGTTCTGGGCTTATTTGTAAGCAGCTAAGGAAGCGGTCAGAC
>JAAUYH010122844.1_pt1 | contig 10148 bp, 10 predicted proteins | sample 7278061 | NCBI WGS metagenome assembly JAAUYH01 (sample SAMN14350203, study PRJNA611818) | marine sediment metagenome | isolation source: surface marine sediment (0.6m) | place: French Polynesia: Moorea | collected 2018-08 | reverse complement strand
GGTTCGCCCATATGTGGGTGCGTACAACAGGTGTTCGCCCACTGGCCGCCACAGTGATATTTGCTGTCCGCTCGCCGTTGAATGAGTAATTCATCACCATCGAATATGAACACAGACAATGCGAGGTGATGCACACCCTTGATATGTGCCTCGATTTTTTCGATCGGAAACAGCGACCCATCATCGGAAATGCCAGGGATCATGATCGCAGGATCACTGGGTGCCAAACTGCATGCCGAAATTGATGCGTTGTCAGGCCCATCTGCAGCATCCGGGGTCAGATATAAGACTTCGTCCAACATATGAGCGACCTAGGCAACCGCCCGCGAAAGTGCACATTGTGACCAAAGCTCTGAAAGCGCGTTTACAAGCTTGTCGATGTCACCCTCGGTGTGAACTGGCGAAGGCGTTATACGAAGACGTTCAGTACCCTTGGGAACAGTCGGATAGTTTATCGGTTGAACATATATGCCATAATTGTCCAAAAGCAGATCAGAAATAAATTTGCATTTCTTCGGGTCTTTTACCATCACTGGAACGATATGACTGTCATTCATCATGTGGGGCACACCGACTGCATCCAGTTTTTCACGTAACAAACGCACATTGCGTCTTTGCTGCTGACGCTCAATTTCACTTTGCTTCAAGTGTTTGATAGATGCCGTTGCACCAGCGGCAAGGGCAGGCGGCAGAGCAGTCGAAAAGATGAACCCAGATGCAAATGAACGTACAAAATCGATCAAGTTGGCTGAAGCAGCGATGTAGCCGCCCATCACACCATAGGCTTTGCCAAGTGTGCCTTGAATAACGGTCAAACGATCCATCAATCCTTCCCGTTCCGCAACACCGCCACCGCGTGGGCCATATAGCCCAACGGCATGAACTTCATCGAGATAAGTCATCGCACCGAATTCCTCGCAGACATCGCAAATTTCGGCGATTGGGGCGATGTCACCATCCATGGAGTAGACGGATTCAAATGCTACAATTCTAGCCGAATCAGGATCGGTGTCTGCGAGTTTCCTCGCAAGATCTTCCACGTCATTGTGCTTCCAGATCATTTTCTGTGCGCGACTATGACGAATGCCTTCAATCATGGATGCATGATTATCAGCATCTGACAGGATTACAGCGTTTGGTAACCGTGCGCCCAAAGTGGAAAGTGCTGCCCAGTTAGCCACATACCCGGAAGTCAAAAGCAGAGCGGCCTCTTTGTTGTGAAGGTCAGCCAACTCTTTTTCCAACAATACGTGATAGTGGTTTGTACCGGAAATGTTACGCGTTCCACCGGCACCAGCTCCGCATTTTTCCAAGGCTTCTTTCATGGCACCAATCGTATTCGGGTGCTGCCCCATCCCCAGATAATCATTGGAACACCAGACGGTCACATCCTTGATGCGGCCATCCACATGGCGTTTAGCACGGGGGAATTGTCCCTTTGAGCGCTCCAGGTCAGCAAAAACCCGGTAATTTCCTGCTTCACGCAGCGCATCCAATTCCCGTTCGAAATGTTTTTCGAAATCCATCTGGTTAACTCCTGCTTGCCGGTTCCCTGTCTTGCAATGTCGGCAACATTGCGGTTTTAGTTTCCCCATTTGTATGGGTTTTTTGTTGGGTCATTGCCCAACTCCAAAGTTTGCTATCTGCTACCGGCAACACCATAAATATATGCTCGAGGATAGCTAACGCAACTAGTGTTGAAAGCATAGTAACTTGTGTTTGAACGGCTGCGTCATATTGCACATGTTGAAGCGCATAAATCCCGCTTGCAAAAAACATACAACAAACGCTCAGCGACAACCAGAATGCGATGCTGATCCGGTCATGTCTGAAATACGTTTTCATATAAGCAAGTCGCTCTGGAATCATGCTTGTCGAAAGCTCGGGCGCTCCGGAAAAAATGGTCAGTTTCGCACCGAGTCGCATAATCCAAAGAAGTGCGAAAGTTTTTATCGCCATACCGCTTCCACCGCTAGAATCCAAAATGGCAAGTATCCCGAGCATGATCACCAAGGCATATTCATGATGGGCTATAGCTCGAAATGCCATTTTGAAACGTTCAAACTCCGAAACATTCGCAGGACATGCTTCTGTCCGGCTACCGGTGATCATTCCTGAAAGGAGAGTGAATTCCACCCAACCCCAAATCAAGATGGCGGAGGCAAAACCGAGGTAAATTGCCCAGATACCGGATTGTGCACTGGCGATCAAAACTCCAGCGAAACCAAGAGCGCACAAGATTGTCATGATGACCAAGCGAGTGTTCATCTGGCGATCCAACCCCCTAGCAAACCATAACACTGCTCCGGTGGAGGACCACCAGACCAATATTACAACAGCAATGGGGATCAGAAATTTGCTCATGCTACTTTGTGATCTTCCTACCAGGTCGGATATAACCGGCTCGTAGCCGGAATTTCGTTTGACTGTGTTGGGATCATGTAAAGACGCAGGAAGTTCCAGCCTGCTCTTGCACCTAAAACAGCTTTTTTCATTTTTCCAATCACACCACCCTGTTGATGGGCCGCGTCCATTGCCATTGAAATCTCGTTCAAGTTTCGCAGATATTTAATGAAAGAGGGATGATCCAGATCAAGAAGAAGTGGGAAACACTGTTTCGAGATTTCATTGCAGATTCTGAAAACACGCATGTCGTAATCTTCAATATCGATCCCCAACGCTTTGTGGAATTCCGGACGTGCATGGTCGCGCACGAACATGGTGGCGTATACAGCGCACAGGAAGAATTTGATCCAAAGTTTGTTGCGACCTGAAAGCAGTTTTGGATCTGCGCGCATCAGCAGTGAAAATGCTTCTCCGTGCCGGAATTCATCATTGCACCATTCCTCAAACCACTTGAAGATCGGGTGGAAACGGTTTTCCGGATGTTTTTCCAGATGCCGAAAAATCGTAATATAGCGCGCATAGCCAATCTTTTCTGACAGGTAAGTCGCATAGAAAATGAATTTCGGCTGAAAGAAGGTGTATTTCTTGGCTTTTGTTAAGAAGCCAAGATTCACACCAATATCAAAATCCTTCAACGCGTCGTTGATGAACCCGGCGTGGCGTGCTTCATCCCTGCTCATGTATGAGAAGAGCTCTTTGATATCCGGGTTTGTGCCGCGTCGTTTCATTTCCTTGTAAAGCACACATCCAGAAAATTCGGCGGTCAGAGAGCTTACCAGGAAATCTGTTAGCTCAGGGCGCAAACCTTCAGGCAGGGCGTCTAGGTCGATCAAATCCCATTCTTCATTTCGTTTGAAATGCCCTTTGTTCGGATCATCTCGCATTTCAGCTATCAGGGCATCCCATTCTTCTCTCACGCCGGAGATATCTGTCTTGTCCAGCTTGTCGAAGTCTGTTGTGTAAAACCTTGGATTGAGCAGCGTTGTCTCATGCGCAATCTGTGTGGTTTCGTTCTGAGCTTCTAGATTAACCGGACGGGCTTCCCGCAATGTACCTGCATGAGCGTTCATAGTCTTTCCTCCGAGAAACTGAATTCACACAACTCCATAAACTCGAAATCACCGGTCATCCGGGTCCACAATCTCTCAATAGGACCCGCTCTTGTGATGGTTGCCCGGCGGTCAAAGGTTTGATGTTCGCCATACGGCACTTCAATCGGTTTGCCATGAACAAGAACTTCATCACCCGGGTTTACGGTTGTGCCATCATTGAAGCGGACATGCGCTTCCAGGCTTTCAAACTTGTTTACGATTTCGACGGTGCAATCGACGTCTTCTGTTCGATTGAGTCCAAGTAGTTTTGTGATCATCCTTTGGCTCCCTCTTCCGAATGATTGCTGGGTAGAAACTTTGCGAAACTCTCTATGGCGATTGGCCCGAACGCATTTACTCGGATGTCTTCGCCACTTGCAGGATCAGTGATCCGGAGATCCCCGTTTTCTGACTTCACCAATTTGAATGGTAGGTTCAGGTCGATTTCCTTGAGCCTGCGCATCCGCACGAGGCTACGCATGGAAATTCGAACAAAGGCGCCTTCGCCTCTCAAAAAACGTCCTAGACTTTGTTTGGTTCTGGCATCATAGACAGCCAGTTCACCGTTCTGTTCGTCCAGAATATAAAGCGAACGTTCTTCGATTGATTCGCCCAAATTCTTTGCGACCGGTCCATCAGAAATCACCGAGCCTATCACCAGAAGCAAGGCCAATATGACGACAGCAAGTGCTCCGTATAATGGCAGTCGATGGATGCCTCGTATCTCAGATGTTGGCTGGTTACTCATTGCTGTACCTCAGATCCTGCTTTCTGGACACGCCGGTGCTGCAGAAAGTCTCCCGCCTTTTTCGACAGGCTGCTTCGTCGGTTCCAAAGATTGAGTTTGGCGGGGAACCGGCTTGCTGTGAAAAGCGTGGAGTTGCGCGCTCAGAACTTTTGCCGTGTCCTTCAAATTTGATACCGAACGCATGGCAGGTTCTGGTTTCGTCAGTTTCCAAGGTCGGGCATGTGGCCACAATATCGCCCATGACAGCTTGGAATGTTCCGCCAATTCCAGAGTTATGTTTCCATGGTCATCAAAGGTTTCCACAAGATTGGCTCCTCTGACCTGTGCGAAAGGGTAGTTGAATGTTACGGGAAGGGCGATGCCAAACCGCATCACAACCCTCTTGTCAGTGATCGTGTATACCGTCGTTTTGGCGACTGCATTGGCATACCAACGGATTATGGCAAAAACGACGAGCGCAGCAATCACCATGAATGACGCGCTGATTGTTGCCTGAAATGCAGTGCCTCCATCATACAAGGTAGTGGCAAATTTCCAGACAGCCACGATTCCGAAATAGGCAAGAATTTTGCGCTCATGCAGAACAGAGCGGGCGAAAGCACGCGCATCAGGCGCTCCTTGCCAAACGAGTTGTTCACCTTCCGGCAAGTGTGCCGGAAGGCCGGGAATCGGTTCTGTTGCAAAATCGTCGTGGCTCAAAGCAAGGGCTCCTGACGATCCGGCGTTGCATACAACATTCCGCCACCGAAATAGGCCTGGATTTTTTCTTCTTCCAGCATGGTAATTTCAGTGTTTGATGCGGTTTTTGGAATGTCCCCAAGCTGCTCAGAGATGAGCGCGTGGACATAAAACTCCTTGCCTCTCCCTCGCAACTTGTTCCGCAACAAGGCGAAATGCTGTGGGATGAGGAAGTTGCCGTTTTCACCGCTAACCTGATAATATCGTATCACACATTCCATAGTGTCGACCCATACATCAGTGACTTCACCTGCTAATTGACCATCAGCCGCAATCACGGCAAGTCCGTGCGGATCAGTATCCATCTCCGCAATGCTGAAACCTTTTGCGCCGCTCAATGGTCTAATTGCAGGATGGCCGTGTGGATCAAGATCAGGATAATCAGGACGTTCAGCCCAAGCCGCAGGGCCGACACCATCCTTCAGAGGGTTTCCTGTTGGAACAAGCGGAGACCCTGCGACAGCGCTGGTGCGTTCGGCAGCAATAGGCCGTGTGTCGCGGTTTTCTGGATTTGGATAGGTCTTTGTACCTTTGCCATGCGGCAAGATAAATGTTTTTGGCGAAGGAAGTGATATGAAAGGATCGTGATTGTACTCACCCTTAACATCGCTCTCCAACGGATAACCTTCGCGACGGCTCTCTGATTGCAGATACCAAATCAGGCCTGCAAAAAAGAGCCAGAATGCATACAGCACGACCTGGGCAACGTCGATGTTTCCAACAATTTCTACCATGGTTTTTCTCCAAGTTTGATCAGCCGGGTAATTCGGCCAAGCCAATTCCCTTTTTTGGTGGGGTTGAGGTTTGGTCGCCATTATCCGATGCCCTCCGGACAATGGGACCGATTGCAATGAGAGCAGCGAACAGGAAGCCGATCTCAAGATGATAAACAATTGAATAGCCAAGCGCGTGATCGGCAAACGCAGAACCCAGTGAGCCTGACGCGGCGATCTGACCGCCAAGGTCTCGAATGATGCCGCCACTTGCCAATCCTATGCCAATGCCGCAGGCCTGAACGGCTCCCCAGGCACCGAGTGCCAGACCGGAGCCGGACTTCTCCGCCATGTCCATACAGGCTGTAAGAGTGCCGACAGCAAACATGCCTCCGCCCATTCCGATCATAGCTGTCCCGGTTCGGAACAGCGTCGCGGAGTTGAATGGCGCTGAGAAAATCACTGCGGAAAACGCAACTACACCTATAAGTGTGCCATACGCCGCGAGACGATGCGGATCCTGATTTCTTGCAAGTAATCTAGCCGCTACCATGAAGCCGGCCATTGTACCGGCCGCAAACACCGCGTTGAGCAAAGTGGTCTGACTGACGGATAATCCAAGAATCTCTCCGCCATAAGGTTCAAGTAAAACATCCTGCATCGAGAAGCCGAGGGTTCCCAGCCCGACAGCCACCAGAAGCCGCAAGCTGCGTCTGTCTTCGCGGTAGATGCCCCAAGCTTCTGAAAAAGTCGGACGTTCTATTTCAGGTGCAGTAACTGACGGGTTGCGTGCTTCCTGTTTCCAAAGGGCTATTACGTTCAGGATCATGGATACAGCGGCTGCGCCTTGAACTACCTGAATAAGACGTTTTGGAGAGAAATCTGCCAGAAAGAAGCTGAAAACAATGGCACTCACAAACATTCCCACCAGAAGCATTGTATATACAAGCGCGACGACGCGGGGGCGCGTTTCTTCAGGTGCAATGTCTGTCGCCAGCGCAAGGCCTGCGGTCTGCACCATGTGGATGCCGATGCCTGTTACCATAAAGGCAAATCCGGCGGATACTGGCCCAAGCCATTCCGGCCCCAGAGTTTGTGATTGCAACAGGAGGAGTGCGAACGGCATTATTGCCAAGCCCCCAAATTGAGTAAGTGTTCCAAACCAAATGAACGGAACACGTCGCCACCCCAGTAGGGATGTATAGGTATCGGAGCGATAGCCTATCAGTGCCCGCGCAGGGGCAAACAGGAAAGGCAGGGCCACCATAACAGCGACCAATGATGCTGGCACTCCAAGCTCCAGAATCATGACACGGTTCAAGGTGCCCGTTAGGAGAACAGCCGCCATACCGACCGAGAATTGGAACAATGACAGGCGCAATAATCTCCCAAGGGGCAGATCATCAGAAGCAGCATCGGCAAAGGGCAGGAATTTGGTTCCCACACTTTTCCAGAAGTCTATTGCGGTCATGCCCTGCTTTTTCATGAGTTGATCAACTCCATAGCCTGGCTCTTGTAGAACTTCGTCGTCACAAACTTTGTTCGATTGACCCTGAAACCGAAATTGTAAGTGAGGCTCCCGTTGATTGAGGAAATCAATTTAGTTTCTGTAACCGGTTCAATTGCGGGAGAGCGATCGTTTCTGGGAAACAGTTTGCCCATGGCTTTCATCACCGAAAGTGCAGGGGTCTTCGGAGCAAAGGTGAACAGGATTCCGTCACGCGTTCTGGGGGCAAAACCCTCAATAAGTTTCGTAATACTGTCCATCGGGTAGTGGATCAGCGAATCCATCGCGATCACATAGTCAAACGAGCCATAGCGAGGGTCTGACATATCGCCTGCTTCGAACTGGATGGTTTTGGGATCGATATCATGAGGAAGCCTTGCAGAAGCCTCTGCAACAAGTTCGGGCGATATGTCGATTGCCACGACTTCTGCACCGCGCCGTGCTGCTTCAATGGCCAGTGCTCCTGTACCACAGCCCGCATCCAACAAGCGACACCCCCTAAGATCTGTGGGTAGCCAGCCAAGCAGGGTATTTCGCATCTCCTCACGGCCTGCGCGGACTGTTTGTCTGATTCGTGAAACTGGAGAGTTTGAAGTAAGCGCGACCCAATTGTCTTTGGCTGTACGATCAAAGTAGGTTTTCAGTTCGCTTCGGCGTGTTTCATAGGATACTTCAGTCACACCCACCTCCTAGTCGAACCCGAGAAAATCAAATATTTCCCGGTCCTTCATTGGGGTTGGGGCGAATGGATCACGTCCCTCCCACAGTGTTTCAGCAAGACGTAGATATTCATTCTGTACAGCAGTGAGTTCTGGCGATTCCTCCATTTCAAACAAGGTGGATTTTTTCAGTCTGGATCGCCGGATAACATCCAGATCGGGGAAGTGCGCCACACGCTCCATACCAACGGTATTGTTAAATCGGTCTATCTCATCGGTAGCCTTTGAACGATTGGCAATTACGCCGCCGACCCGAACTTCGTAGTTTTTAGATTTCGCACCGATGGCAGCAATGATGCGATTCATTGCAAAAATTGAGTCAAAGTCGTTTGCTGTAACCACCAGGGCACGTTCAGCGTGTTGCAGGGGAGAAGCAAAGCCACCGCAAACCACATCGCCGAGCACATCAAAGATCACTACATCCGTATCTTCCAGCAGATGATGCTCTTTGAGCAGTTTGACGGTCTGTCCAACGACATAGCCACCGCACCCGGTGCCTGCTGGTGGGCCTCCGGCTTCGACACACATCACACCGTTGTAGCCCTCATAGACAAAGTCTTCTGTGCGCAATTCCTCAGAATGAAAATTTACCTGCTCAAGCGCATCAATCACGGTCGGAACCAGGCTCTTTGTTAGGGTAAAAGTGGAATCATGTTTTGGGTCGCAACCGATCTGCAACACGCGTTTGCCAAGTTTGGAAAAAGCTGCCGAAAGATTGGATGAAGTGGTGGATTTACCGATGCCACCCTTGCCATAGATCGCAAAGACTTTTGCCTGTCCGATGTCCATGTTGGGATCAAGCTGCACCTGAAGTGAGCCCTCTCCATCAAGCCCCTTCGGCAGCGGACGTTTCTTGTCTTTGAAATGCGAATTCGGCCCTACAAGGTTCATGTATTTTCCTCCCCGGGCAGAATTCCTTCCAACCGATCTTCCAGCTCCTCGCTGGCGTTTTGCAATGCATTGAGTGTTTCCGCATCCGGTTCCCAATAGTCGCGCTGGCTGGCTTCCAACAATCGATTCACCATGCGGGATGAAGCATGCGGATTGAGATCAGACAGTCGGCGCCGCATGGCTTCATCAAGCACATAAACTTCGCTCAATTTCTGATAAACCCACGGTGAGACTTGGCCAGTGGTTGCAGACCACCCCATGGTGTTGGTCACTTGTGCTTCAATCTGGCGAACACCTTCTGCCCCGTGTTTGAGCATACCCTCAAACCATTTCGGATTGAGCGAACGGGTGCGCGTTTCCAGGTTAACTTGCTCGCCGAGTGAACGGACTTTTCCCTCGCCCTGGGTCTGGTCAGAGATGTAAACAGATATGTCTGTTCCCTTGACCTTTTTCACAGCTTTCGAAATACCGCCAAGCGTATCGAAATAGTGATCAATCGTTGTGATGCCAAGTTCCACCGAATCCAGATTCTGATAAGCCATTTCCACATCGCCAAGAACCTTGTCGAGAAGCTCAGACTGTCTTTCAGATTTCCCGTCTTTGGAAATCGCAAAGCACTTACGAGTGGTGTAGGTGTCAGCAATTTCATCATCAGCGCTCCAGGCCGAAGATGAAATGAGGTAATTTACATTTGAGCCATAGGTTCCATCTGCATTCGAAAATACCCGGTAAGCGGCTTCTTCTAAATCGCATTCTTCTGTCTTGGCGTATTCCAAAGCATGTTTGCGAATGAAATTCTGCTCTATCGGCTCTTGCGCCGTCGCTGCAAGATAACTGGCTTCAGCCAGCATTTTTGACTGAAGTGGAAGCAAATCCCTGAAAATACCAGACAAGGTCATAACGACATCGATGCGAGGACGCTTGAGATCTTCCAGCGGAATGAGCTCTGCACCCGCGACACGTCCGTAGGAATCGTGCCTGGGCCTTGCGCCCATTAAAGCCAATGCTTGGGCGATCGGGCCTCCTTCCGATTTAAGATTGTCTGTTCCCCATAGAACCATTGCGATGGTTTCAGGAAGTTGGTTGTCCGCTTCGAGATGTTTCTCAAGAACGCGTGCAGCTTGTATGGCACCATCGCGGACCGCAAACTTGCTGGGAATTCTGAAGGGATCAAACCCGTGAATATTGCGTCCTGTGGGAAGAATATCCGGTGTGCGTACGAGATCACCCGACGCTGACGGTTCCACGAACTTCCCATCCAGAGCGTGAATAAGGCCGCTGAGCTCGTTGTTTGATTTCAGCTTTTCATTGATCTCTTCAAGATGGGAAATCCAG
>JAAUYH010099163.1_pt1 | contig 10148 bp, 3 predicted proteins | sample 7278061 | NCBI WGS metagenome assembly JAAUYH01 (sample SAMN14350203, study PRJNA611818) | marine sediment metagenome | isolation source: surface marine sediment (0.6m) | place: French Polynesia: Moorea | collected 2018-08 | reverse complement strand
TTCGAGCGCCGGGTCGATCATCACCGCGATCGTGGGTACGCACACCGACGACGAGCTGAGCCAGATCTTCGAACCTGGCTACATACGCATGGAGGCCTGGCGCAGATTCGGTCTGGGCAGCCTGTTCCGCGGTCGCGGCATCGGCAGCATCGATCACCTGCGCCGCGCGATCCAACGCAACGTCGAGAAGCTGACTTTCGTCGACGCGTTCGAGCGCACGGGACGCATCATCAATATCACCGTGTCGCCGACCGATCCCAACCAGTTCCCGCGCGTGCTCAACTACCAGACCGCACCGCATGTCTACGTGCGCAGCGCTGCGCTGGCCTCGTGCGCCATCCCCGGCATCTTCCCGCCGGTGACGCTGCGCGCGCGCAACTTCGATGGCGACGATGTGGACTACAGCGCCAAGAGCCAGTGGATGGACGGGTCGATCAGCAACGACATCCCCAAGGCGCGCGTCGGGCGCATGCACAACGTCAATCATTTCATCGTGAGCCAGACCAATCCGCACGTTGTGCCGTTCATGTCCGACAAGAAGCGCAAGGGACTGCTGCCATTCTCCTGGGAGCTGGTGTCGTCGACGGCGCGCGTCAACGTCGAGCACCTGCTGGAGCTGGGGCAGCGTCACACCGAGTCGCCGGCGCTGCGCCTGGTGCTCGACAAGCTGCACTCGGTGGCAACGCAGAGCTACAGCGGCGACATCACCGTGTTCCCGGCCCATCAACCGGGAAACATCCTGCGCACGCTGGCCGATCCGGGGCCCGAGCACGTGGCCGATTTCATCGTCGACGGCGAGCGGGCGACCTGGCCGACCGTCGAACGTATCCGCAATGCCACCCGCATCAGCCGCACGCTGGAGCGCTGCCTCGACCGCCTGAAACAGACCGAGAAGCGCCGCTAGCGCCACGGCGTCGTGTACGGCGACACTTTATACTCCCGCTGTTGTCGGTAGACTTATCGGGAAGACGGCCCAAGAGCCGTACCCGTCAGGCATAAGGGATCGACGTGCAATCCAGTTCACACGCATCGAGCGGGGCCGCGCACCGCCGCAAGACCCATGGCAGACGGCCGTGCGCGCTGCGACTCGCGGCGGCTGCGGTGCTGCTGTCGCTGGCCGGTGGCGCGAGCGCCGAACAGCTGATTGCGGAGCTGAGCGGCAACACGTCAGGGCTCACCGAGGCTTTCGAGGTTGAGGGGCCCTGGCTGCTCGACTGGCACGTCGGCACCGACTTTCCCGCCGCCTTCGGTGTGCAAATCGATCTCGTCGACTCGATGTTCCTGGACCACAAGGGCCAGATCCTGAAGACGAAGTACGCTGGCGCCGGCACCCGGCTGTTCTATGAAAGCGGCATCTTCCGATTCCGGATCACCTCGAGCCTCGCCAAGTGGCGGCTGCGGATATCCAAGATCAGCGACGAGGAAGCCGCCGCGATGGTGCCGCGGCAGAAGCGGCGCTAAACGCCCGCGCCAGACCCCCCGCCTCCTGGCGCGCGATGCCCCTGTCGGGGGCGTTCGCATAACACCGACTTGCCCGTATTTTGCGACGCCGCAGGCCATCGCCGGCGTTTCGCAGACCGGTTCGTCCCGGCTTTTCATCCCATGACCGGGGCGTGCGCCCCGGAACTCTGTCGGATGCCCTCAAGGGTTCCGACAGGAGCCACGTAACAGACTGAAAGATATAGCGTTCCAGGCGCAAGACAAGTTCCAGTCAGGCGTCAGGAATTCAAGCCATCTCCTTCGCAACGGTGACCCCGACGCCGCGGATTTCGCCGCGGCCACACCGGAAGGAGGTGGATCATGGGATTTCTCCAGCGCCCGCACTCCGGCTTCGGTCGGGTCACTCGCACACTGATCGTTCTGCTGATCGTTTCGCTTGCAGGGAGCCCCGCCGACGCCGGCCTGAACGGCCTGTCTGGCCAAACTCCTGCAACGGCCGGCGACAACGTGCCGTCATCGGCGGCTGCGTCGCAATCAGCGCCCAAAAGCACCCCGTCGGCGTTCGCCGACGCCCGCGTCGCCACCGGCATCGTCAGCGGTGTCGGCACCGACGGCTGGACCGCCGTCGCCCTCGAGGACGCCTACGACGCAAAGGTCGTCGTTACCAGTCCTGTCTATGGGCCCGCGGCGATACCGCTCGTGGTCCGTGTCCGGGAAACCGGGCCATCCGGGTTCGAGTTGCGCGTCGACCGCCTGGACGGCAACACGGGATCCGTGCCGCCGATCGACGTCCACTTCTTCGTCGTTGAAGCGGGCGTCTACACATCGGCGGAACACGGTGTGGACATGGAGGCCGTTCGTTACGAATCCACTGTATTCAGCCGCGCCGGTCTGTGGGCCGGTGAGTCGCGCAGCTACCTGGGCGACTACCAGTCGCCGGTCGTCGTGGGGCAGGTGATGTCGTACAACGACACGCGCCCGACGGTCTTTTTCAGCCACGGGCAGTGGACTTTTACGCCGGTTGGTGCCGACCACCTGGTGGTGGGACGGCACATCGGCGAAGACCCAGACTGGGACCGCTTGCCCGAGACGATCGGCTACGTGGCCATCGAAACCGGCAGCTTCCAGCTGGGCGATTGGTACCTGGAAGCGGCGGTCGGGGCCGATACGGTGGCCGGCATCGAGGCCGGGCCCTACGCGTATCCGCTGCAGGGACTCGGCCCCATCGACTCGGTCGTGGCCAGCCGCACCGGTGTCGACGGGCGCGACGGCGGGTGGGCCGTGCTGGCGGCGCCCGATCCGCTGTCGTCTTCATCGCTGGCGCTCGCCATCGACGAGGATCAGCTCGTCGACAGTGAGCGCGTGCACACCACCGAACAGGTAGCTTACCTGGCTGCCGGGCGGCTACCGGAAAGCAGCATCGGCTGCGGCTCGGGCTTGCCGGAACAGGGCGTGCGCGGCGACATCGTCGTGGTCGTCAATCGCAACTCCACGTCGTCGTGCGCTGTCGCCGAGCACTATGCCGAGGCGCGCGGACTGGGACGCAACAACCTCGTCGAGGTGTCGGTTCCGGCGGACTATTTCATCGACTGGAACACGTTCCGCAGCCTTCGTGACCAGATCGTCGCGTTTCTCGGCGCCAATACGCTGGGCGCCGGCGCCGCGCCGGTCGATGCCTGCACGGACGGTGACAGCGTGTGGTATTGCCAGGCGGCCATCGACCGCATCCGCGCCGAAACGCGCATCCGCTACATCGTCACCACGCGCGGTGTGCCGACCCGTACAACCGTCGACAACTCGAACGTGGGCTACACCAGCACGACGTCGGTGGACAACTACCTGCGGCACTGGCTGGTGCACTATTTCGCCGAAGACGAGCCGTTCCGGTTCACGCAGCGCGAAACGGACTTCGGCGACGGGCGAGGCATGCGCCACGTCGATCCCGCGTCGGACCACGAACTCATCGTCGGGCGCCTCGACGGCCTGACGACCGCTGCCACGCTCGCCCTCATCGATCGCACGATCGACGCCGAGAACGCAGGCATCTATGGCGTTTTGTTCGGCTCGCAGTACAAGTCGACGGGGACTGACGGGAATTTCAACCGTTACGATGGCGACGAACCGGTTCCGATCTATGGCGATGAGACGACCGGATGGCGGCTCAATCTCGGTCTCTGGGGCGAGCGCCGCACGGAATGCCTGGAATACCTGGACTATACGTACGCCTCGCCATTGGCAGAAACTCCGGAACACTGCACGGTGCAGTTGACCGACGGCCAGGACCCCGGCCCCTCGGACCCGGCGGGTCGACAGCCGCGCGTCGTTGATGCGCTCGTGTACCTGGGATCGAAGGACAATTCGAGTGCCGCTACCGGCAACTGGGCTGACCTGCTCGAATGGCTGCGTGAACCGGGCTGCACCGTGCGCATGTGCGAGGATTCGCCGGACCCGGACGCCTGTCGCGCCGCCTCGATCGATCCCTATGGCGAACTCAACACGCTTTGCGTGGGGGTCGCCGACGGCTTCGTCGGCTTCAACATGCAATCCTATGTCGCGTCCTACATGACGGCCTGGCCAACGGGATGGCGCGGGCCGTCCAATGGCAGCTACGACGGACTCGCATTTCCCGAGGTGATCGATGACCCCCTGGGCGGCACCGGGCCGGGCATGTGGTTTCGAAATTCGGACGAAGTCCCGGAGCCGCGTTGCTTCGCCAGCGACGACTACGCCGTGGAGCCTGACGTCGAGTGCCGGTCGCGCCGACGCATCTGGATTCGCCAGATACTCGATGTGCCCGCCGAAAGCGTCGATACGGTTTCGCCGCAGCAGTTTCGCGTTCGGTTGCGCCTGGCTGCCCAGGGGCTGGAGGCGCCGGTGGCGCTGGTGGCCAACCTTCATATCGCCGGTGGCGGTGAAACTGTCGTGTACGGCCCGGTGACCCTGGCGTCTGCGACGGCCGGAGAGTCCGCCTGGCAAACTGCCGAGACGACGTTCACGCTCAATCCCGCATACCACGTCACCGAGGTCCAGTCTTTCGACAAGATCACCCTCGTGCTGTCCTCGGACTACTTCTCCGGTGCAGTCGGTATCGACGATGTGACCATCGAGCACGTGGCGCAGGGCGTGGACCTGGCCGTCAACGGGCATTTCTCCGGCGGCTACCGGTCGCTGAGCGACGGCAGCTACGCGGCGACGTTTCTGTCACGTATGAATGGCGTCGCGTGGTGGGGAAGTGTGAGCCACCATGCGTCCGGCGGATATTCCTTTGCAGACCACCCGCTGACCACGCTTGTCTACTTCCTGCGTGGCCTGCCTCTGGGCGAGGCCGTGTGGTTTGCCGAGCACTACAACAGCGGCATCCTGTACGGCGATCCGTTGTATTCGCCTGTCGCCGTACGGTTGGATGCCTTCAATGACTGGGACTACCTGGTCGGCTCCGTCGAGCTTCATGGCAGCGCTGTGAACGGCCGGGATCCGTCGCGCGTGTCGACGACGTTCACCCTCGACTACTGCCCGGGGACGGACTTCTTCCTCTGCGACCAGGCCGGAAGCTGGATGTCCACGGGCACGGGTGGCGCCGGCGGCGAAGGGCTCCTGGGTCACTGGGACACGACCGGGATCGAGCCGGGTGCCTACACGCTGCGTCTCGGCGTGACGAGCGTCTCGCTGGATACCGGCAAGGAACAATCGTTCTTCGATTACCAGGTCGTGACCATTGCCGATGCGGCAGGCGACGACGACGGCGACGGCCTGAGCAATCTCGACGAGATCGACGTCCACGGGCTCGACCCCACCAATCCGGACATGGACGCGGACGGTCTGGTCGACGGTGACGAACTGGCCCATGGGCTGGATCCGCTCGATGCCGATACGGACGACGACGGCATGGCCGACGGCTTCGAAGTCACCTACGGCCTGAACCCGCTGTTGGACGATTCCGGTCTCGATCCCGATGCCGACGGACTGTCGAATCTACTGGAGTTCGGCTACGGCTCGAATCCTGTATCCGATGACGGCGATGGCGACGGCCTGATGGACGCATTGGAAATCCTGTGGCTGGGAACGAATCCGATGCTAGTAGATACGGATGGCGATGACCTGGCCGACGGTTTCGAGCTCAAGGTCTCGCGAACCGACCCGACAGTTGCCGACACGGACGACGATGCGATGCCGGACGGCTGGGAACGGACGTGGGGGCTCGATCCGAAGCTGGTGGACGCGCTCGACGACCCGGACGCCGACGAGGTCGCCAACGTGGTGGAGTACCTGCACGACAGCGATCCCTTCGATGGCGGGTCGGTACCGCCGCTCGATACCTGGCACGTCGATGCCGCCGCACCCGGCGGTGGTGACGGTTCGGCAATCCTGCCGTTCGGGACGCTTTCCGAAGCGCTGCAAGCGGCATCGAACGGCGACACCATCCAGCTCGCGCCGGGGCGATATGCAACCGGTGAGGCGCTCGATATTTCGTCGGACGTAGCGATCGTTGCCGAGACGGCGGGTGTCATTCTCGAACCTTCCTCCCTGGTCGTTCGCGATCTCGTCTGGGGCGGTTTCCACGATGTCGTCATCGAGACCTGGGGCCCCGTGGACATTCGCGCCGTGCGCAACTGGGTGTTCCAGGGCGGCACGATGGGCAGCGGTCACGGGATTACCGTCGATGCCGGAGCACGAGGAATACTCCGAAACGCCGGTGTGATGACGTGGGGCTCTATCAAGGGAATCACGCTCGACGGCGAGTCGGTGCTCGACCTGGTGAACGTCACCATCGCCGGATTCAGCACCGGCATCGAAATGCTGGACACCGGATCGCTGGTGAGCCTGCACAACGGCATTCTCGCGAATGGCGCGGACTACGTGGGCGATCCCGTTCAAGCCAACGTCAGCTACTCGATGCTGAGCGACGGCCAGTTCGCCGGGGTGGACGGCAACTTCACCGGCGTGCCGCTGTTCATGAACGAATGGTGGGGCGACTTCCGCCAGGCCACCGGTTCGCCCGGCATCGATGCCGGGGATCCGAACGACGACTACGCCGCCGAGCCTGTGCTCAACGGCTGCCGGATCAATCTCGGGCAGTTCGGGAACACGGCGTTGGCTGCGGAGTCGGCGTCGGGCTGCTAGTTCCGAGCGGTGGAGTTCCAATGGGCGGCCCCGGCGATGGCCGGGGTCGCCGTTTCTTGTGCGGCATCAGTCGGAGACTGTCGTCTCGGGAAAGTCGATGTAGTCCAGGATCGGCGCCAACTCCGGGTCGATCTTCACGTGTTGCGGCAGGTAGCCATGCTCCATTGCCTGCTCGATCAGGCGTACGGCGGCTTCGTAGTCGCCGGTGGTGGTGAGGGCCACGGCACTGTAATACAGGACAATGTGCCGATCAGGCGCAAGCTCTGCGGCCCGTATCGCGTCGGCACGGGCCTGGTCGGCGTCGGCAACGATGGCTCGGCAGCTTGCGATGTAGCTGAGCACTGCCGCGTTGTCCGGGCTCTCCACCAGCACCTCGTCGCCGAGGCGGACAGCCTCGGTGCACGCGTTACGCAAATCGACTTCCTGCCCTGGCAACTGTCTCAGTCCAGCCGCGAGGTTGGCCCAGAGGCGGTAATCCGTTGCTCCGTTCGGGAATTCGAGAGCAGCACGGTACTCGTCGACCGCGTCCTCGTAGCGCTGCAGGTAAAAATACATCGAGCCCAGGTTGGTGTGGGCTCTTGGTGTCTCCTTCAGGCGAAGCGAGTCCCTGTAGTTCGCCATCGCCAGCTCGATGTCACCGAGCTGAAAGTGGCAGGTTGCGATCGAGTTGTAGATCGAGGGCGTACTTTGCCCTAATTCCAGGGCGCGCTCGTAGCTTCGCAGTGCTTCCGCGTAGTGACCGGTGCGGAACAGATAGACACCGTAGCGTGCATGGGCGGCCGGGCTCTTCGGAAACCGAAGTAGCAGCCGCTCGAAGGCCGCATCCGCTTCGACCCGGCGACCCAACTCGCCCAGTGCGGCTGCAAGCCCGGAAAGCGCGTCCAGTTGGGTCGGATTGATCGCCAGGGCGTTCTCGAAGTTGGCCGCAGCCTGCCCGTACTGGCCGCTGGCGCGGTACAACTGGCCGAGGGCGAGGAAAGTGTCGCTGAGCCCTGGATCTATGTCCTGTGCCCTGTCGCAGTTCTTCTTCGCCTCGTCGAAATGCGCGGCGTTGCCGCTGCGCTGGAACTTGCGCTTATGCACGTCGCACAGTCCTGCGTATGCCCGCGCATAGTCCGGATCCGCTTTCTTCGCGTCATTGAAACTCGTCTCCGCATCGTCGAGATAACGGTCGGAGACGGGCAACGCCAGGAACCGGCGGCCAATCGAGTAGAGGCGGTAGGCCTCAACGCTGTCTGTGCCGGCGGGCGAAGCCGGAGGGTCGACAGGCAACACCGTCAAGATTTTCCGAAGGACAGCTTGGGCGACGAGTTCCTCGGCTTCCAGCAGGCGCACGTAGCTGACTCTTTCGTTATCACCCTCTACCCGAATACCCTTCTCGGTGTCGACCAGTTCCCATATCAACTCGAGTTGGCCGTCCATGACTCGCACGCTGCCCTCCAGGAGGTGGGCGACAGCAAACTCGTCCCGATATTCCTGCGGGGTCTTCCCGTTGGCGGGTGTACTGATCGTTTGTGACTGCACCTGGACACCGGCGATCTTTCCGAGCTGGCTGCGAATGCGATTGCTGATGCCTATGCCCACGTCGTCTGGCGAATCGCCGCTACCCTGCAGATCCTCGAAGGACAGCACGACGATCGAGGCGGCGGGGATCGGATCGGAGGGCAGTATGAAAATTCCGATCAGGGCAACAGCAACAATCGCGACGATCAGGGAACCCTGGATGACCGTTGGCCCGCGGCGCGCTTCCGCCATTTTGCGCAGGTCTTCCCGGTCCTCTACGGCGGGCGCCGGTGCCCGGCCTGCACCATCGACCGGCTCAGGCTCCTTGAGCAGCCTGTACCCCCGACGCGTGACGGTGCCGATGTAGGCGGGGTTCTGGGCGCTGTCGCCGAGCGCCTTGCGGAGTTTCGTAATACACCGGTAGACGGGGTTGTCGCCCATCGGGCGTCCGAGCCACACCTCGTCGATCAGCTGGTCGGCGCTGAGCACCTCACCGAAATGGGTTGCCAGGGAGACCAGCACGGCCATGGCTTTCGGCTCGACTTCTGTGAAGCCGTCGGGGCCTTCGATGCGGTGCAAGTCCGGGTGAACAACCCGATCGCCGAGTCGAAACGTCCCCATCTGTTGTTCTTGCATTGGCCGGAGCGTCCCACTCGTGAACGAAGCGCCGTCTATACTCGATTATAGGCATCGTGCGCGGTGTCTGGTAATGCCATGATTTGCCTGGCAAAAAGAAAAAAACAGAAAAACTCCAGAAAGCCGACAGGCCAATCTGGCGCGCCGTCCCCAAACTTCGAATCGCAGCGTTCCCCGGCTCCGGGCTCCCTCCCGGAAGTAGTCGCAACCGCGGCGGAGCCGGTGTGAGAGCGCTGTCCATTGGGAACCGGGCGCTCGGTCGAGAACGAGTCCAGTTCCGGTTGGCGCCCGGTTCCCCGTTTTGGTCGACTCTGCCCCACAATCAAGGAGCAAGAAAATGGCGATACTGACCCTGTTTCACCCGGAAGAATGGCGGGGAAAAAGGCGAGCTTTGGGCAACTATATTGATCTGCGCACCGAGCTCGTGTCGGTTTTCGATCTGAGACAGGTCGATCCGACGGTTGAGGACTCTCCCCTCATGACGCCAATCAGCGATCAGTTGGTCAAGCCCGCTGAAAACTCGCCGGGTGCCATACTGGTAGGCGGCACGGATTCGGCGCCGACCGTGCGTGTCTGCGTCATCCACAAGGTACCGATTTCGGAGCACTTGACAGGCCAGGAATTTGGCCGGCACAGGCTCGCCTTCGATCGCATGATCTTCGAGAACGTCGGCCACAAGAACCCGTTGACCAACCATCCGGTGGCCGAGCAGGCCGTCAATGAATTGGATTACGGGACCCGTCGCAGGAAGCTGGCTCCATTGAACCTCGGCGTTGGTTCCCGATTCATCGTGCGGTTCCACGATCCGGCGCATCCAGCTGAATGGCGCTTCTTCAAGTTCCTGGTTCATCCGTTCGTCGATCGAAATGGTACCCGCTACAAAGCGGCGTTCCGGGACAAAGTGACCGCGCTACAGTTCGAGGAACTCATTCCGGGGCGTGTCATCGTGCCGCTCGGCATCGGTTCGGAATGCGGCCGTACCTCCATCGTCACCAGCGAGAACATCCCGGCGCACTTCATCAACAAAAGGGCCACGTCGCTCATGTGGTCGCTGCGGCCGCGTGAGAGTACGTTCGTTGCGGACTCCATGTACGAACGGCCGTTTCCGATTGCCAAGGTCGTATTTCGCACGGGCTGGAACATCGAGGTAGATACGGAAGCTGAGCAAGAGGTCGAGGATCTGGAGTCGGGCCCACACTATTTCCAGCCGCATCCGCCGCCGTGGGTCGGGTGGACCAAGCAACGCAACATGATGTCGCGGTCTTACATGAACTCCACCTACAGCATCGGGATCAACCACGCTGAACGCCCGGAGGAGGAGACAGGAATCAGCAAGACCCGCAAGGATCCGTTCACCAGTCGCAACCCGGTTTCGACACATCGCTACAAGTACGATTTGTACATGGTTGACGGCATGGCGCTGAAGTTCGACAAATATGACCCGCCCG
>JAAUYH010023491.1_pt1 | contig 10148 bp, 4 predicted proteins | sample 7278061 | NCBI WGS metagenome assembly JAAUYH01 (sample SAMN14350203, study PRJNA611818) | marine sediment metagenome | isolation source: surface marine sediment (0.6m) | place: French Polynesia: Moorea | collected 2018-08 | reverse complement strand
CATTTCACTCGTCGTGAAATAACTTATTCCAAGGAGAATTCTAAGAAAATATTCTCGAGGAATAAGGTATTCCCTACCTTTGCTTGTATTAAGTAGATCGGTATGAAATTTCTCGCTGTTATCACACAAACAAAAAATTAGATTGGTACTAGTTATTGGAATAATTCCTTTCGTCTGTCAGACTGGGTAAGTTTTCTTTTATGCAGGCTCTATCTCCTACATAGTAAAATCTGTTTACACGTTACATGAGAATCATGCTGATTCATGTAGCATTTAGCGCTAGAAGGTGCCGCAGTTCTCTATTCCGATGTTCTTATGTGTTTCGGATTTTCTTGTTAAGTTATAATATTCAATACTTGCTCTCGCTGCTAGCCCATACCTCTCTTTCTAGCTCATGAAGAAACTGTGAGCTTCAGCATTAATCGAACTATACTTTGTATTGGTGAAGAACGCGAAGTATAGTGCTGAAGAGTGTACGCGAGCGAGCAGGATCTTGGTTACGTAAGTGTAGGTTAGTACCGTTGTGTGTGTGGTTGGTGGATGTTCAGAATTATGAAAACAAAACTCTCGACAATAAATCATGAAACTAATAAAAATAGCAAGTCACAGCGACTTATTACTTCTCCACGCCTGAGCATCCAACTCCTCGGAAGCCTTGCGCTATGGGGTCGAACACAAACATATTCTGACCAGGGCAGTGCAATGGAGGATACGACTGCTTCTGAAGTAATTCCATTGGTGCATTTGTGAGCAGGGAGAAGATACCCGCGGCGACGAGAGCGGTGAAAACAACTGTGAACACCCATCCTGCGCAGATGTACAGGAACTGCTTCCAGTTCACTGCCCCCCTCTTGAACTCTACGAGTCCAACACCCATCGTCGCTCCAACTTGGCAGTGAGTGGTCGACACCGGTAGACCAATACGAGAAGCGATGATGACGGTGATCGCTGCGCCGAGCTCAATCGAGAAACCTCTCGATGGGGTGAGTTTCGTCAGCTTCACACCGATCGCCACAATAATACGGTACCCCCACATTGCCAGACCAGCTACGATACCGAAACCGCCAAGGGCGAGAATCCACAACTCTACCGACTGATCCTGGCTCTTGTACTTGACTGCGCCACCCGGTGCACACTTCGAGTAGCATGTCTTGCTTTCCTCTGTCAACTTACCGTCCGAATCGTACAACGAAAATTCGGTGCTATTTTCATCAGCACCTGGCGACAGATTTGGGAACACAATCTGGCAAGCAACGTAGTCGGTGTCACCAATCGATCCACAGAACGACTTGCCATCTGGAACTTTGTCACCCTTGGAGAACGGTTTTCCATCCAGCTTGCCACCCACGTATTTGCCATCTCCTTCGAATTCGGAGTCGTTCGAAACCTTCGAGATCGCACCATTGCTTTGGTACAGTGAGTAGATCGAGGCGAACGGCGCGACTGAGTTGGCCACATCATTCGCACCGTGTGCGAAAGCGTCGAACGCAGCAGTGAAGATTTGCAGCCAGGTGAACAGTTGCTCTGCCTTCGGGTCGAACTTTTCGACGATGTCATGCATCTGGATCACGTCATCGTCGAGCTCCTCGTTCACCTCGAGGTTGATACCTACTTTCTCGAGCGCGCTGTTCACCTTGTCCTCGCCCTTTTCTTCGGCAGCTTCCAGATTGTGCAGTTTCTCGATCTCACGCTTCTCCCAGCGGTCGAGGTATGCACGCGCTTGCGGGATCACGAACCACCATGCTAGAAGCGCTGCACCAACACCGCCACCGAGAGCGATACCGATCGCTTGACCTACCAAGAACTTCTTGTCGAGTTTGAACCTCAGCGAACCCTTGTAAATAATGAAGAACAGCGTAACCGAGACCGTAAACATGTAGAAAAACGGCATGTACAAGAAACCGTTGCGCACTGGATTCTTCGAGCGTAGCACAGCGGTACGCACAACCAAGAACACAATGATAGCGAAGATACCGGAAAGCACGGGCGAGATCACCCACGACAAAAACACACCCACCACACCATTCAGTTTCTTGAATCGAGCACCGTCCGAGATCCACACCACAGCCGACGGCCCTCGGTATGCAAAACCGACACCGACAAGCGACCCGATGATCGAGTGAGTGGTAGACACTGGTAGCGACAAATAGGTGGCGATAATGAGCCAAGAGGTGGCGGAGATGAGTGCAACGAGGAAACCAGTCATCAAGATTTCGGGGCCGTTGCTGCTACCATCGGAACGCACGGGATCGAACACATCGAGGTTGATAATATTCTTACGCACGGTGTCAGTCACAGTTGAGCCCATAAGCAGCGCGCCGCTAAACTCGAACACAGCAGCAATCACGCACGCCCATTTAAGAGACAGCGATCCGGCCCCGACAGAAGTGGCGAACGCATTCGCCACATCATTCGCACCAATACCCCAAGCCATAGCGAAGGCGAGGATGCCACCAAGGATGACGATCCATTGGAAATCCAGAACAGAGTCTGCACGAACTCCATCGAGCAATTGGTACGCTTGGTTATCGAGTGGCCATGTGAACATGGCCGCTTCTTCAGCCATTTAGAAAGCAGAGAAAGCGAAAAACGCACTCAAAGTTCACCACTCGGGGATGGTCAAGGAAGGGAAGACCGTTTTCGAGAGTTGAGGTTGTTGACATTAAAAGGATAACATAGGAAAAGGAATTCGCAGAAATAAGGAAAGAGAATTTTTGTGGACTTATTATTCCGTATGAAATGCTAATTTTCGCATTTAGCATTACTCTCAAGTAAATAATCGAACAAGATATTGGGACAAGAAGAAAATGAATTAGGAATTGCAATGGGTGGGGTAGGGCAGAAATTTCACCTAAATATGATAAACAAAGGATTTCAGGGGATTCAGTCTATTCAGTCAACTGAGAGGATAAACCTGCGATTACAGTGCAGTACAGTGGTTAAATTTAGATACTGTACTGTATTAGGGTTTGTTGATAGCTAAGAAAAGAGTGTGCGAGCGAGCGAACGAACGTCCTTCGGTAACCTAAGGCATCATCCGCTGGTGCCACGTGCAGACAACTGAATGTGAGCAACATTTTCAATGCGGTAGTACATGTTGGCGGTACAGTACAATAGCGGTACACAGTATTGGGCACTGTACTGCACTCTTGGCTAAGATTTGAGTGGTGAGAATAACTTTAGTTTGAGCGTATAAATAGAATCAGGCAATGAGCGTGTACGAGCACGAGCACTAGACATGTCCCATCCAGCACATCACATTTCTCATAGACGGAGCCATGTCACAAGGGTTTCCGTTTCAGCCATTCCCCACCAACTTCTGTATCCTCTCAAATGTGCCGTTCTGTACTGTACTGTACGGTACAATACTTAAACTCAACGTCTTACGCACCCTTTTTCGTCCTTCCTAAACTGCTTCTCTAACCCACCAACGCACTCGCACTCGCAACCACTGCCACAGACCCTGCTGATATCACGTCAATCCGTTCGAAAACATGAAAGCCTTCTACATTCGCTCGAAACCCCAAGTCCACGCTATGCACGTGCATTGCGAGGACGGTCTTGTACGAGCCATTGTACGGAAGAACTCCAAACCAATCCTCCCGCCATCATCCTCCATGTCGTCCTCATCCGAGCTGTCATCAACCTCTTCCGACGACTCGTGCAAATCGCTGAACAATCGCTCTTTCTTGAAGCGCTTATCAACGCTTTCACGACGCAGCAGATTTTTGCGCACCACCTCCTTTACACCATGTGAATAACTGTTCTCTGCAACTTGTGCACAGTATATTAAAGCAAACTGCCGTGCTGAACTATCTCAGCTCGCTCTCAAAAAACTCGACTTTTCGTCCGCCGTCACTTTCTCTGTATCTTTCATTTTGCTCTTTTTCTTCGTTGCTGAAGAAGTCGCTTTCTTTTTCTCAACTTTTCCTCCCTCACTAGTGCCTTTTGTTTGGCTTCCCTTCACACTTCTTTTCTTCGTCGAATTATCGCCTACTTTGTCTTTCGTAGTATTAGTAGCAGCAGGTGATGTTTCTGCTGCCGCCGCTGCTGCTGTCTTGGCAGCTTGGCGCTCTTCTCGCTTTTCGCGTCGTTCTCTAGCTGCCTCCAAAAGCTCGACACATTCATCAAGTTCAACTGTGAGCACGCGGCTCGGTTCACCACGAAGTGCTACGGTTACACCATCACACGCTATGTACGGTCCAAATGGGCCTTGGTGTACTGTCACTGATGCTTTCGACCGAGGGTCTAATCCCAAGTCGCGCGGAAGCGACAATAACTTCACTGCCGTCGCCACATCAAGCTCTTCTACAGTCATGCCGCGCAACAAACCCGCTCGTTTAGGTTTCTCCCCCTCAGCGTACTCTTCATCTCGACCCAATTGGACATACGGCCCATATCTCGAGGTCTTCAGCACTACCACTTGGTCGGTTTCAGGATGACGCCCTAATACTGGTGGATCACGAGCTATCTTAATCAGTTGTTCGAGATGGGCCTCGTTCAGTTCATCTGCCAATGTTGTTTTCGGAAGCGATGCTATCACAGACCCATCGCGCTCAATGTACGGGCCATAAGAGTTGACAAGAAGTCGTGTTGTACTCCAATCTTTCGACTTGGACGGCGTGGGCGAGCTGGATGCAGTACGGCTGCGACCCTTTTTCGAGGTTGGAACTTTGTCACACATCCCCGTAGGTAAGTTAGGAAGACAAATGCGACGAAATTCTGCAGGATCGATATCGGCTTCTGTACGAGCAACAGAAGCCGCCAGTCCGCTTTCCCCAGAATAATAGTCTGCAAGGTAGGCAGAGCGGTCCGCAGCTCCTGCGGCAATATCGTCTAGTGTAGCTTCCATACGAGCAGTAAATTGGGCATCGACAAAATCAGAAAAGTGTTCAGAAAGTAGTCGTTCGACTGCGAATGCAGATAGACTAGGAACAAGCGATTGCGCAGAGACACCTTTGTGTTCCCCGAGTGCTTTTCCACGAAACGCATAACCGCGGTCAATTAACTTCTCAATGATGGCTGCATACGTACTTGGCCTTCCGACACCAAGCTCTTCAAGGTTCTTGACTAGTGAAGCGTCATTGTAGCGCGCAGGTGGCTTGGTTGAATGTTCGATGACGTCTATTTGGTTGAAGGTGAAACTTGAGCCTTTCTCGATTTCGGGCAGAAATTGAGTCGACTTTTCAGAAGACGCATCACCTTTCATAACCGCCAAAAACCCAGGAAACACAATAATAGACCCAGTTGCACGAAAAGTCAACATACGCAATTCCCCATGTGGATCCTCCACACTGATATCAAACGAAACCTTCGTCGTATCAACTTTCGCCGGGGTCATTTGCGATGCAAGAGTACGACGGTAAATGAGGTCATAGACCTTCAACTCATCACCTTCAAGGTCGGTATCTCCTGGTTTTTTGAATGAATTTCCCGCCGGCCGAATAGCCTCATGTGCAGCCTGCGCCGCTTTCGGTTTCTTCAATGGTTTGCCCAACTCCTTGTTTACGAATTCCTTCCCAAAATCGGATATTATGGCATCACGCGCAGCCGTGACGGCGGCCTCGCTCATCACCGGATTGTCTGTTCGCATGTACGTGATATATCCATTTTCGTACAAACGTTGTGCGGCGCGCATGGTTCGGCCAGCACCCATTCCCAGTTTATTGCCACATTCTTGCTGCAACGTCGAGGTGATAAGCGGCAATTGTGGATTGCGCGAAGCGCTTCGGCGTTCTACCGCACTCACGGTGGCAGTTTTGTCTGTCGCACGAGACACAAGGTCGCGTAGCGTTTCCGGGGCGAAATTGTGAAGCGAACCAGATTTCAAATCATCACGCAAATTGCCCGTTTCACCATCAAAATCCGCACCGCGCGCAAGCCGAATTCCATCAACCGCAGCTAGATTTGCAGACACAACGGAATCGTCATCACTTTTCACACTAGAAAGTGTCGCAGCGCAGGAGAGATATTGCGAGGGAATAAATCGCAAGCGTGCATATTCGCGCCGAACTAGCTGTGCCATCGCAACAGATTGAACGCGTCCAGCGGAAAGACCACGCGCGATTTTCTTCCATAGCAAAGGACTCATCGTGTAACCAACCAACCGATCCAATACGCGACGCGTTTCTTGAGCTTGGACTAAATTCATATCGAGATCACGCGTAGAATCAAGACCAGATTGCACAGCATCATGCGTAATCTCATGAAACACCGCACGACGCACAGGCACTTGCGGCTTCAGCACCTCCAGCAAATGCCAAGAAATAGCCTCTCCTTCACGGTCATCGTCGGTGGCAAGGATAAGCTCACGTTTGTCTGCGAGTTGAGTTCGTAATTCACTGATGAGTTTAGATTTGCCTTCGATAAGAACGTATAGCGGTCGAAAATCGTCTTCTATGTTAACGCCAAGCTTCGCCCACGGCAGGGCCTTGAACTTGGCGGGGATTCGCTTGGCCGAGCTGGGGAGTTCGCGGATGTGTCCGACGCAGCTGCGAACCTCATACTGCTCCTCGGGGAGGTACTTAGCTATAGTGCGCGCCTTCGCGGGACTTTCAACTATGACGAGCGCGCGGTTGGAGTTGGCGCTCATACGCGTCAGCGACGTCGCGCCGTATCGTCGTTGCGAAGCGAGGAGTACATAGGGCAGGGTAGTCCACGTGTTCGCTCGGCGATTAGTAAACAGAGGGCAGCTCGTGAACAGAAGGCGAGTGCCCGACATGTCCAGCGGCGAGCAATGCGAAAGAACGACGCGTCATGCGCTCCTAACAAATAGGCTGGGTATCGATTCTACGAGTACGGTACAAGTACACAGGTGGAGCGTCTGCACTTGAGCTCCGAGTGCGCATCGGCGAATAATCGAGCAGGATTATTTTTTCGCTGTATAACTGTATCTTTATTCGACCGACACTGTAACTGCTAATCACTCAAAGCTGCAAAAATATCGTCGAGATCGTCCTCGACTGCATTCTTCGCTTTCTTCTGTTCCGTCTTTCCACTTGCGGGAGTCTTGTCTTTCTGTCCCGACGCACGTCCATTCTCAGCTCCCGCGCGATGTGTAGTAACCTGTGCTTTCGCAAGTGCAGCCAGGTTAGGATTTTCTAGTGCCATCGCATCGTACAATGTGTTTGGCGTAGCTTTTTCATCGAACGAATGTCGTTTTCTCGCGGGTGTAGCAGCAGCCGCGGAGGCTTCCGTTTTTTGTTCAGGTTCATCGAGTTCGGCAGAGAAGAATCGCTTCGAACGTTTGGAACGCGACTTTGTCGTCTTTTGTACGGGATGAGTTGAAGTGGCATTTTGCGATGAAACAACTTGACCGACATCTTCCTCTTCAGCGAACACCGCATTCTGCGAACTAGATTTTCCGGATGACTTCGATGCAGATTTTGCCAATGGTTTCGTAGGGCGAGGCGGTGGTGCAATAATTCTGGCTTCGGTAAGAGCACCTTGTAGGTTGCGTAGAAGGGGCCGTTCGAGAGCAAAAATACGGGCGAGAATCGCGACAACGGTAGTTGCTAAAGGTATGAAATGTTCACGAGCGATAAGTTCGAAGGTGTATCGTGACGCGGCATTTGGCACGGCACGATTGACAAGGGTGTCAACAAGATTGGTGAGGTCCTCGATTTTGCGCACATCGGTGGGTGTGATGGTGTCGCGCTTCTTCTTGTGAATTTTAGACGAGTCTTTGCCTGGTCGACATATCGTATACCAGGCGGGATGCCCATTGATTCGGCGTAACAGACGTCGAACGTGCTCCAGTCGAAGAAAGTAGGGCGCTCGCCGATGTGCATTGCGACAGGTGTACATGAGCCGATTGAGCGTGTTGTGCTCTTGTTTTCGTAACGCATTGTCTCTCAGGATGGTCGCCTGCTTGAAGCGCACTTTCAGCGAGTTCATGGTTTAGGTACAGACTGGTGTGCAAGGAGGAAGGCAAGGAGGAGTGATGAAACGACGAAAACGAAATCACATGATACACAACTTACAGTTGAAAAAATCACATCATGTTCCTTCATCTCCAGCAATGTATGGTACGTACCCCGTAGTACAGTGCCCAGGACAGAATGACGAGTCAAGTCGCAAAAGCTTAACTTGGAAGTTACCATGATAATATTTCAGAGTACAGTACAGTACAGTACAGCACCAGCAGTTTTACGCATTTTCATGGAAGTGTATGGTACTGTACTCGATGGCAACGAGTTCAACGTTTAAGTACTGTGCCGGTAGGATGGCGTAAAGAGGCCAAGTGTTTGGGGACACAAGGAGAGTGCGGAGGAAAGGAGTTGAAATACCGTACATAGTCCTAAAGTACTGTACCACAATGCCACATTGAAAGTTTTTGGGATGAGTCGAATAAGAGCGAATATGAAGTAAGACGTCAGCATGTTTCATAATCATCAGCAGGTTTCCAACACACATCGGAAGCGAAATCCAAAAAAATGAGAATAAAGTGCTCGAGATGCACAAGGCTACAGGGAGCGCCAGATATTACCCAAAGTGACACGAGTAGGTAATGTATCTAGGGACTGCACAGTTAGTACGAGTAGTAAGGATGGTGGGACATCTAAGATTTGGTTGGGAAAACAACAAGAACAACAACAATGAAAGCAGTGGTGCTAGTAGTGAATTAAGACAGACCAAGAACTTGAGATGAAGAAGAGGATAAGGATGACGACGAGATAATCAATCATTGACAAAACAAGAAATCGAAATAGCGACCAGTGCCGACAGTATAACAAGTTGGAAAAAGCGTAAGAGGGGCCATTGATAGTTTAATTGATTGCATTGCAGAATTAAGCGGAACTATGAGGCAATTGGACGAGAGCATGTCTTCATATCGCATCGAAAGCATTTAGCAATTTGATTATTGACACGAATGCAAATCAACAAAGTTGAATGTTTGTTTCACAATGAATCTACAGTGCAATGCAGGACTGTAGTGAATTGATGTGGTAGTAGGGTTGAGGTGATGTTACTACTGAACCGTAGAGTAAGTTTATGGAGGGGGCGGAGATATTTCAAGCATTGCGACATTCGATGCCATGGTAAAGACTTTCCCAGCTGTTCAGGACCATACCCTAGCGTAATCAATCAAACTGTTTTTCAACACTGTAACCGTATGCTGCGGCAGCAACGAAAGTAGAAATGCGCCGGCACACGCCATACAGCAATCGTTTTATGCATTGGATAAGCGAGCAAAAATGTAAGTTACATCATCTGGTAGGGTTAACAGTTGAGCAGCATGCCAGCTCGTCCGAGCGTCACACCTCCGTACAACACTGTGTGGGTAGTGGGCAATCTGCAGCGGCGTACACCAATCTGGAGACAAGAAAAAATACAAATTGACGCATTCATTCATTGCACTGTCTTTTGCCAGCCCACCGAATTACATTATCCAAGGGCATGTCCCTCAACTGCCGTCAACGCCAAGGCACTTTCACGCAACGCCTCTTATTTCGCCAATTGCTTTGCTGGATGTGGGGCACCATATTCGAAACTTTCCGTTCACATTCTGCCCCCCCAATTTTTTCCATTTTACTGCAGTTTCCTCCTATTCTCGGAACTTTCGAATTTTGTGACGTGGCCCTTAATTCTGCACATCGTAGCCCATGTGTGGTCCTCGTTGTGCGAACTGCCCGAATCTAACACTTGGCCGTCGCCGATTCGCCTCCTCTCCATTTCTTTAAGTCTATCCAATCATTTGCTTCTTCGGATTCGCCCTACAAATTCCCTGTTATAAATTCTCCCTCCGCCGCCGTCGACCTTTCCCACTCACCCTTCGTTCAACTTCACCCACCTCCCCCACCTGCCCGAGTGCGAGCGAGCTGCACACGTTCACTTGCTTCTCTCACCTTTCTTTAACTCTTCAACTTGTGTGCGCTTAACTCCCATTTTTTATCATGGTTTCGCTCACTATCTCGCCCACCGCCGACGCCGGTCTCGTCGAATCCCTGAAGACTACGCTCGCCGTGAAGGATGCTCGTGACACCGCCGCCGCCGATTTTGTCAAGGGCGTTGCTAACATTCAAGTTGCTCTTGCTCCCGCCACCGGTCTCGTTGAGTTGCTGAACACTACCCTTGCTGGCTCCGACAAGAAGAAGGCTTCCGAGCGTCAGGTTGCTCTCTATGTTGTGAAGGAGCTCGTGGGTCGT